>Ga0105048_10007667_pt1 | contig 17340 bp, 6 predicted proteins | sample MAT05_FD_78382 | JGI IMG/M metagenome (GOLD analysis project Ga0105048, IMG submission 78382) | Freshwater microbial communities from Lake Fryxell liftoff mats and glacier meltwater in Antarctica - MAT-05 | ecosystem: Environmental > Aquatic > Freshwater > Ice > Liftoff microbial mat | place...
GCAGTACCGACGGTGGTGACCTATCAAGTCAAGGCCGCATCGAGCACAGCCGTTCAAGGAGTCGACTTCGCTTCTCTGTCAGGAACAGCCACGATTCCGGCAGGTGCAGCATCCCAAACCGTTGCGATCAACATTGATGCAACCGGCGTATTTAACGATAGCCTGTTCGAAGGCACTGAGACTGTAACCATTGAGATCCTCACTGTATCTGGTGGACCTGGAGTCGTCGTCGATCCAATAGCCAAGCAAGACACCGGCCTGATCTTCGACGATGAAACCGGCCAGGTAACGATCGCTAAGACGCTCGATGCGGCCGAAGGTTTTTCCAACGGTTTGTTCACCGTTTCCTTGGGTGGGCAAAGCCCACTGCCAACGGTAGTCAAGTTGGAAGTCGTACCAGCCGGTGTGAATAACGCGACCTCTGGAGTCGACTACACAGCCATCGGCGGACCATTCACGACGATCACCTTCAATCCGTTCCAGACGCAAGTCACAGTGCCAGTCAATGTCATTGATGATGGAATTTCCGAGTTAACCGAGTCGGTCATTGTTCGAGTCAACAGTGTTTTAAGCGGAGCTTACACGCCAAACGTGTCGCCTGCCACGGTATTGATCTTCTCGGATCAGGTGGTGAGCATCACGGCATCGCTTCCAGCAGCCTCAGAGCCAAGCACCAACGGTGAGTTCGTGTTGAGCCTCAGCACGCCAGGTTTTGCTGGTGCGACGACCAGTAGCTTGCCAACCGTTGTGACCTTTACGATTGCTGCAGGTGCAGGCCAAGCGAGCAACGGTACGGACTACAAGTCGCTAGCCCTCTCGGCCACGATTCCAGCCAATGCCTCAACGGTAGCCATCCCAGTATCGGTGCTCAACGACTTGACATTGGAAGGTAACGAAACAGTTACTCTAACATTGACTGGCATCTCGAGCGGCAACGGAGACATCACAGTCAATGCGGGATCCAAAGTAGCTACGGTAACGATCAGCGATGACGATTCTGCTTATTTGACGGTAGCCACGACCAAGGGACCCGGCCAAGATAATCTAGCGAGCGACGTGGATGGTGCGTTTACCATTACGATGAGCAACCCATCCGATCAGAACACGGTGGTCAAGTTCTCGATCGCCGGTACAGCCACCAGCGGAACCGACTTTACCTCGATTCCACTTTCGGCCACGATTTTAGCTAACCAGACGCAAGTGTTGATCCCAGTCGATGTGCTCAACGACAACATTGTCGAGGGAACTGAGACAGTCGTCATCAAACTGCAGTCTCCAACCACCAGCCCTTATGCAGCGAAAATCTTCTTGGGTGCCATTGGTTCGACTTTTTTAAGTGACGGACTCGCGACGGTTTCCTTCCGAGATGGGGTCAATGGGTACATAGGTACCACCGATACCTCGTTGGATCAGTTTGCGCCAGCGGTCAATCGCGGTTTAGACACGGTTCTCTCCGTCTCAGTTGATACAGGCCTGCTCAATGAGCGAGATGGCTTGCTGAAGTTTGATGGAATCGTGGGAACGACCAACGGATTGATTCCGTCTGGAACGAAGCTGGTGAACGCCACGGTCGAGTTGTTAACCACTGCTGGCAACGTAGTTGTTTACCAACTGCTTTTGCCGTTCAACGAGTTGGTTGACACCTGGTCGAACTCCTTTGGAGCCAACGGTGTTCAGCCAAACGGTTTTGAAGCAGCCAACATCGGCACACCCGCAGTCACTGGTGGCCCAATCAGTATTTCGTCGCCGCTATTGCTCAGCACAATACAGAGCTGGATCAATGGTGGCACGAACAATGGCTTGGCCTTGTTATCTCCGAACTCATTCTTATTTAATAGTTCCGAAGATGTTACGATTGCGAATCGTCCGAGGTTGACTGCGACATTGGATTTGTCGGCTACCCTGGACATCATCGACACCGATACTGCGACGGTGAGTGTCATTGGCTCCAATGCGGCTAGCGAGCCAGGGACCAACGGCAGCTTGGTGATAGGCTTGAGCTCCAAGGCATCCACGGATGTGGTGGTCTTCTTCAATGACGTCCTGAGTGGCACGGCCATCTCGGGTAGCGACTACGTAGCGATTCCAGCCGGTTCGGTAACGATTTTTGCTGGTTCTACGACGGCCACGATTGCGGTTGTCCCGAACAACGACAGCTTGGTGGAAGCCCCTGAGACGGTAAACCTAGTCATTTCGAAGATCACGGTCACCGATCCAGAGATCACTTTAGGATCGCCAGCGACCGGAACGGTCATCATCAACGACAATGACTTTGCGTTGGTGTCCATCACTAGTACGACCGACGGCGATGAGAATGGTGTTCCAACGCCAATCCTCGGAGCACCGATCAACGGATCGTTCACGATCTCGATGAGCACCCCATCGAGCGTCGACACGGTAGTCTCGCTGAGCATCGGTGGCACGGCCACATCGGGTTCGGACTACACAGCGATTCCGCTATCGGTAACGATTCCAGCCAACTTCCTGTCCACGACGATTCCAGTGGCGGTGATCGATGACTTGATCAACGAAGCGCCCATCGAAACGGTAACGCTGAGTCTGACTGGCGTCACCAGTGGTCTGTTGACTCAGACGTTCGTAGGAGCTCCAAGTTCGGCAACGGTCAACATTGCAGACGATGAGCAACCGCTAACGGTGAACAACGTAGCGACTAAGGCAACGGCAACCGAAGGTGGTCCGAACGGTGAGTTCCAGTTCCAACTGAATTTCCCAAGCGATAACCCGACGACGATCACGTATAAGTTCCTTGGAACTAGTACAGCTACGCCAGCAATCAACGGTACATCGCCGGACTTCAACGCATCGGCTTTGACCGGATCGACTGGCCCATTGTTTACGACGGGAACGGTAGTGATTCCGACAGGCTCGACCACGGTAGCCCTGCCGGTAAATGCCTACCAGGATTTTATTGCGGAAATCGGCGGCGAGACGGTCAATTTGCAGATCACCAGTATTTCCAATAACAACCCAAGCGGAATTGGAATAGCTAGCACCACGGTAACGATTCAGGACGTGGTCTACATTGTATCGGTCCTCAAGACCGACAGCCCAGCCGCCGAACCTGGACCACCAGCCGGTAGCAATGGTCAGTTTACCTTCTCGTTGACAGCACCACTGCCAGAACCGACCGTGGTCACTTACTCGATCGGTGGTACGGCAACCCCCAGCACGCCGGTCCCAGTATTACCGCTTACGCCGGACTATGTCGGTTTGACCGGAACGTTAACGATTCCAGCCAACACGACTCAGTTCAAGCTGAGCGTCTTGGTGATCGATGATTTGATCGTGGAACCGGATGAGACGGTCATTGTTCAGATCACCGGTGCGTCCTCGGCTGGCCCGACATATCTCTTGCCAGGAAACGGTGTGCCAACGGTTGGCTTCAACGCGACATCAGCCACTGAAATCATCAACGATAATGATTCGGCAACGATCTCGATCACTGGTGTAGACGGAACGGAACTTGGACAACCTGCGGGCATAATCGGTAACTTCCCAGACGGCAAGTTTGTGATTAGCCAGGACAGGGTCTCGTCGTCCAATACGGTTGTGACCTATGCAGTTCAAGCGGCCAGCACCGCCACCAACGGCACGGACTACACCGCGATTACCGGCACACTGACGGCCACGATCCTTGCGGGTCAAACGTCGACGTTCGTAGTCGTGGATGTGTTGCAGGATAATATCTTGGAACCCACCGAGACGGTAGTCATGAAGATCTTGACCACTGTTGGTGTGACGGATCCACAGATCACCATCGGCGGAACCAACCAAGCGACGGTTAACATTGTCGATGACGACACGGCGACAGTCTCGCTGGTACCGATCGGACCGGTCGGGTTCGAACCGGGCTCCAACGATGGCCAGTACGCGGTCATCTTGAGCAACCCAAGCTCGTTACCGACGGTGGTTACGTACAGTCTGTTAGCTCCCGGGCCAACAGATGCGACCCCAGGCAGCGACTTCAGCTTGCGAGACGGGGCCTTGAATCCGATTGGATTGTTAACTGGTTCGGTAACCATCCCAGCCGGTCAGACATCCACCCCGATCATCGTCGACGTTTTGGATGACAACATCATCGAGAACGCCGAAGCAGTGAACCTCAAACTATCTGGTACCAATAACGCAAAGGTCACGGTCAATGCGACCCCAGCCTTGGTAACGATCCTGGATTCCGGTTCAGCCGATCAGGATTTGGGCAAGGTCACGATTGCTAAGCTAGTGGACGGAGATGAATCGCCATTGGGAGTTGGCAAGACAGACGGCCAGTTCATCCTGACGTTGGTCCCGACCAACCCGTTCTTCAACGCAGCCAACGGACCGTTCTCGAGCGACGAGAACACCGTGGTAACGTATTCGATCAGCGGTGCTTCCACGGCCCTCAATCCGAGCGACCATACGTTGGCTCTGACCGGTACCGTAACGATTACAGCAGGTCAAACGACCGCCATCTTGACTGTTCCAGTTGTGGACGACAACATGGCCGAATTGCCAGAGAGCTTGACCATTTCCTTGACGGGAACACTCGCTCCGACGCACACGCCAGCCATTGTCGTGGATGCGACACCGGCCACGATCGCTATGCTCGATGACGACGTCAGCGTGCTAACGATTACGAGCCAAGCGTTGGCCGAAGGACCTAACGGAACGACCGCCATGGTCTTCACCGTGACATCGCCCAATGCGGTCCAAGGTGGATTCAGTGTGGTGTTTAGTGTCGGTGGTGGAAACGCGACCAATGGAGTTGACTATACCGTCGTGACAGGCAGTCCGCTGGCTTTCACTGGCAACGCTGGTGAAACCAGGTTGATCACGGTCAACATCAACGGTGACAACGTGGTCGAGCTCAGCGAAACGTTTAATGTGACGTTGGGAACAGCTACGCCAGGCTTGCCATTGGTACAGACCGGTGCGGTAGGCGTTGGAACGATCACCAACGACGATACGGCCACGATTACGATCAGTAGTCCAACTGTAGTCGAAGGTACCAATGGAACACCTGGAGTGGGCCCGTTCACCCCGCTGGTGTTCAACGTATCGACCAGCAACCCGATCGATATTCCTTACACGATCGATGTGCTCTTGGGTAATGGAACTGCCATCGGAGGAGACTTTGATCCAACCCTGGCGATTCCACTCCCGATTACAGTAAATGTTTTGAACGGTTTGGACTTCGACAACGACTTGGGTAACAACGTCAATGCGTTCCTATCGCAAGTGACGTTCCCGGCGGCAGCCAACACGATAGGCGTTCAACCGGTTCCAGCCGCTCTGCCGATCACGGTTCGAGTGGTTCAAGACGACTTCGTCGAGGGTGGCACGGTTAACAATTTTGGCTCGGAAACGATAGCCGCAACGCTAGGTGACATCACCGCTTCGCGTGCGACCGTAGTAACGGCGACGGGAACAGGCACGATCACCGACGATGACGCTGCAACGGTATCGTTGGTAGCCAACGACAATCAGGCTTCGGAGCCATTGGATACGGTCAATTTGGGCAACGGTCAGTTCACCGTCACCCAGACGAAGCTGAGCAGTTCCAATACCGTGATCACGTACTCGGTGGCAGTTTCCGCCCTGTCGGCGACTCCATCGGGTGTCAGTGCCCTTGAGGACGATTACACGAAGTTGACAGGCTCGGTCACGATTCTAGCTGGTCAGTCGACGGCTACCATCGATGTGACAGTACTGGACAACACGTTGGTCGAAGACGATGAGACCGTGGTCGTGACCCTGACAGGTTTCGCGAGCCGCGATCCAAACGTAGTGTTGAGCACAACGCTAACCGATACGGTCACGATCTTCGATGACGATCAAGCCAATGTAACGATCGTCGCCAACGACAAAGCAGCTTCGGAAGATCCGTTGGATCCAGGTCAGTTCACTCTGACGATGGACGCGATCAGCGACACCGACACAGTCGTGACGTATTCGATAGCCACCGGTGGCGTCAATGCAACCAATGGTTCGGACTACTCGACCTTGACCGGCACGGCGACGATCACAGCAGGCAAGACGACCACGACGATCGATGTTGTGGTACTGCAAGATGCGTTTGTCGAAGGAGCGGAAACGGTAACGTTAACGCTAACCGGCTTCCTCTCGCCGACCAACGCGGACATCAAGGTAGGTGGACCAGCGACCGATACGGTGACGATCGCCGATGATACCGACGGAATCATTGTCAGCGTGTTTAACAATGGCAACGGCACCGAGGGTGGCAATAACGGCTCGTTTATCGTGAGAATCACGAAATCGGACGGAATCACACCTGTACCTGCACCAGCGACCGGCCTCACGGTCAACTACAGTTCGGTAGGTGGTACTGCGGTCGGTGGTCCGCTCGGTGACTATGTAGCCCTTTCAGGTTTGATCTTCATTCCGCCAGGAGCGACGACCGGCTTGATCGACGTATCGGTAATCGATGACACGTTGGTCGAAGCGACCGAGACAGTCAACGTGACTTTGGTAACCCTGTCACTCGCAACGTTCCCAGTGCTCGTTGTACCGTTTACAGAACCGGTCACGATCGGAACTGCCAATGCAACGGTGAACATCATCGATAACGACAAGGCTGTCTTTACGGTCGAAGACTTGGTAGTCAACGAAGGGGACGGAACAGGTACCTTGACGATCAAGATAAGCAATAAGCTTGAAGGTATTTCGGTACCAGTGACAGTCAACTACACACCGTTAACGGCTGGTAGTCCATCGGACTTCTCGCCGAGCGGATCGCAGACGGTGACGTTCCTACCTGGCAGCTTGACCTCGCAGACCGTTACTTTCACGATTGTGGATGACGGACTGGTCGAAGGGCTAGAGGGCTTCGGAGTTTCATTTAGCACGACTTATGCCAACGGGTCTGGCCTGCATGTAGTGGACACGACGGACACTGCGGTAGTGGCGATCCTGGACAACGACTCAGCTATCTTTGCAATTCAAGACGTCAAGGTAGGATCGACTTCATGGTCGGCCACGTTTAACGACTTCGTGGATAACACAGGTGCACCGATCGGGCAACGAGGCTACTCGATTCCTGTAGGGGCTGCTCAGGCGACAACGTTGCCTTGGTTTAATATCGATCGACTGTACGTGTCGTTCAGCCAGGATCCAGATGTCGCGACGCTGACGGCCTCGAACTTCCTGTTGTTCGGCTTGCAAGGAGCTTTGACACCGAGCATTACGAATGTCGCCTACGACACGGTCACCAACGTGGCGACCCTGACGCTCAGCGGAACGGTCACCAACGATCGCTTGAGATTGCGGGTAAATGATGCGGTAACGTTTCTGGCCACTCCACTGGATGGTGATTGGGCGAACAACGCCAGCACGTTTGTATCAGGCAATGGTACGCCAGGGGGCGCATTTAACTTTACGTTCAATGTGTTACCGGGTGACGTGAACCAGGGATCGACGGTCAACACGACCGACGCGAGTATTGTGTTTAGCCGAGTAGGTGCGAGTACGGATGGAGTTGTAGGCATCAATGCAGGCAACGGTAATCCGTACAGTAGTTTTATTGACGTCAACGGCAGTGGAACGATCAACACTACCGATGCCGCGATCGTGTTCTCCAGGATATCTTTGGCCACATCGACTTTGCCGTCGGGTTCGCCAGGGGTGTTGATACCAGGCGGTGGTTCGGGCAATTCTGACAACAGCCGGATTATCGAGTCGCTGAAGAATTCGATTGGAAACTGGACACCGAATCCAATCCCGAATCCGATTCCAAGGCCGGAACCTTCGATCGCCGATTTCCTCGGACAATTTTCGGAGAACGACAAGGACTATATTGAAAGTTTGGCCGTCGAAAGTGATACAACACTTGAAAACGGGCTAGTGGACTCCGTCTTTAGCGATCTGTTCCGCCAAAATTGAGAAATTTGTGAAATGAGTGGCAGTCTTTGTTGGACTGCCACTTTTCGGGGAATTAGTATAAACGCACATCACAGATACTTAAGGGATTGAACTCATGAGATTTTTTTTATCGGTTATTTTGGTTTCGATAATGTGTTTCGTGCCCAAGGCGAACGCTGACATTATTTACAACATTCAGAGCCTGTCATTGGTTCAAAACGTTAGTGGAGCCACCACCGGTTCAGTGAACGTTTTTGTAACAGCAACTACTCCAGACATTGGCCTTTCGGTTATAGGCGCTCAAATAAATGTGAGGCTAAGTGGCACGACAGGTGGGATTTCGGGGGTAACTTTTGGCGGTCCACAGGAGGCAGCCAACGATCTATTTCCGCTTAATCCATTGACCCCAGTTAATGCTGGCGTATTAAACGTGGCTGCATCAACAACGGGTGCTGCTCCCGTTTTATTACCAGCAAGTGCTGGACTGATGGTTATCCCGTTTTCCGTTGCACAAGGACAGACTGGGACGTTTACATTGTCGTTCGACAATTCACAAGCGGCCTTGAATAACTTTCTCGTAACCTCAGGTTTCGTCGAGAGATCGCCCGGCGTTTTCAATGCTGGAACGGTAACGATCACAGCCGTTCCCGAGCCTGCTAGCATCTTATTGCTGGGCGGTGTGGCAACGCTCTTTGGAGTTCGACGATGGAACAAGAGGCGATTCGCTTTAGCCAACGGCTAAGCGTTCGAACTTGATAATCTTAAAGTCTGGGGTTACGGCCCCGGATTTTTTTTTGTACCTACTTATAAAATGAGTCCGCCATGGCATCCAAAATTCGCTCGATATCGATGTGTGCAGTTGTATCGATTGTTTGTTTTTGGACTTTGGAGTCATGCGAGGGAGGCATTATCTTTACGGAGGGTTTTGCAAGCGGTGTTCGTTGGGATGCTGCGCCGCAAACTCTGGGTGGAAATGAGAGATCACTTCAAGGTGGTCTTCGATATTCGCTTCAGGGCGGAAGCTACGCGGCCTTTCGCGATCGGTTTACTTGGTCATCGCTGCCTAGCGTGGCAGCGTTTCAGCAATCGGTCGAGCAAGCTTTTGGAGCTTGGACTACAGCGGATCCAGTGAGCGGATTGGGTACGAGTCTTTCGTTCGTACCTGACTTTGCCACCGGTGTAGTTGGAACTGGAAATTTCCAGGGGATCAATTTCAACGGCGCCGAGATTGACTTGTTTGGAATTAACGCGGGAGACAATGGCCTGCGAGGTTTTACGGGCCTGCAGTTTGCCGATCAAACGGTGACTTTAACTTCCGGGGTTGCGAACTACCTGAATAGTGGTGCAATAGCTGGCGTCGACATAACGATCAACAACAATCCCGGCGCTGTTTATACATTGGATTCGTTTCGTCGCTTACTCACACATGAGATTGGTCATTCCATAGGTCTGGCGGACGTGGACTTAGGTGGCCAATTTATCGACGATAACTTCAATGCTTTGAATCCCGTATCGACTTTAAACAATTCCTGGGCAGGACTAGTAAATCCGCTGGATCCGGCGAATTCTGCAGGATTGTCCCAATTCTCGATTGCTTCGTCCACTTTTGGTCTGACGGGTATCGATCTGTTGATGGAAAGTAACGGATTGGGGGTAGGTCCAGGTAATCCGCTCAGCAATTTATTCCCACTAACCAATGACGAATATGGAACGCGTCAATACTTGTATCCAAGTCTAACTGCGGTTCCCGAACCATCCAGTTTCGCACTGGCCAGTCTCATAGGAATTGTTTTTTTTGGTTTTGGAAAACACGAACGCAAAAAACGCCATAACGAACGATTGGGTCAATGACTCTTTTAACGCTTGCACCGACAGTTGTATCGGTGGTAGTGTTTGATCTATGGAGTTAGCATAGATATACGCGTAAAGTCTGTCGTTACGTTATGCATTTGTTGACGCTTTTTGCCAGTCAAGTAAAATGAATGTCGACTTCCGTCATTTCATGGACATCACGACTGCGGTGCAGTAAACGCAGTTTTGGTTCTTTTAATTTAGGCTTTCACTAGGCTTTAGGGGATTGATCTTGGCAGAAAATGTTGACGCAACGAAGGCAGCTTCCTATTCATACGACGATATACCCTATCCGAGTCATCCCTTTGAGGCGACGCATCCGGACCACATTTACACGATGGCCAAGCTATTCAACTTGGATGCACCTTTGCCGGATACAGCATCGATCCTTGAACTCGGATGTGCTAGTGGTGGAAATATCATCCCGCTGGCCGATCAAATGCCGAATGCCAGAATCGTTGGCGTCGATTTATCTGGCAAACAGATTGCGGATGGTCAAAAAACGGTTGACGCACTCGGACTAAAAAACATTCAGTTGATTGCCAAGGATTTCCAAGAGATTGACGAATCTTACGGGCAGTTTGACTACATCCTTTGCCATGGGGTATTCTCATGGGTACCTCCGGTCGCGCAAGAGCGCATTCTCCAAATTTGCCAGGAGCGGTTATCGCCTAATGGAGTAGCCTACATTAGCTACAATGCATATCCCGGTTGGTTCATGCGCGGAATGATTCGCCAAATGATGCTGCATCACGTATCGAATCTACCAGATCCAAAAAGCAAGATTCAGCAAGCTCGAGCTCTGCTTTCCTTCATTGTGGAGAGCACGGAAGGTCAAAACTCACCCTACGCACAAGTTCTAAAAAGTGAGCTTGATTTATTGGGCAAGCATCCAGATTCGTACCTCTTCCATGAGCATTTAGAAGAGAATAATCGTCCGATGTTTTTCTACCAGTTTATGGAGATGGCAAAGGGACATCAGTTGCAGTTTTTGGGTGAATCAAGTCTTGCAACGATGATCACAAGCAATCTTCCAGCTAAGGCTGCGGAGTCGCTCACCAAGTTGACAACCGACGTGTACCACCGAAGCCAGTACACGGACTTTGTTACGAATCGTATGTTCCGTCAGACTTTGCTTTGTCATAAGGATCGCAAGCTAGATAGGAATCTTAGTCCAGCTAGAGTGGAGGGGGGCTACTATGCCGGTAATATTCGGACAGAGGATGCGAGCTTAGAGAACAACCTTAGCCCCGATGTGGAGGTTGCGTTCAAGTGCGTCAACGGAAGGAAAATTCAAACCAAGAACTCTGCGCTGAAGGCGTTGGTGTTCACGTTGTCGGAGTCGTGGCCACATTCGCTGACAATAGCCGAAATTTGCCAGCGAATCGAGAAGAAATTGTCCGAACTCTTGGTAGTGGGTAATCAAGAGCAATTGTCAATTGCAAGTGTGGTGAATTCGAATATGTTGCCTCTTTTTGTGCGAGGCGATATCGATCTACGTCTTCTACCTGACCGATACGTGGTCGCTATTTCCGACATGCCGAAGGTTTCTTCTTTGGCGAGACTACAAGCAAAGCAAGGAAGTATGTTAACAACACAGCGACACTCGATGCTGAATGCGGATCCACTTACACGGATTATTCTTCCGGTCATTGATGGGACGCGGACGCGAGAGGGAATTGGTCAATTCATTGGAGACTTAGCTGCGAGCGGAAAGTTAAACATCAACGTAAAAGGGACTAGCATCGTCGACATGACGGCTGTTCATAAAGCGACAGCTGACAAGATTCTCGAACAGTTGCGCCGATCCGCCATGTTAACAGGCTAGAAAACCAATTCGGATGTTTCGTCGACATGCGTCGTCGGTTATGGGTAGGTAGGAGAGAAACTTGTGTCATCGGAAATTGAATTGCTCCAAATAGGATTGAATCTTCACAGAGAAGGAAAACTTGAGGAAGCGGGTAAATTATATCGGGAGATTCTCCTAGAGTATCCCGATAGCAAGGACGGTGCGCAACTTCTGGGCGCGGTGATGGTTCAAAACGGTCAAGCAGCAGAGGCCGTGGAGTTTCTTGGGAAGGCAACAGCGAGACATCCGCATCACGCGGCTCACTTTACGAATTTGGGGACTGCACATTCGCGATTGGGCCAGCTGGAATTGGCTGCATCCTGTTATCGAAAGGCTATCGCGATTGAGCCGAAGGATTTTGATGCCAGCAAAAACCTCGGAACGGTCTTGATCAAGATGGGCAAAATTCGGGAAGGTGCCGATCAATTGGCAAAAGCGTTGGATCTGGCCCCGATCTCTACAGAAACAAGAGTAACTTATGCGTCGGCGCTATTAAAGCTTGGAGAGGAAGTAGAAGCCAAACTGCAGTTTGAGCAGATTCTTGAGGTCTTGCCGAAGAATCGCCAGGCGCTCGCGGGCCTTGGACAAATTCTTTTGAAGCAACCTGAGCCTGATGAGCGGACACTTGGTTGTTGGCAAGAGTTGGCGGCTATGGAGCCCGACAACGCGGCGATGCACAACAATCTTGCAACCACTTTAAAAAATTTAAAGCGGTTTGACGAGGCCGAGGCTGCTTGTCGCCGCGCGCTGGAATTGATACCTAACTTTTTTGCGGCTCTATGCAATCTAGGTCTTGTTTTATCCGCGCAGAATCGGTTTGACGAAGCCTGTAATGTGCTCCGACGCGCAATTGAAATTGGAGAAGCTCGAAAGGAATCGCACGTAACTACTCTCCCAAAGGCAGCGACCGTTGACGAGGCCATGTGGCGAGAATTTGGTTGCATTGCCTATTGCCAGTTGGCAGCAGTTTCGAATCTACTGGGCAACCCGGAGGAAGCCGCAGTCGCCGTTTCGCGTGGACTCGAAATTCGGCCCGACGATGTGGATAGTCAAATGATGCAGGGATTTCTTCACTTGCAATGCGGTGAATTTGAAGAGGGATGGCCGCTCTATGAGAAGCGACGCCTTGGTAAAATGGGTCCCAGAAAATTGGACAAGCCAGAGTGGGCAGGCGAGCCGTTGGACGGACGGGTTTTACTTATTCATGCGGAACAAGGGCTAGGTGATTCGCTACACTTCATTCGTTATGCTAGGCTCGTCAAAAAAAATGGTGGGAAAGTGCACTTTCTATCGCATCGTCCGTTGGCCAAGTTCATGCGTGGATGCGACTATTTGGATCAAATCATTGCTGACGGGGACCCTTTACCACCGTACGATCTGCAAGTGCCTTTGCTGAGTATGCCGGGTGTCTATCGCACGTCCTTTGAAACGGTACCCAGAGAGGTCCCTTACTTACGAGCAGACAAAATCTTAGTTCAGCAATGGGCGTCCAAAATGTCCTCGATCGAAGGATTTCGGATTGGGATTGCGTGGCAGGGCAATCGCGACTTTGCAAACGACGAACTGCGAAGAGTGCCGTTGGATCAGTTTCGCAAACTCGCGATGACGCCAGATGTCAGATTAATTTGTCTACAACGAGGAGACGGGATAGAGCAGCTAAAAGAGATCGACTTCGAAGTCATTCAGTTTGAAAATGTAGACAAGGAGGCTGGGGCATTTATGGACACCGCTGCAATCATGGAGAATGTTGATTTGATTATTTCGCCCTGCACGGCTGTTCCGCATTTGGCAGGGGGGCTCGGCCGACCCGTGTGGCTGGCCAAGTCTTTTGCGGCGGAATGGAGATGGATGAATGATGACCGCGAGGAGAATCCATGGTATCCGACGATGACGATGTTTAGGCAACCAAAGATTGGAGACTGGGAGACTGTTTTTCAACGAATGCAGTCCAGGCTAGAGGGCTTGTCAAAATCAGTGGTCCGATGCCAGTAGGGATCTCATGAATTTGATTCAAGAATTACAACGTGGTTTTGCACTTCAGAATGCAGGCCGGAATACGGAGGCAGCATCCGTATATATCGAGATCCTCAAAGAGCAACCTCACAACGCAGATGCGAATCACTTGTTAGGTTTAGTTTTTCTCGGTCAGGGGGAAATTGCAAAAGCGGTGGAATTAATTGAGAAGGCAATTGCTACGGATCCGAAAAGCAGTGTTTTCTGGGGGAATCTCGGAGTTGCTCTTCGTCGCGAAGAGAGAATCGACGAAGCGATCGCTGCGTACCGACGTTCACTTCAGCTTGACATCAGCAGTGCCGATACGCAATTCCATCTAGGGAAATCTTTGCGTTTGGCAAATAAGGATAGCGAGGCAGAAGATTGTTTTATCAAAGCGATCGCATTGAACTCTTCGAAATCAGGCCCCTACCTTAGTCTAATGAATCTCTTCGTCGAGCAACGCAGGCTATCTGAAGCTCTTGAGATTGGTTTAACAGCCGTTTCTCGTTGTCCTAAAAGTTCCGAACTTTTTATGAGCCTTGGTGCAGTTTCAAAACGACTGCAGCAATACGAACAAGCGATTGAACACTATCGAACCGCGGTTGGTCTGTCGCCCACCCATCTCGACGCGATTTGTCGCTTAGCGACGACCTTGATCTCGCGTCATCAGATAGAGGAGGGCAAGCAATGGTTGAATCGGGCCATGCAAATTGATCCTAACAACATTCATGTACTTAACAGCCTGGGTTTACTACACAATACACTTGGGGACACCACCAGTGCCGTTCGCGTCTATCGCCAGGCGGTTACGACCAATACGACTTACGCCACTGCATTTGCAAACTACGGCTCTGCCCTAAAAAAGCAGGGATCCTTGAGCGAAGCTCTTGAGAGCATTTGTCGCGCGAGAGCATTGGACTCGACCAGCTATGAATCGATTTTGCTAGAAGGTGGGATTCAATTGAGTTTGGGGTCGCTCGATGCGGCTGATCAATCTTTTCGAAAGGCAATGGAACTCCGAGGCGAATATCGCGATGCTCACGATAGTCTTCTAATGTGCCAACACTATCGACCTGAAACGACACCCCAATCACTTTTGCAAGAACACTGCAATTGGAATGCAAAGTACGCTAACGATGTAAAAGGTCCATTATCCCTTAAAATTCCCATTGCCACCAGTCGACCTCTACGTCTTGGGTTTGTTTCGGCTGATTTAGGAGCTCACCCGGTGGGCTATTTCGCGGCGAACGTTTTTCGATACTTGGATCGCGAACGTTTTCATACTTTCGTGTATTCGGACCGCTTGGGTCGGGACTGGTTGTCGGCAAAAATCGAAAAGAATGCTAATCATTGGGTCGATTCGGGATCCTTTAGCGATGAGCGCCTCGCCGAGAAAATACTGAGCGACAATATTGATGTCCTCTTTGACTTGGCTGGACACACGGCGTACAACCGACTTATTGTTTTTGCAAAACGTGTCGCGCCGCTGCAAATCAGTTGGGCTGGGTATGTAGGGACTACTGGGTTGAGCGAAATGGACGGACTTATCGCCGACCAGTTTCACGTTCCGCTCGGTTGGGAACACCACTATGTCGAAGAAGTTCTGCGTATGCCGAATGGGTATATCAGCTATCGCCCTCCGGATGATTGTCCCGAAGTGGGCGGGTTGCCTGCAACTCGAAACGGTTATGTTACTTACTGCGCGATGTGCAATCCGGCGAAGGTGAATCCACTAGTTTTGAAAACGTGGGGCGAAGTACTTTCCAAGGTGCCGCATTCAAGGCTGCTGCTAAGCTATTGTGGTTGGAATGACATAGCAAACCAAAATCGCGTTCGAAAAGAGATGTCAGCATTCGGGGTCGAAGACCGTGTTGACTTTTCGTTTTTACCATCATCAAAGGAGTTGCTTGGGCTCTATGGTCAAGTTGATATCGCGTTGGATACGTTTCCGTATAGTGGTGGTTTGACGACGATAGAGGCTCTGTGGATGGGAGTACCCACCATCACTTGGCCAGGGCAATGGTTTGCTGGCCGTCACTCGCTCAGTCATTTGAGCAATGTGGGACTCTCGGACTGGGTCGCTTCTAGTCCGGAAGAATACGTTGCAAAAGCGGTTGAATCCGTATTGGACTTGGTGAAATTGGCGGCGTTGAGGTCCAGTCTGCGCGAACGAACTCGATCGTCCCCTTTATGTGACGGGCAGCTTTTTGCGAAGAATTTCGGGATCTTGATTGAAAGTGCTTGGCGAAAACGGACAAATTGATTATCGTTCTCTTTCTTCGAAATTAACGGATTGACCGTTGGGTCGCGATAGAGGAAACGGAAATGAATGAACTCCGAATTTGCCGGCATGGCAAAATGCTCTTCAATACGAATGATATCTATATTGGTCGATCGTTGCAGTTTTATGGTGAGTACTCGGAAGGCGAATGTGAAGTGTTTCGACAATTAGTACGTCCAGGATGGACACTGTTGGAATTAGGTGCCAACATCGGCGCTCACACGGTATGTCTTGCAAAGCTGGTTGGCCCTCGCGGGAGAGTTATTGCATTTGAACCCCAACGCGTTGTGTTTCAAACCCTCTGCGCGAACGTGGCATTGAATGATTTCCAGAACGTCGAATGTCACCAGCAAGCGGTTGGCGGAAAGTCGGGATCGGTGATCATGCCGCGAATGGACTACACCAAAGAGTTCAATTTCGCGGGGATTAGCGTTGGTATGACTTCGGAGGGTGAGTTGGTTTCTTTAACTACGGTCGATGAGTTAGAACTGAAAGCTTGTCATTTCATCAAGGTCGATATCGAAGGGATGGAAGAGCAGGCACTGCAAGGTGCCTCTGAGACGATCCGTCGTTTTAAGCCATTTCTCTATCTCGAGAACGATAGAAAGGAGAAGTCTGATTCACTGATCCGAACGATCAACGATTTGGGCTATCGAATGTATTGGCATGTGCCACCACTTTTTAATCCTTTGAATTTCGCTGGGAATTCTGATAATGTCTTCGGAGGAATGACTTCCAGGAACATGCTTTGTATCCACAGTTCCATTCAGCAGTCGGTCGATTGTCCCGAAGTGTTGGTACCAGCGGATCTCAGCATTGCAAACTTAGAGCCTGCGTTTTGACCCGTTGGCCAGTTGGCCATGATTGACTGAGTTGCAAAGAATGCCACGTACGGACGTTGAATTCCATCTTGCATTCTCCCTGGATGTCTAGAACACGCAAAGGCGACACTGGACTTCCATGCGAGAACACAGTTCCGTATCGCCAAACTTAGCGGGATCATGTCGCAATTCAGCAAGCACAGAAAGCTGTTCTTTTAGATGTTTTAGCCGCTCGGAATTGTCCGGACTTTCTTTGCGGAAAAAACTGGGTGCGGAAAAAACTGGGGACACACCACTTTGTGGGTAGAAGAAACAACTGGTTGAAGTGAATCAAAGGGAATCACCACTTTTGCTTTCCTTTTGCCGATAGCGGAAGCAAAGCTCATAACAAAAGCGGTCAAGTTGCCTGTCTTCCACCTCAGACACTTTACGCGAAGCGGGTTTAGCCAAAAAGCCTGAACGATCCACAGCACAAGGCGTGCGGGATTCGAAACCCACAGGCTTGACCTGTGGATTGTTGTGCTTTGGGGCTACCGGGGGCGGTCCGGCGGGTTTAGCTAGAAAGCCTGAACGATCCGCAGCACAAGGCGTGCGGGATTCGAAACCCACAGGCTTGCCCTGTGGATTGTTGTGCTTTGTGGCTACCGCCAACTTGCACTCAAAAC
>Ga0105048_10007668_pt1 | contig 17337 bp, 17 predicted proteins | sample MAT05_FD_78382 | JGI IMG/M metagenome (GOLD analysis project Ga0105048, IMG submission 78382) | Freshwater microbial communities from Lake Fryxell liftoff mats and glacier meltwater in Antarctica - MAT-05 | ecosystem: Environmental > Aquatic > Freshwater > Ice > Liftoff microbial mat | place...
CGGCGGCGCGGCTCACCAGCGCGATCCCCGTCCCCGCCCGTACGTGGCCCAGCACGCCCTCGATGCTCCCCAGCTCCATCATGATGTCGGCCTGAGGGAAGGTCTTGTCGAGGAGCGCGCGGGTGTTCGCGCCCCTCATGAACGCGATGAACGGTGCGTTCACCGGATCGATCTCCGGGCTCGCCACCAGCACCAGCGGATCTTCGCGCCAGCGCTCGCCGCGCGGACCGGTGACGATCGCCAGATCGATCTCGTTCTGCGCGAGCAGATCGAGCGCGACGTCGGGCACCACCTCGCGCAGCACGAAGCGGATGCCGGGGTGATGCTTGCGGAAGCCCGCGACGAACGACGGGAGAAAGTGCGTGCAGGCGGTGGAGCCCGCGCCGATCCGCACCTCGCCGGCCTGCAGCCCCTCGAGCTCCTCGATCGCCCGCCGCCCTTCCTCGATCGCGCCGATGGCGGCGCGGGCTCGCGGGATCAGCGCCTCACCGGCGCGAGTGAGCCTCGCGCCGCGGCGATCGCGATCGAACAGGCGCGCGCCCATCGTCGCTTCGAGCCGCTTGATCGCTGCAGTGAGCGCCGGCTGCGACAGATGCGCGTGGCGCGCGGCCGCCGTGAACGTGCCCTGATCGGCCACGAGGAGGAACTGGTGGAGCTCTTCCATCATTTGTTTTTGTTATCATGAATCAAAAAACTATCGATTGGACGAATGACGTGGGAGGCGCGGATATTCGCCGCATGTTGTTGTTGCTCGGGCTCGCGGCTGGCGTCCTCACCACGGTGGCCGGCATGGGCGGTGGCATGGCGCTGGTGCTGGTCCTGTCGATCCTGTGGGGCGCGCCGATGGCCCTGGCGGTGACGGCGCCGGCGCTCCTCTTCGGCAACGTCCACCGGGCGTACCTCTTTCGCGGAAACATTGACCGAAGGATCGCCTACCGCTTCGCGCTCGGCGCGGTCCCCGGCGCGATCTTCGGCGGTCTCGCCGCCGCGAGCCTGCCGCCGCTGTTCCTGAACGTGACGATGCTCTTCATCACCGGCTACGCGATCGCCCGCGCGATGGGCTGGGTACGCTTCACGCCGCCGCCGTCGAGCATCTTCCCGGCGGGGCTGATCATCGGCGTCCTGGCCGCGACCTCGGGCGGGGCGGCGGTGCTGACCGCGCCGGTGCTCATGGCGGCGGGGCTGGCGGGGGACGCGTACATCGCGACGGTGGCGCTGGCGTCGGTGGCGCTGCACACCGGGCGCATCCTCGGGTATGGGGCGGCGGGGTTGATCGACCCGCATACGCTGGAGTTGAGCGTGGTTTTGGGCGCGGCGATCTTCGGTGGGAACCTCCTCGGCCAGCGCCTCCGCAAAATGGTGCCAGAGCATTTTGGGCGGGTGTTGGAGGTGGCGACCCTGGGGGCCTGCACAGTCCTGGCGGTAGTCGGCGTGACGTGAATGAAGGGGGTTCCCCGCCGTAACCCAGTGGGGCGCCCGATCGCGTGCCTGCGTGGTACCAACATTCATGCGCCTGGCGTCGGTAGCGTTGCTCGGCGTCGCGCTCGGCTTCGGCGCGACCGCCGGGTGCTCCAACGACGGGCTGCTGGCGGATAACAACCCGAGCAACCGCATCGACTCCGGCTTCTTCCGGATCGACTCCGGCGCCGACGTCGGCCCCCGCCCCGACGCGCGCCCGATCGAGGTGCCCGACGCCAACGTCACGCCCGACGCGGAGCCCCTGGCGCGCTGCGACTGCCCGACGCTCCCAACGAGCTGTCCGGCGCTCACGCCGAACGTCCCGGCCTTCTCTCCCGGCGGCGCGCTCACCCAGCAGATCGTGGACATGATCGCGTGCAGCGGGGACTACCTGCACATCGGGATGTACGAGACCGACTGGGACTGCATCGTCAGCGCGCTCGTCGACAAGCTGGCCGCGGACACGGATCTGCGGGTCGAGATCGTGATCGACGACGATCAGTGCCCGCTCGACAGCGGCGGCACGCGCCTCTGCGCGCTCGGGCGATTGCATGGCCACCCGCGCGTCGCGATCGTCGACGACGCGCGCACCCGCTACATGCACCACAAGTTCATGATCGCCGACGGCCGCACGATGTGGATCGGCTCCGCCAACTTCACGCGCGTGTCATTCTGCACCGAGCTCAACGACGGCATCATCATCGATGATCCGAGCGTGATCAGCGGCTTCGAGGCGGAGTTCTCGCGCCTCCACGTTCGCCGCGAGTTCGGACCGCGCCCCTCCGACGGGCCGCTCACCAGCGGCCGTTACAGCGTCTATTTCGGGCCCGTCACGCCGATCAGCGCGCCGTCGCCGTGGTTCGACGACATGATCGGCGCGATCGACACGGCGTCGACCTCGATCGCGGTGATGACCGCAGCGTGGACCCGCACCGAGATCTCCGCGGCCTTGCTTCGTGCTTCGGGGCGCGGTGTTTCCGTGAAGGCGCTGGTCCCGATCCAGTACCAGGACGAGCCGCCCGCGCAGGCGCTGGTGGCCGCGCACTTGCCGGTGCGACTGGCGAAGGTGCACCACAAGCTGCTGATCATCGATCGCCAGCTGGTGATCACCGGATCACCGAACTGGTCGGAGAACTCCTGGGCGAACAACGAGGCGAGCGTGTGGATCCGCGATCCGATGATCGCGGCGGCGTATGCGTCGCGGTTCGATGCGGCGTTTGCGGCGGGCGCGGACCCGCCGCCGTAGGATCTTTCGCGCTACGGTCCCATAGCCTTGCCGTGCTTCACCAGCGCGTCCTTCAGCGTCATCGCGGCCCGCGTTTTGTGCATGTCGGCGCGGTACACCAGGCTGATCACGTCGCGCACGAACGGCAGCTCGGGGTGCAATCGCCGCAGCTTTCCTTCTTGCCCGTAAGCGGCGACGCGCCGCGGTAGCAGCGCGACGCCGACCCCCGCGAGCGCGAGGCTCTTCACCATCTCGAGATCGCTGCAGAGGAGCTGCCGTGCGGGCAGATAGTCCTCGCCGGCCAGCTTCGCGACGAGCTCCTGCATCTGCGTCACGCGGCCGGCGTACACCAGCGGCCCGGTGGCGATGCGCTCGCGGGCTTGTGTGACGTCGTCGATCGGCGGCTCGTTCGCGGCGACGAAGAAGTCGACGGCGTCGGGAAACAGCTCGACGAGCACCAGATCCGGGTGCGGCACAGGGTTCACGACGATGCCGAAGTGCACCTCGCGATCGACCACCGCGTCGCGCACGGCGGCGGACGATCCGTTCCACAGCGCGACCTCGATGCGCGGCCACTTCTTCATGTGCTCCGACATGAAGCTCGGCAAGAAGTATGCGCCCAGCGACTCGTGGCAGCCGACGACGAAGCGGCCGACCTCCTCGGCCTCGACGCCGCGGATCATATGCTCCGCGTTCCTCAGAGTATCGAAGACGATGGTGGCGTGCTCGAGCAACGTGCGGCCGCTCTCGGTGAGCGAGACACCGCGGCGATCGCGCAGGAAAAGCGTGGTGCCGAGCTCCTCCTCGAGGTTCTGGATGGCGACGCTCAGCGAAGGCTGGCTCACATGCAGGACGCGCGCGGCGGCGCTCATGCTGTAGGCCTGCGCGATGGCCTGGAAGTAGCGGAGCTGGGTCACGTCCACGCGGGGCTTGTATCCGCGATCGGGCCGGCGCGTCAGGTGGTTTTGTTTTCGCTGCGATCTTGCGGCGGTTTTACCGCGGCTTTACGGCGCCGGTCGCAGGTTGGCGAGCGCGTCGATCGGGCTCAGATCGCAGTCGATGGTCTCACCCGCGGGCGGGCCCACCCAGAAGCTGCCGTCCTGCGAGGGCACCCGTGCGGCGAGCCCGCAGGCGCCCTGGAGCGGCGCGTCGAAGAGCACGGCGTACCCACCGCCGTGGTTGTGATGATCGGGCCGATGGGCGAGACCCCACCCCCAACCAACGCCCCCGAAAGCGCCCGCTGGCGCATCCAGGCGAAGGACGGAGACCGCATCATCGCGCTCGAGAACGAAGGCATGTTCGACGAGCTCGTCATCGATCAGTGGCTCCACCTCGAGCAGATGGACGACGACCGATGGTGGCTGCGCATCGGTGATGTGACGATGAGCGGGACGATCGACGCGGACGGGAACGCGAAGGCCACCGTCGACCCCCAATGACGCCCGCTCCCATGCTCACGGCCCTCACGGCGGACATCTGGATCCTCCCCCGCCCGATGCGCTTCTTCGGCGTCGAGACCGGCACGCGCATGACCGTGGTCCGTCTCGCGGACGGCGCGCTCTTCATCCACTCGCCCGTCGCGCTCGACGCGGCGCTGAGAGCGGAGATCGACGCGCTCGGCCCGGTGAAGGCGATCGTCGCGCCCAGCCTCTTCCATCACCTGTTCGCGGGCGAGTGGGCGGCGGCGTATCCGCAGGCATCGCTCTCCGCGTGTCCCGGCCTCGAGAAGAAGCGCAGCGATCTGAAGTGGAGCCGCGTGCTCGGCGATGCGCCCGAAGCGGAGTGGAGCGGAGAGCTCGATCAGGTCTTCTTCGGCGCCCGCACGATGGAGAACGAGGTCATCTTCTTCCACCACAAATCGAAGACGATCGTGTCGAGTGACTTCATGTTCAACCTCGCGACGCATCCCTCGGCGTTCACGCGCGCCGTCGCGTTCCTTCTCGGGCAGCGCGCGCCCGGGCCTACCTGGCTGGAGCACGTCATGATCCGCGACCGCATCGCGGCGCGCGCGCAGATGGATCGGGTGGTCGCGTGGGGCGCAGAGCGGGTCGTGCTCGCACACGGCGAGATCATCACGACGAACGGATCCGACGCCGTAGATCGGGCTTATCGCTGGCTCACACCTCGATAGTCGGTGGTCGCCTCGGCGAAGGCGCTGGTGGCCATCGACAGCGCGCGCAGGCGGTCTCTCAGCCGCTGGATCTCGGTGGACTCCCGTCCGTTGCAACCTCTCATTCGAGGGCGCGGGCGATGTTGTTCAGCTCCATCTCGAGGGTCGCGGGGTCCTGCTTGCTGCTCAGCCGGCTCAGCCGCACCAGGACGTCCTCGAGAGCGGGTTCGTTCTGCTTCGACTGATCCCGCCGGGTGCGCGTCACCTCGGTCAGGCGAAAGAGCCAGCTGTCCACCGGCTCGTTCTCGGCGCGGGCGAGCGCCGAGCGCGCAGGCGGGGGAGAGTGCGGCGCGTCCGCCACGGGCTCGGGCGCCGGCGGCGCGGCAGAGGCGCGCGGCTTCACCGTCGGTGCGGGCTTCGGGGGGTCGATCGGCGCAACGGGCGCAGGCTCGGGGGCCACCGCGCCCACCGGCGCGCTCGAGGCGATAGGCCCGCGCGTGGGCTCGACCTGAGCCGGCGGTGGGCTGGTCTCGGCGGCTGGCGTGCGGCGCCCGATGATGATGCCGACCGCCAGTGCGAGCGCGATCGCGCCACCGGTGAAGATGCCGGGGGCGATCGGCTTTGCGGCGCGACGCGAGAGGGTCGACGAGTCGGTCGGCAGCGTGTTCGCGACGTCCGGGACGGTGCTGACCCGGTCTGGGGCGCGCCGCGCGAACACCACCGTCGGCTGGAGCACGACCTCCGGATCGACGTCGGCCGCGCTGGCCAGGAGGCCCTCCACCTCGGCGCGCGATCGGCTCAGCTCGGTGAAGAGCGGCTCGTTCACCAGCGTCTTCGCGGGCGCGCGACCAGGATCGTCCCCCTTCACCGCATCGAGCGCGGCGAGAAAGGCATCCGCGGAGTCGAAGCGCTCGCGCGGATCCGTCGCCAGCGCGCGCTTCAGGACCTCGTCCAGCGCGGCGGAGATCTGCGGCCGCAGCGACGAAGGCGGCCTGAATTGCGGCGACGCGGACGCCTTCAGCATCATCGCCAGCGACCCCGGCGCGATGTACGGATCGAGCGTCAGCACCTCGAACAGCACCAGGCCGAGCGCGTAGAGATCCGCGCGGTGGTCGACCTCTCTCGCCATCACCTGCTCGGGCGCCATGTATCCCGGGGTGCCCATCACCGCGCCGGTCCGCGTGCGCCAGTCCTGCAGGCGCGACTTCCCGAGCCCGAGATCGATGACGCGCACGCGGCCGTCCTCGCCGAGCATGAGGTTCTTGGGCGAGACATCGCGGTGCACGGCCGCGAGCGGAGATCCGCGCTCGTCCTTCGCCATGTGCAGCGCGCGGATCCCGCGCAGCGCGTCGGACACCAGATCGATCGCCGCGGCGATGGGGATGCGCCGCCCGTCTGCCCGCTGGTTCGGGATGATCGTCGAGAGCGGCCACCCCGCGATGTACTCCATCGCGATGTACAAGGTCGCGCCGACCTTCCCCGCCGAGTACACCCGCGCCACGTGCGGGCTCTCGATCGTCGTCGCGATCATCGCTTCGTGCTGGAAGCGCCGCACCTGCTTCTCGTGCTCGGCGAGCTCGGGGTGGATGCGCTTCACCACCAGCAGGGTGTCCGCGTCGATGGGCCGTGCGAGGTGCGCGTCACCCATGCCGCCGGACCCCAGCCTCTTCAGCAGGATGAACGGCCCGAAGCGTTCCGGGAGCACTGCCGAGATACTATCTCAGTGGCAGTCTGAAGGATCGCTCGCCTGGCAAAGGTAGTACACCTGACTACGGGCAAGCAGCACGATCAGCGTGGTCGCGATCGCCGCCGTGCCTGCGCCGACGCCGATCCACAGCCAGGGCGAAGACGCGATCGAGGGCTCCTCGAGCTGGACCTCGACCGTGAGATCGCGCAGCGGCGCGATGTCGATCGGCCGCACCAGCGGCTGGTAGTCGGGGTGCGAGACCTTCAGCTGGTGCGTTCCGCCGGTGAGGATGAAGCGCCGGTGATCCTCGCTCGGCCGCAGGGGGCCCGGGGTGATCGTCACCTCGGCGTCCTCGGGCTTCACGCTGAGGAGCAGCCCGCCGCCCATCTGCCGGTTGTTCGAGCGCATGAGGTGGTCGAGCAGCACGCCCACCAGCGGCCCGCGCGGGGCGGATCGGCGCACGGTCTCGGCGGCCTTGGCCAGCGACTTCTTGCTCGAGACCTCGATCAGCTCGGCGCTGCACAGGCTGAGGCCCGGGTTGAGCACGATCTCCAGCGCAAGATCGACGTTGCTGTCGCGGTACGCGCGCTCGGTGCACGTGGGGTCTTGCTTGCAGCGAGCGATCGCGGGGGCGAGCTGCGCCTCGATCTCCTGGATCGAGATGACCTCGACGTCGGCCACGTAGCGCAGGCCGAGCTCGGCCTCGCGGCGGAGCTCGCCGACGATGGTCTCGTCGGGATCGTCGATCACGCTGGCCACAATCGCGAGGCGAGGTGCCCCGGCGATCAAGGCGGCGAGCAGCAGCGCGGACACGCGCGAACTTTAGGCCCCGAAGACGCGGGACGCAAACTTGGGTAGGCTCGCCGCGGCGTGCGATTTCATGGCTGGCTGATGATCGTCGCGCTGGCCGCGTGCACCGATCGCGTCGCTCTGACGATCCCGTTCCCGAGCATCGCCGGCGCGCAGACCGAGATCATCCGCTTCGGCGACGAGGTGCACGTGCTGCGCGCGGGCGAGGCCTTGATCTTCGAGGGTTCGTTGCCCGAGAGCGGGACGTTCGATGTCGCCGCGAAGCTGTACGATCGCTCGCCCGAGGAGCTGCACCTCACGCTCGGACCGCGCGCGCTCGCAGAGCCCGGCTTCCCGTGGATCGGCCAGGGATTCACGCTCGACGTGCTCGGGTTCGAGGCCGGGGACTGGCGCGCCAGCGAAGATCCGCGCCTCGCTGACTATGCCGCGAAATACGGCATCCGATCGCTCGGTCACGGCAGCGGCGAGGGGCACCTGTGCCTGGTGACGGGCGACGGCGATCTGTACTGCATGGGCGCCGACGAGGTGCTGGATCTGAGCCCGCTCACGCGCGGTACGCGGGTCCCGCTGCGCATCGCGGGCCTCGGGCTGGTCGAGGACGTCGCGCTCTCGCTGCGCGCGACGTGCGCCATCGTTGCGGGAAAGGTGCTCTGCTTCGGCCTCAACAGCTCTCGGCAGCTCGGGCAGCCGGCGAGCTCGATCGCGTCGGCGATGCCGCTGGTGGTGCCGGGCGTAGACGAGGCGATCGCGATCGACGCGCACGGGGCGCGCACCTGCGTGATCGAGCGCGGGGGCGCGGTGACGTGCTGGGGCATCTCGCTCCTCACCGTGACACCGACGTCCGCCGAGCCGGCGAAGGTGCGCTTTCCGCGACCGATCGAGCACATCGCGGTCGGCACCGACGCGCTGTGCGGGATCGCGGGCGGAGAGGTATGGTGCCAGGGCCTGCGCCCGGCGCTCGGGTACACCGGGTCGCAGTGCAGCCAGAACATCGGGGTCCCGCCGACGACCGACCCGCTGCCGCTGGATTTGCCGCCGCCGATCCGCGGTCACGTCGCCGAGGTGACGCTCGGCGAGTTCGGCGGCTGCGCGCGCAGCGATGACGGCGCCGTGTACTGCTGGGGCTGCAACTCGGACGGCTCGGTCGGGACGGGCGCAAAGCGGGACGGAGAGCTTTTGCCGCCCACGCGCGTGGAGGTCCCGCCGATGCTGCGCGTGGAGGCGGGGGGCTCATCGGTCTGCGGCATCACCTTCGAGCACGACGTGTACTGCTGGGGCAGCAACGATCAGGGCCAGCTCGCGCGGGTCGACTTCGACTCGATCGCGCCGATGGCGATGCCGATCAGCGACGTCGTCGACATCAGCGTGCAGTGGAACAACACCTGCCTGACGCTCGCGAGCGGCGAGATCCGCTGCGTGGGCCGCTACGACTGCGGTCAGCTGGGGGCGGGGCGCTTCCCCGGCGATCTCCCCGGCGCGACGTGCAACCAGGCCCCGCCCGGCGAGCGCCGCGGCGCGCACACCAAGCTCGAGACGGTGGTCCTGTGATGCTCGATCTCGCGATCATCGGCGCGGGTCCGGCGGGCCTCTCCGCAGGGCTCGTTGCGCATACCAACGGCTTGCATGTCATGGTGCTCGAGCGCTCGGGAGTCGCCGGCGGTCAGATCTTGCGCGCCGATCACGACGTCGGTGACGTGCTCGGACAACCGGCATCCGATGGTGCGACGCTGGCGGCCAAGCTTTTCGCCCATTTTTCCGCGGTCGGCGCTCCTATCACCTTCGGGGCAGACGTCGATCGCGTGGTTCAAGACGGCACCTCCTTCGCGCTCGGCTCCCTCCGCGCACGCGCGGTGATCATCGCGACCGGTACACGCGCGCGCCGGCTCGGCATCACCGGCGAGGAGATCGAGGTCCCGCTGCGCCACGTGGCGGCGTCGCTGGCGGGCTCGCGCGTGGTGATCGTCGGCGGTGGTGATGAGGCCTGCTCGACGGCGACGGTGCTCTCGTCCTCGGGCGTGCTCGTGACGCTGGTGGTGCGCGTCGATCTGCGCGCGCGGCCGCAGTTCCGTGATCCGGTGCTGGCGGATCCGCGGATCGATATCCTCCGCAACGAGTCGGTGCTGCGCATCGCGGACGGCGTCGTCGAGCTCGCGAGCGGGGCGATCGTGCCGGCGCTCCACTGCTACACGCGCATCGGGGTGGAGACGGCGACACCAACGCTCGAGCCGGATCCAGAGCGGCTCGCGGACGGGCGCCTGTGGGTCGACGCGGGGCAGCGGACGCGCCTCTCCGGCCTGTACGCGGCAGGCGACGCGGTGCTCGGGGCAAAGGCGCGCTACGTGTCGACGGCGATCGCGCAGGGGGTGATCGCGGCGCGATCGGTGGAGGAGGATCGGGCGTAAGGGTGCCGGTGGGCGTGATGTTGGTGGGTTGCTCGGCGACGGCGACGGTGCCGCTGGTGCCGACTTCGAGGGACGCGGCGCCGTTTGACGCGGCTTTCGTGCCCGCGGATGCCGCGGTCATGCGCCGCGACGCCGCCCCGAGCGAGCCCGACTCTGGCGACGACTGCCGGCCGCGCATCTCGGTGGACCCCCCCGACACCGTCGCGTTCGACATCGGTGACCAGACGAAGACGTTGCGCATCACCAACCGCGGCGAGTGCAATCTCTCGATCACGCGCTTCGATATTTCGTTGGATGGTGATCATCGGCACCCGTCCGGCGACGACTTCACGATCAGCGGGTGCGCCTCGAACCCGTGCTCGCAGCAGATCTCGATCGACAGGCCAAACGAGGTCGGATCCCTGCTCATCGGCGTCGACGTCATGAACAGCTGCGGTTTGCGCGCGATGGGGACAGCGACCCTGAGGGTAGGACCATGATTCGAACGTTCCTCATCGCCGCGTGCATCAGTGACTATCTCCGAGCGTGGGTTGGCCTTGTGCTCCGCGTGCGAGCTGCCAGGCATCGCTTGATGAGTACGAAACATGCACGGTTCGGCGCTTCCATCGCGACTCTCTTCGTCGCGGCGTGTAGCTCCGCGCCGACGAACGGCCTCGACCGTCTCGACGCGACTGTGGAGCCCGACGCGGCGGATACGACGCCGGACGCGGCCCCGGCCTTCGACGCCGAGTCTCCGCCCGACGCCGAGGCTCCACCGGACGCACGGGTAGGGCCGCGCATCTTTCGCGGTCGCGCGGTCTGGTACGAGGGCGCCGGGCCTACGCCCGACCTCACGCGATGGCAGTTCAGTGCCTCCCAGGATGGACGGGTCGTGGCATCGAGCGTCGGTCGGACGGACGGAACGTTCGAGCTCGAGGTCCCCGACGGCGAGATCCGGGTGGATATGGTCGACGGGACAGCGTTTCGGCGATTCGTGAGGACAGTCGTGACGGGACTCGATTCCGTGGTGCTTACTGTGTTTTTGCCGGTTCCGCGTGCGCGGACGGGCACGAGCTTGTCCATCGACGGGAACCTGGCGGCGCCGTGGAATACTGCCGACGAAATGGTGGTGATCAGCCCGAAACTTCAGGGCGGATATTCACGCTCCGTACAACCGAATCTATCGAACGGTGACCTCACGTTCGGACCCATCACCTTCGACTGGAGCGATCGGCCCCAGCATCGGGGCCGGGCGGAGGACGACCTCTTCGTCGTGCGGCAGACGTTGACCTCTACGGCCGGCGGAGTCTGGGAGGTCATCGTGTCGGAGCTCGTTGGCCTCCAAGATCTCAACATCGCGAATGGCGCGCGAACGTCGCACTCGGGCGTCAATCTCTCGGCGCTTCCCACGAGCGATCCGGTCGAGCTGCGCTACCGAGGTCCGGACGCGAGACTGTTCAACCCGAGGATGCCGCTCCATCGCACGATTGACGCGCGGACCGGTCGTACGTATCTCGCGGTGCGACACTACGGGTCCGACGCCACCGAAGCCTCCGTGACGCGGCGCATTCCAGAGGTACCCGGGAGCGAGGGAACCACGTTCTTCTTCGAGGCCATTGCCGAGGCCCGCTATCCCGGTTTCGACAACGGCTACTTCTATCTGCCGGCCGCACGCAAGAAGCTGTTCGTGGCTCGACCCTCCGGCGTCATCGACATGACCCCCTCTCTCGGCCAGCCCACCGCGCTTCGCATCGCGGGGCAACTCACGCATGCGGGCGAGATCGCGGGCGTCGGTCTGACGCCGCTCCTCGAATGGGAGGCCCCACAGGCCGGTCACTGCGACGGGTACGTGGTCGAGCTCTTTGGCCTGAGCACCGGGGAGTTCATCGGAGAAGTCGGGATGGCATGGACCACTCACACGAGCTTCGCGATTCCGCCGGGCTGGATGACCCCCGGCGTCCGGTACTATGTGCTGGTCAGCGCCTTCGATCGCGAAGGCGAGAGCGTGGTCCGTCGCATCGTCTACGACGGCGTGGAGCAAGCCTCCGTGCTCTCCGAGCCCTTCACGCCGTAGCCCGCCGGTGCCCCGACGGCAGCGCCCGATCCCAGCACGAAAAACACACCGGCACGTAAGACTCCTCCGCGCCGAGCTGCACCTGCACGCCGTCGAGCGTAGGCCCGCCGTTGTAGAGGCGCATGTTGAAGATCGCCTTCTTGTTGCAGTGGTGACAGGTCACCTTGACCTCCTCGAGGCTGTCGGCGAGCTCGAGCAATCGACGCGAGCCCGGGAAGAGCTCGGTGCGAAAGTCGGTGCGCAGGCCGTAGCAGATCACGGGGAGGTTATGGCTGAGCGTCAGCGCGCGGAGCTGCTCGACCATCTGCGGCGAGAGGAACTGCGCTTCGTCCACCAGCAGGCAGTCGACGCCCTCGAACTGGGCGAGATCGAGCACGCTGTCGGCGTCGACCAGGATGTCGGCCTTCGTCGAGAGGCCCGCGCGCGAGACCACGTCGCCCTGCGCAAAGCGATCATCGAGCCGCGGCTTCATCACCAGCGCGCGCTTGCCCTGTGATCGATAGTTGTGGGCGACGGCGAGCAGGTTGAGCGTCTTGGCGCTCCCCATGGTGCCGTGTCGGAAGTAGAGCTTGGCCACGCGCCTCTCTTCCAAAGTCGCGGGATCGAGGTCAAGTCGGGGGAGGCCACCTGACGCCTCCAGGCGTCGATCTGACGTCCCAGGGGGTCGCGCCTGGCATCGAAGCTGCGATTCAAGGCGTCATGGTTCGCATCTCGAGGGGTGAGACGGTCGCCGACGGCCTGGCGATCGAAGCCAAGGCGCATCCGCTCGGCATCGTCTTCGATCCGAAGACGCGAGAGATCACCGAGGCCGGTGCTCGAGGGAGCGCGGTGAAGGGTGGGCTCGCCGGGGTCGCCCTCGCGGCGACTGCGACGGGCGCGGCCGACGTCCTCGATCATCGGGCGCGCTCCGCGGTGCGGTGGGCTTGGATGCCGCGCGGCTCGCTCACGCGCGGACCCGCACCGCGGTGATGAGCCTCGCCGGGCTCGCCCGGAAGCTCGAGGCGTTCGAAGCGCGGGGCTATCCGACCGCCGAGCTCCTCCCGCTGGTCGCGCGCGGCACACAGACGATGAAGGACATCAACCACGCGGTGACGAGGCCGGGCGCGCTGGCCGAGATCGCCCCCGCCGATCTCGAGCAGCTCGGTCGGGCGCTCGAGGACTATGTCGCGCGCGCGTCGCCGCTCTTTGGCTCGAAGCCAGGCACCCTCGGTCAGATCGTCGCCGAGTCCCCTCTCCGGCGAGGCGTACTCCCGGGCCGTCTCACGGTGCGACCTCCTCGAAAACACCCACCAGGCGCTCGTCGAGTTTTGCGCGCACTTCACCATGCCGCGATGACGTGCTCGAGCGCGCTGCGAGGAGAGATCGATCCGTCGGTCTTCACCTGCACGGAGAGCGCGTGTGCACCGGTAACCGAAACGTTCGCGTTCAACACCGGCGAGAACGAGGGCCCGATCGAAGCCTGGTCGGGGTGTGCCGATCCAGGCCTGCGCGATCGGATCGAAGATCTCGCCTGCCGGAGCGCCGCCGGTCACCAGCACGCGATCGTCATCGAGGAGCGTCGCGCGGTGTCCCCATCGCGCCGCTCGCATGTCGGGGCCGCGCGAGAGGGCGAGCGTCGCGGGATCGAAGACATCCGTGCGTTCGACCGAGAAGTGCCCGTTGTGTCCGCCCGCGATGAGGACGCGGCCATTCGCGATCCGGGCGGTTTGGGCTGCCCAACGGGGCTCCTCGAGCGAGCCCACGACGTCCCAGGTCGACCGCGCCGGGTCGAACAGCTCGACCTCTGCCGCCGGGTTCGCGTTGTCGTTGCTCTCCCCCAAGCCCGCGGCGATCAGGACGCGCCCATCTGCGAGCATCGTCGCGGTGTGTCCGTGGTGCACGATCGCGGTCACGCCCGCGCTCGACCACGCCCGCGCTCGGGGATCGTAGAGCTCTGACGCCCGGTCGCCACCGACGATCAACACGCGTCCATCGCGGAGAAGCGTCGCGGTGTGATCCGTGTGCGCGTGCGCGAGATCTGGGCCACGCGACCAGCTTTGGGTCATCGGGTCATAGATCTCGACGCCGCTCGGCGCGCCCTCGCCGCCGGCCACCAGCACGGTTCCGTCGAGGAGCAGCGTGGCCGTATGGCCCCTTCTGCCGGCGGAAAGCGGGCTGATTTCGCGAAACGTGCCGCTCGCCTCGTCCTCGGAGCAGATCGCGCGGGGCAAGCTCCCATCCCGTTCTCGACCTCCATCCATGCCCGGACCGGTGTCTGGCCGAACACGCCCGCCATCTGCAGAGACCGCCGCGTCGCCTCGCGTCTCGACGGTGCCGCCGTCGCGCAGCTGGGGGGTGGCGTACGGGGCGTGGGGGCGTGAAGCGCGTCGAAGAGATCGGTTCGACCGCAGGACATGGTCGACGCGAAGGCCAGGACGATCAGGAAGCGGGCGCTCGCCACGACATCCCATCCCATAGGTGCGTCGCGGCGCCTAGCACAGGTTCAGCGCAGATCCGGCGCGAAACCAAGCGATCTGCGAGGCGGTGTACGAGTGCGCAAGGGCGAGCGGCGCGCGGGTCCCGTCGGCGTGGTGGATGACGCCCGTGATCGGCGCGCCCGGGCTCATCCCGGACAGCCCGATCAGGCTGACCCGGTCGCGCGCGCCGAGCCGATCGTAGTCACGTGGATCGACGAAGGTGAGCGCGAGCAGCCCCTGCTTCTTCAGGTTCGACTCGTGGATGCGGGCGAAGCTCCGGGCGATGACCGCCGCGCCTCCGAGCCACCGCGGTGAGAGCGCGGCGTGCTCTCGGCTCGAGCCCTCGCCATAGTTGTGATCGCCCACCACGATCCAGCGTACGCCCGCGGCCTGGTACCGGCGCGCGAGGGCCGAGATGCCGACGCCGACCTCCCCGGTGAACGCGTTCGTCGCGCCCGAGAGGAAGTTGTCGCTGAACTTATCCAGGTGCCCGCGATACTTCAGCCACGGGCCCGCGGGAGAGATGTGATCGGTCGTGGTCTTGCCGCTCGTCTTCATCAAGATCGGCGCCTCCACGAGATCGCGTCCGTCCCACGCGGGCCAGGGTGACAGCGCCTGGAGCCGCTCGCTCGCGGGGTCGAGCGTGAGCGGGTCCGAAGATAGTCCTGGCGCCTGATAGTAGGCGTCTGCGCGCACGAAGCTCTGCGCCGGCACCTCGGGCGCGCGCGCCGGCGGCGTGAGCACGAAAGGGATCCCGTCCGCCCCGATCAGCGTGTCGACCCGCGGATCGAACGAGAGCCGCCCCGCCAGCGCGAGCGCGGTGACGATCTCGGGGCTCGCGATCATGTTCCTCGTCGCCGTACTCCCATCGTTTCGGCCTGGAAAGTTGCGGTTGAACGAGGTCACGATGGTGTTCGGGGCGCCGCCATCCGTCCGCCGCCACTGCCCGATGCATGGCCCGCAGGCGCTCGCGAGCACCGTCGCGCCGATCTTCTCCAGCAGCTCGAGCTGTCCATCCCGCGCGATGGTCGCCCGCACGCGCTCGGACCCCGGCGACACCAGGAGCGGAACCACCGCGCGGAGCCCGTGCGCCAGTGCCTGCGCCGCCACGTCGGCCGCTCGGCTCATGTCTTGATAGGATGAGTTGGTGCAGCTCCCGATCAGCGCGGTCGAGATCGCGTCCGGCGCGCCCACGTCCGCGCGCTTCATCGCCGAGATCTTCTGCGCGCGATCGGGGGAGTGGGGCCCGTTGATGTGCGGTTCGAGCGTCGAGAGATCGAGCCGGATCACCCGGTCATAGTATGAGTCTGGGTTGGCCTCGACCGCGGGATCCGGCGCGAGGAGATCCAGGGCATCGGCCACGACCTCGGCCAGAGCGGCGCGATCGGTCGCGCGCAGGTACGTCAGCATCCGCGCGTCCGCCGAAAATATCGACGTCGTCGCCCCCAGCTCCGCGCCCATGTTGGTGATGGTCGCCTTCCCCGTCGCGCTGATCGTGCGCGCGCCGGGTCCGATGTACTCGACGATCGCGTGGGTGCCGCCGGCGACGCCGAGGACGCCCGCGACGTGGAGGATCACGTCCTTCGGCGAGGTCCACCCGTCGAGCTCGCCGGTGAGCACCACGGCGATCCGTCGAGGGTAGCGCAGCTCCCACGGCAGCCCCGCGAGCACCTCGACCGCGTCCGCTCCACCGACGCCCACCGCGCAGGCTCCGAGGCCGCCCGCGTTCGGGGTGTGCGAGTCGGTGCCGAGGATCATCGCGCCCGGGAACGCATAGGTCTCGAGTACGACCTGGTGGATGATCCCCGCGCCCGGGCCCCAGAAACCGAGCCCGTACTTCGCGGCCGCGCGCCGCAAAAAGTCGTAGATCTCGCCGTTCTCGGCCCGCGACGCGAGCAGGTCGCTCGAGCCCGTCGCGCGCGCCTCGATCAGATGATCGCAGTGGATCGTCGCCGGCACCGCGACCCGCTCCAGGCTCCGGCTCACGCAGTCGGCCGTCAGCAAGCGGATCCAGACGCTCCAGGAGACGGTCGGGCTGCGCCTGGTCGAGCCCGACGGGCGGCGGATCCGGCTCACCGTGCGCGGCGCCGACTTCCTCGCGCGCGCGAGGCCGCTGGTGGCGGAGCTGCGCGCGCTCGGGCGCCCGGTCGAGGACGGAGAGCTCTCCTCGTTCTCGCTGGCGCTCGCGGACTCGGTCGCCTCGTCCTGGGGCCCGCGGGTGATCGGCGAGGCGCTCCGCAAGCTGACGGGCCTCACGCTCGATCTGCACGCGCACCGTAGCGTGCTCCTCATCGAGAGCGTGCGCCTCGGCCGCTATCACGTGGGCCTCTCCACGCTTCCGTCGGCCCCGAGCGATCTCGTCGAGCACCCGCTCTTCGAGGAGCCGATGGTGCTGGTATTCTCAGGGCTTTCGTCGCGGCCCGACAAGCGCGCGCCGCTCATCTCGATCGAGCCGAACGCCATGACCTGGCGCGCGATCGAGCCGCTCGTGGCCCGGCACCAGCCCGCGCTGCTGACCCGGCCGCGCACCGCGGTGGAGTCGTTCGGCGCTGCGCTGCAGATGGTGCGCGCCGGCTTCGGCGACGGCCTCGTTCCGCTCGGCCTCGCGATGGAGATGCGCGTGCCGGTGAAGAGCTATCGCCGATGCGCTCGGCGAGGCGACGGCGAAATACTTCTCGAAAACGAGCTACGCGCGGTCCGGGAACGCCTTCGCGTAGATCTCGTCGACCAGCTTCTGCGGCCCTTCCGTCTTTTCCGACGGCAGCCACATCAGCATCGACTCGAGCGCGTTGCCCTTCAAATGTAGCGTCTTCAGCTCCGCGAGCTGCTGATCCGCGGGGAGCTTCTGGATCGTCGCGTACGCCTTCGCCATCATCTCCGCGGTCGCGTCGAACGCCTTCTCCAGCACCGCCTGGCCCGCTTCGCCCGTCACGACGAGGTGCGCGAGCGCCGCGTCCAGCGCGCCTTGCGCCTTGGGATCGAGCACCAGCTCCTTCGGCGCGGCGAATTCGCGCGTGCGCTGCACGATCGCGCGCGCGACGGTGAGGTTCTCGTCGGTGAGGATCGATCCCTTGGAAAGGAGCGCGATCGCGTCGTCGAGCTTGGTCTGCTCGCCCGACACGCGCGCCGTGAACGC
>Ga0105048_10007671_pt1 | contig 17331 bp, 13 predicted proteins | sample MAT05_FD_78382 | JGI IMG/M metagenome (GOLD analysis project Ga0105048, IMG submission 78382) | Freshwater microbial communities from Lake Fryxell liftoff mats and glacier meltwater in Antarctica - MAT-05 | ecosystem: Environmental > Aquatic > Freshwater > Ice > Liftoff microbial mat | place...
CGTCGGTTTGTGCTCACCATTCGGCACAGCGAAAAAGCTACTCATACGGCAAGCCGGGACAGTCTAATTAACTATCGTCGCTCGGGCAGGGAAGCCCAGAGACCTAAGCCAATAAAGCTAGTGCCGGTGATCCAGCGCAGGCGGCAGGTAAGCGCGGCGCGTGTGCGCAACCATTGGCCAATACTGCCGGCAAAGTAGGCAAGTACCCCGTAAATGATCACGGTTAAGATCATATAAATGCTACCCAGCAGGAATAATTGTGGGGCCACATTAGCCGTTGCGCTGTTCACAAATTGGGGCAGAAAACTGAGAAAAAAGAGAATGGTTTTGGGATTGGTCAGGCTCGCGATCAGGCTTTGCCACAGAATCTGTTGGTGTTGCGTGGTTCGGGCCGTCACCGCAACCGATGAGTCGATAGTGATAGGGTCCTGGTTGCGCAATGTTTTAATCCCCAAATAGATGAGATAGAAGCTGCCCCCATATTTGATCATCTGAAAAGCGAGGTACGAGGAACGCACAAGCGCGGATACACCAAGGCTAGCCAAGGTTGTATGCACCAACACCCCCACGCCGAGCCCGATCACAGCCAGAAGTGCCGGGCGTCGCCCCTGCGTTATGCCGCGCGTAAGCACATAAACGAAATTCGGGCCGGGTGTCAGGAGGAGGAGGCTAACGGTCAGACAGAAGACAACTAGCTGCGGATTGGTGGGCATCGTAGGTGCGCTCCTCGGTCAAATGTGGATGATCCAATTGCTGCGTTGTACCACATTGCGCGAGAAGCGCATAACCGAACCTGAGCGCTGGTCCAGTACTGCCCATGATAGACGCGAAGTTCCACACAAAAAAACAGGGCTGCGGTTACTTTGCAGCAAACCACAGCCCTGTCATAGCATACATACGCGATTAACGTGCCATTTTTAGAGTTGCTGAAACAGCGCAAGTACAGCCCAAAAGATGGCCGCCCCAGCTGCCCCAATCAGCAGAATGATGCCAACCAACGCCCCAATCACAAGGGCAATCGTCCCGCGGCCGGCGGCGCGGTTGAGGGGGCGCCCCGCCTGCGCGGGATCCATGGCGGCCCGCAAGAGAATCATATTGCGCACATTCGATTTGAAGGTGGCATCAAACACGTCACCAAACATGGGCACCAAGCCAACCAGCGCCTCGGCGACAATGTTGAGTACCATGCGTGTGAGCGTTGCGCTTGGCGCACCCAGGCGAATAGCCTGCAGCACAATCACGCTGGACACCACCAGCCCCGCCACATCCCCTAAGCCTGGAATCAGGCCAATAATCGCATCCAAACCAATCCGATAATTAATGATCGGGATCTTGATTGAATTATCTAACAGCCATGCCAAACCATCCATTTGATCGAGGATAGCGCGGTGGCTTTGGTTCGTACGACTGTCCTTATCACGGCGACTGAGTTTTGTTGTCATCTTATGCCCTCCATTAGCTATCCTAGCACGAGCTGCGCGGCCGGCTATCTACCTTGATACAGATGACGGATAGAAATTATGGGCTGGGCGCAGATCTACTGGCGTCGCTTATTGTACACCAAACTGTGCCTCATGCAACTGGCTGTAAATGCCGCGCGCCGTCACCAGTTCTTGGTGGCGACCCTGTTCGGCAATGCCATCCTCGGTGACCACAATAATCCGGTCGGCGTTTTTAATCGTTGCCAAGCGATGGGCAATCACCAAGGTGGTGCGGCCTTTGGAAAGCTCGGTGAGCGCTTGTTGGATCGCCACTTCGGTGGCTGTGTCCAACGCCGAGGTGGCTTCGTCGAGAATCAGGATCGGGGGATTCTTCAGGAACATGCGCGCAATCGCCAAGCGCTGTTTCTGCCCGCCAGACAATTTGACCCCGCGCTCGCCAATAATGGTTTGCAGGCCATCTGGCTGATTGCGAATAAAGGTTTCTAGTTGGGCACGCCGGGCGGCTTCCCACAATTCTGGCTCGGTGGCATCGAGCTTGCCATAGGCGATATTTTCGGCAATCGTACCGGCAAAGAGAAAGACATCTTGCTGGACAATGCCAATTTGCTGGCGCAGCGACGCATAGGTCATCTGGCGAATGTCGATACCATCAATGGTGATGCTGCCCGCGTCAATATCATAGAAACGGGGCAACAAACTACACAATGTTGTCTTGCCTGCGCCCGATGGCCCGACAAAGGCGATGGTCTCGCCTGCGTCAATCGAGAGATTGATATTGTGCAGAATTTTCTTGTGCTGTTCATAGCCAAAGGTTACGTTGTTGTAGCGAATGCGGCCTTCTAACGCTTTCACATCAATCGCGTCGGGCGCATCTTGGATATCCGGCTCGGTCTCCAGCAGTTCGACATAGCGCTTGAAACCGGCAATGCCTTTGGGGTAACTTTCGATGACCGAATTGATCTTCTCGATTGGGCGGAAGAAGACATTGGTCAGAAGCAAAAAGGCCACAAACTCGCCATAGCTCAATTCACCCTGAATCACAAACCAAGTCCCACAGATCATCACGAACATAGAGACAAAGCGCATGAGCATATAGCTGATCGACATGCTGCTGGCCATGGTTTTGTAGGCCATCAACTTGGTGGCGCGATAACTGGCGTTGTCCACGGCAAACAGGCGGCGCTCGTGTTCTTCATTGGCAAAGGCCTGCACCACGCGAATGCCACCCACCGCCTCTTCGACGCGCACATTGAATTGCGCCACGTTGCCAAAGAGTTGGCGATAGGTTTTCGTCATTTTGCCGCTGAAATGCATAGCGACCCACACGATCAATGGAATAACTAAAAAGGTCATGACCGTAAGCTGCCAGTTAATTGTTGCCATGAGCAAAAACGCGCCAATCAGCGTCATAATGGCGATAAAGACATCTTCGGGGCCATGATGGGCAACTTCGCCAATGTCATTGAGATCATTGGTAATGCGGGCGATCAAATGGCCGGTCTTGTTGTTGTCGAAAAAGCGAAACGAGAGCTTCTGAATGTGATCAAAGAGCTTGCGGCGCATATTCGTTTCAATATTGATGCCCAGCATGTGCCCCCAATAGGTGACCACATAGTTGAGAAAGGTGTTGAGCACATAGATGCCCAACAGTGCGCCAGTCGCCAATAGAATCAGCGGCCAGTCTTTGCTGGGAAGCAGCTTATCGACAAATTGATTCACAGCTAGGGGAAAGCCTAGTTCTAAGAGGCCAACCACCACAGCACATCCAAAATCTAGATAAAAGAGTCCCATGTACGGTCGGTAGTAAGAAAAAAATTGACGCAGCATAGCGGTAAATCGATCTCCGGTAAATAGCTGCCTCGCGCGCAGCGGCTCAGGTGTGCCACACAGCCATCTGACGCACCTGAGCCTATTATATCACCCTAACCCCGCTTTCTCGCCCTGCGGCACGCGTGGGGGAACGCGATAAGGCTACATACCCAACCCAGCAGCATGGCGGCCAGCCGCCGGATCGCCAGCCGCCCGATAGACACCACTGGGAGCAGCATAGAGCATCACTGGTGTGGCAATCGGACCCGCTTTCGTCTCTACGGTATGCCCACGTTGTGCCAAGTCGTCGCGCACGTCTGCATCGATCTTGTCGCTGATCGTCAACGAGCCCGCCTTGCCCAAGGTTTGTTCGCGCACAGGATTAGGATCAAACGAATCTTGGTGATGGGCCGTGGCAAAGCGGGGCGCAGTCACTGCCGCCGCCGGTTCCAGGCCAAACTCAATAAAGTTGAGCAACAGCGTCAAGGTCGCCTGATCCTGCAAATCGCCACCGGCCACACTGATCGCCAGCACGGGTTTGCCATCTTTTAATACCAAAGTCGGCGTCAACGTAATGCGGGGGCGCTTGCCGGGCGCAATGCAGTTGGGGTGCCCCGGCGTCGTGTTGAGGCTGCGCAGGCGATTGCCATAGCTGACACCGGTCTGTCCGCTGCCCCCCGCATGATAAACGTTGGCGCTGGGTGTGGCGGCAACCACATTGCCCCAACGGTCGGCCACGACACAGGTCGTCGTACCCTCGCCGCCTGGACGAAAGACCCCCGATCCTTTCAACGGTTGCATCGTGTATGGGTCGCCGGGGCGCGCTGCCTGCGCGGCCTGAGTCATATCGATCAAGGGTTGGCGGATCGCCGTATACTCATCGGAAAGCAAGGCCGCCATTGGCACATCGACAAAGTTTGGATCACCGTAATATTCGTCGCGATCGGCCATGGCCAGTTTGATCGCCTCCGTCACCGCATGTACATAATCGGCCGAAAAGTTTCCCATACTTTGCAGATCAAAACCTTCGAGCAGGCGCAATGCTTGGCAGAGAAAGGGGCCTTGTGTCCATGGGCCACATTTATAGACGGTATAGCCTTTATAATCCACCGCTACCGGCTCTTCGATCAACGTTTTGTGCGCGGCCAAATCGGCACGCCGCAGAAAGCCCCCTTGCTCCATATAAAATGCCTCTAGCGCTTCGGCAATATCATTGCGCTGTGGATTGCGCCCATAGAAGCGGTCGCAGGCCGCTTGTAAGCGTGCCTCGCGACTGCCGCTTGCCAAGGCTTCTTCCTCGACCATACGCCGCAGGGTCACAGCCAGCTTGGGGTGCCAATCTGCTTGTCCGGCATCTAGGATCGCCAGGGTGGGGGCGACAATTTCACCAAAGGTCAGCGTGCCATAGTGCTGCAATGCCGTAATACACAGATCGACCACCGAAGGCACCGGCGCCATTTTCATATCCTGATTGGGAATGCCATTGGCCATATACCAGTCGATAGCGGCAGGCGCGAGGGGTGCGCCCCCCATGCCCGACAGCGAAATCACCTTCTGTTGTTTGGCATCAAAGATCAGAACCGGCACTTCCCCCCCGATTGAACAGGCGCCGTGATCAGTCACATTGAGCGCCAGGATCGTGGCCACAGCCGCATCAATTGCGTTGCCATCGCGCGCCAGGATCGCGATCCCGGCGGCTACAGCTTCCGCCGCACCCGCCGCGACGACGCCACTTTTGCTGGACGCTTGCCAGCCAATCGTTTGGGTGGTTGTCTCTTGCATAATGATTGCTCCTTGTGGAATAGCTTGTGGAATAGCTTGTGGAACGCGCTTAGATGTCGCGGGTGTAGCGATGCGTTCCCGACGGTTCACCATCTAGATTTCAATCAATTAGTCGGCGGACGGGCTACAGGCAGGCGCACAATAAAGCGCGTGCAGCCAGGTACAGAATCGACCTGGATCGTACCATTGTGTTGTTGAATAATGCGACAGGTAATGTCCAAGCCCAATCCTGTCCCTGCGCCAACTTCCTTAGTCGTAAAAAAGGGTTCAAAGAGACGCGGTAGGTACTCGGCTGGGATGCCAGGACCATTGTCGGCCACTTCGACCATGATAAAGTCGTTTCCGTGGCGCGTAATCAGCCGAATGGTGCCCGCGCCTTGCAGGGCATCGATTGCGTTATCAATGAGATTAGTCCACACTTGATTCAACTCGCCGCCGTGGGCCAGCAAGCGCGGCAAGGAGGGTGCATACTCGCGCACAACCGTCGCATTTTTGAGCTTGTGCTTCAAAACCAGCAGCGTCGTTTCCAGATCGCGGTGCACATCAACTTCCTGGCGTGTGCCTTGATCCATTGTAATTTTTGCCACAGCACAGAGCCAAACGGCAATGTACACAACTTGTGGTAAATTACCATCTAGCTTTGTCAAGACGATATACAATTAATGCGCCGATTATAACAGGGAATAGTAGATGGCTCTGTAAGATTTGATCGCCCAGCGGGCAGGGTGAGCCGAGGCAACAAAATACCAGAAGGCCAGATGACCTTCTGGTCACAGCTTACCCTTTGATGCCCGTGAGTACAACACCTTGCACAAAATACTTCTGCGCAAAGAAGAAGACGATCAGAATGGGCAAGACACTGAGCGTAGAGGCAGCCATCACCGCGTTGAGCCGAATTTCGTTACTATCCTGCAACGCGGCTAGACCCAGGGGTACCGTGCGCAGGTCAATACTGCTGATAACGATCAACGGCACCAAGAATGAATTCCAGGAACCCATAAAGCTAAAGATGCCCAAGGTGGCCAACCCCGGCCCGGCCAGCGGCAAGATGATGCGCCAGTAGATGCCAAAGTGCGAACAGCCATCAATTTTGGCGGCGTCCGTCAGTTCCGAGGGTAAAGTCAGGAAAAATTGGCGCAACAAAAAGGTACCGAAAGCGCTGCCAAAGAAGGCCGGCACCCACAACGGATAGAGCGTATCTAGCCAGTTGATATTTTTGTAGAGAATAAACAGCGGCAACAGCAGCACTTGCCCTGGGATCATCATGGTGGCGAGCAGCAAGCCAAAAATCACATCGCGCCCAGGAAAGCGTAGCCGCGCAAAGGCATAGGCGGCCAACGAACAGGCCAACAGTGTGCCCAGGGTAGAGAGTACAGCAATAAAGGTGCTGTTTAGAAAGAAGGTATCAAACGGTAGCGGATTAAAAAGAATTGTATAGCTTTCCAAATTGATCGGGCTGGGAATCCACTCTGGCGGGAAAATATAGAGTTGATCACGCGTTTTCAGCGACGTCGAGACCATCCACAAAAAGGGGATGACGGTGAGTAGCGCGCTGAACAGAATGATCGCATAGACGCCCAGCAGTTGCACGCCACGGCGCGCGCCTTTGTTCAGGCCCGGCGCGGCCATTGGTTGGGAAGATGGCATCTCCAACAATTCTGTTGCGGATTTTTGCACACTCATTGGGACTGCTCTTTCTCTAATTTTACGCTATTCATAATGCACCCAGCGACGGGCATAACGCAGTTGAATCATGGTCAGCACAAAGACAGCGGCAAATAGCACCCAGGCAATGGCCGAGGCAAAGCCCATTTTGAAATAGCTAAAGCCGTTGAGGTAGATTAAATAGACCAACGACATCGTTGCATAGCGGGGGCCACCGCGCGTCATCATATAGGATTCAGCAAAAAATTGAAAGGCGCCAATAAAGCCGACAATCAATAGGAAGAAGGTGGTAGGTGTCAACATGGGGATCGTGACATGGCGAAAGCGCGACCAAGCGCCAGCACCATCGATCTTGGCCGCTTCATACAATTGGGTAGGCACCCCTTGCAAACCGGCCAGATAGATCACCATGGTATAGCCAGCCCCCTGCCAGATACTCATGACCATGATCGAAGGCAGGGCCAGGCTGCGGTCTTGCAACCAGCGAAATTTGGGCAGCCCTAATTCCATCAGAAAGTGATTGAGAATACCCAAGTCGGCATCATAGATCCACTGCCAGACCAACGCAATCGCCGCGACAGCACAGACCGAAGGCGTAAAGAAGATTGTGCGAAAGAGCGCGGTGCCCCTTACCCCTTGGTTCATCACCAACGCCAACCCCAATGAGATCATCAGCCCGATCGGTACGGTGACCAGCGCATAGATCATGGTATTGCGAAAGGCAATCGGGAAAATATCGTCACTAAAGAGCGTTGCATAATTTTGCAGACCCACAAAACTGGGTGGCTGCAACAAGTTGTAATTGGTAAAGGAAAGCCCCAACGAGGCAAACAGGGGGCCGATATTCCAAAGAATAAAGCCGAGGAGGAGGGGCGCAATAAATAGATATGCAATAAACGCCTCACTGCGGGCTGCATTAGACTTCATCATGTTCTCCACTAACCTTTGCTTCTGTCCGAAAACGACAGGGCTTGCCCAACTAGCTGTGTCGTTTCAACACGCTCGCAGCATACAGCCTGTAACACCGCCAGCACCGGCGCATTGTGGGGTTGCACCAGCTTACCAAATTGGCAATTCGAAACCAACAGGCGATATTATAAAAATCTTGAACATCACATATGTAATCAAACTGGTAGGGTTGTTACGCCCTACCAGTCTCAGTGGATCAGCAAACGTAGCGCGACTTATAGATAAAACCCTTAAAAGTCATAGATACGCTCTCGTGCATTACCGGGCTTATTGGGTTGACTTTTAAATGGTTCGTCTATTAGCTAGCAGATGCTTCGGCAAGCAGTTGATTCACTTTGGCATCGGCCTCGGTGATCATGGGCAACATGTCCATGGGGGTCGGGGAATTCCACGCTTCTTCCAACAGTTGGTTGATCGTGGTTTCGAGTTCATTGGCTGCCGTGCTCTTGGAGAAGACGGAAGCATCGGCCAACGCATCTTGGAAGATGATATTGAGTTCCGGCCCCTTGCCCGAATTCTGGAACAGGTCGCTATTGAACAATTCCAGGTTGGCTGGGATGCCACCCCAACTGGCTTCGGAGACTTCAATCGCCTGGCCCAAGCGTTCTTCACTACCGGAGAAGAAGGTGGCAAAGGCAAAGGCATCCTCGGGGCTCTTGGTGGCGGCGTTGATGGTGTAACCACCCGAATGCAGGCGCGAACCATGCGCCGTGCCACTGGGGCCAATCGGAATTGCCTGCACCGTGGCATCCACGTCGCCCAGGTAGCCCATGAGCCAGCTGGCGTTGAAACACATGGCAACGCGGCCCGTACCAAAAGCAAAGTAGCCAGCTTCGGCACCCACCATGCGCTCCATACCGGCGGAGAGGGTGACGCGATCCCAGGAGAGTTGGCCGATCAGGGTCAACGCTTCGACGCTCTTGGGGTCAAGCAGGTTGGAAGCCGTGTCATCGGCATTCCACGGCGAGCTGCCGTTGGCCTTCAACCAGCTATCCCAATAGGCCGTGTGGGTTGCCATGCCCCATTGGGTCACAGCATCTGGATTGAAGTCGGCACTGGTGGCATTGTTGCCAGCGTCGTCAAGGGTCAATTGCTTGGCCAGTTCATGGAACTCGGCCCAGGTCCAATCGACGGTGGGCAGTTCCAGACCAGCGGTTTCAAAGAGGGTCTTGTTGATCCACATGAAAGAAGGATCGACATAGTAGGGCACCGAGTAGAGCTTGTCTTCGCGCGAGAAAATATCTAGGGCAGCGGGGAAGTAGATTTCGCCAATGTCCTTGCCCACTTCAGTCTGATAGGTGTCGAAGTAGGGGGTCAGATCCAGCGCGGTGCCCGCCTTGATCAGCTGGGGCGCAATCAGATCGACCGTGGAGAGCACATCGGGGCCAGCCCCGGCGGCCAATTCCAGCGGAATCTTCTGATTGTAATCACCAAAGGCATAGTGCTCGATCTCGATGGCAATTCCAGGATTGTTCTCTTGGTAGGTATCCAAGACTCTGCGCATATTCTCTACCGAGAACAGATCGCCCCACATGGAGAAGACCAAGGCCGTGGCAGCAGGATCAACGGGTGCAGCGCCTTCGGTGGTGGTTGTCGTGGCTGCGGGTTCGGCAGCAGGTGCACAGGCAGCAATTGCCAGACTTGCGGTCAAGCCTGCGCTCGCTCGCAGAAAATTACGTCGAGTCAACTTGGTTGTCATTACGGCTCTCTCCTTACAAGAAGTTCGGTTGGTGATACGATAGCACGGTAGAGTACCAACCCTTTACCGTGCTTTACTATGGTAGTTACTGTCAATACGTATTGTCTGTAGATCGGGCTGCCCACACGATAACGTTGAGTTTGGCCGAGTGTTGCCGCGCGTTGTCAACGGTAGGTGAGCAGGTTACGATGTACAATTTCACGCATTCCAGCTTGCCAAGCCCAGCAATTTCTTGCCCAGATCGGTCAGCTCGGCAACGGGACGGGTTTGTTCAAAGCCACGTGGATCGCCAGGGAATGCTTTGCCACCGGGTGACTTGCGCTCGCGCCAGCCTTCAATGCGCTTCTGACGGGCTTCTTCATTCTCTTCGCGCGCGGGCGACATGCTGATATATTGAGCCAAGCGCGGCTTGGTGCTGCGGTTGCGGCTGTTACCATGGGGCAACAAGTTGTGCCAGATCAACAGATCGCCAGCCTTGCCAGGAATCGTCTTGACATCAATCTCTTCGAGCGGTGGACGCCATGGATCACGATCCGCCGGTTGGGACTTGACCCATTCGGGGAAGCGATTTTGAAAGCCCGCAGCACACTGGAAGCCACCTTGTTCGGCAGTTGTGTCTGCCAAGTAGAGCACACCCTGTACGAAGAAAGGTACCGGATTCTGTGTGGTATCGACATCCCAGTGTACCATGCCCTGATAATCCCATTCGGGGCGCGCGGGCGGGTTCATGTTGGCGCGATCAAAGCTGACCCACAATTTTTCTGTGCCCCAGATATCGGCAAAAGCCTGGTGTACCCTTGGGTATTGGCGATTATTCCACAGCGCCTGGGTGTGATACATCTCCAACATACCAGCCTTGCTGATCGGTGCGCGATACCAGGATTCCGGATCATTGGGATCTACACCCAGAAAGGCCCAAATATCACTGATGACAGCATCCAGATTCTCTTGTGGAACGGCATTATGGATAATCACATAGCCGTTGTTTTCCCAAAAAGTGCGATCTTCCGCACTGAGAACGCGATCAGCCGTGCGTAAGTCGGTCATTTTTTTCTCCCACTATTACTAACACTTATAAGGATATGTAAACGGTCACCGAAACAAGCTCTGGCCGCTTTGGAGAATCGATCGGGGGAAATAACAACAAGTCGAGGGGGTAAGCATGAGTAATCGTCTTTCGGTAAGCACTGCTCCTTTTTAAACAGGAGGAACTCCTTGTCATTCGCAGAGCAAGCCAATGGACGGACTTCGCTTACCCCAGCACTAGCTATCATAGACTACGTCGCAAACAATGGATACCGTCTACTGTCTATAACAGCAGATCGATAAAATTGCAACTTACGTACAATTTTATCGCAAATAGAGAGAAATGCTTTACCTTGCCCACTTTACCTTATCCACTTTACCCTGCCCACTTTATCTTGCCCCGATGGCACGCGCGACCACAGCTATCAAGCGCCGTAACACGTCTATCGGAATCAACTAGCGTCAGTTAACCTGGATCTCGTGAGATCACAATTTTGTGCTGGGCGGCACGGGGGACATGGATGGGGGCATGGCACCACCTGCCAATCTCCAAAATCCAGCCAACGCCGGCCCCATGGGTGGTGGCCGCAGCAGCCCAACGCAGTACATCCCTAGACAAGGCAGATGTCGGCGAAGCGTGGCCGCTGATTCGCTATCTGTTGGACGACCCGACCTACTAGGCCAGCTATATCAACTATCTGGAAGAGACCAGCAGCGAAGTATTCAATGCCGATGCCCTAGCCAAACAATATGCACAGTGGGCTGAAGTTCTCGCGCCCTACGCTGCCCAAGAGTATAGCGAGACAGACTTTGAAACAGCCGTGCAAGCATTGATTGACCGCACCTACGAACGGGCCGAAGCGGTCGAGGTATTTCTGAATGAGCAACAGTAACCCTCTACCGCTAGCACAGCCAGTCGCCTGACTTGCACTATCGCCCGGTGCTACCCCGGAATGCGCCTAAATTTAGTCGGGAACAACTCTATTTCTAAAGAGCAACCGGACTTTCCACTAAAGTCCGGCTGCTCTTTACTTTTGTTAGACCCTTGTAGACCCAACCATGTTGCTTAGTGCGCGCCGCTAGTACCCCCAATTTCTGCTAGAATTTGCGGAATCGCCGTCAAATCGTGCACGATATTTTCTGCTAGCGCATGGCTAGTCCGGCGGCGATCTACCCAGTAGGCATGCATACCAGCCGCCCGTCCCCCTTCCACGCACGCCAGCTCATCATCAAAAAAGAGACATTCCTCGGGTAGTACCCCCAATGCACGGCTAGCGATCTGATAGGCTTCTCTACTTGGTTTAGACGCGCCAATTACAGTTGCTGCGCACGCGGCATCTATCAGATCTGCCAGATTTACAGCAAGCAGCGAATCCTCCAGACTGGCCAAGGAAAAATTTGAAAGTACACCGATCGGCAGCAGGCGGCGGCGCGCATCCAGTAAGGCCGGTCGGGCATCGGCAAACGGGCGCAGATAGTGTATATATTCAAATCGTAGCAGTTGCTCGCGCGCCGCACGCGAAAGCTTAAATTCGTCACTCAGCGCGTTCCATAGGCCGTTAAAGAAGATCTTCTCTTCCGACGTAGTGCGCGGAAATGCAACTTTGGCACCCCACTGGTCCCACTTGCGGGCAATTTCATCCAAGGTGAGCGGCAACAATGGCTGAAAAAAAGCAATGGCGTCGGTAACAGCAAAGTGCGTCAATACGCCATCCCGATCAAAAATGATAGCTTTTACTGGCATGTGAACCTTTCTTTTTATGAGGACGTTAATTGCTGTAGAAAGTGGATAAAAGTACTATCAATTGTTCTGTTTTTGTTGCATCATTTTGCCGCATATTGCAAAAATCCCTACAATAGCGTAAAATACGCACGCTATTTGGATGGAAAAATTTACAAAATTCGTAAGCTACACTACACATCACATGAAATTTAATCTATCCGTAAGGCTTATCTATGAATTCCTACGTTGAAGTACTGCTCACGGAAATGTGTACCCTAGTCGCTGATCTAGGTAAAGGCGGCGGCTATCTTAGCCCCTCGATTTACGACACCGCACAAGTATTACGTCTATATCCGCCTAGAGAAGGCGTCGAAGCTGGCCTCGAATGGCTCCTAACCCAACAACAATCTGATGGTGGGTGGGGCGAAACAGCCACCCCCTATGCCCGTGATGTGCCCACCCTAGCCGCGATTTTGGCGCTAAATACCTATAGCCAAGATGCTAGTACACGCCAGGCAATCGATGCTGGGCTGGCATTTTTACAGCGACAGGCAGCGCAATGGGCAGAAATCCCAATTGATGCCCTGCCCATTGCAGCGGAGATGATTCTACCCTATTTGCTGGAAGAGGCAAATCAGGCAGGGATTGTGCTCGACAGCGCGCCCTACGCGCGTCTTTATCAACTCAAACATCAAAAATCCCAGATGATTGCCCATCGGCCGATCATGGCAGGCACGCCCCCTGCCCACTCTTGGGAAGCGCTAGGCAAGAATGCCGCCTCCATTGTGCTGGATCAGGCAGGCGGCATTGGGCATAGCCCAGCCGCAACCGCGGCTTGGTTGCGCCAAGCCGAACAGCAACGGGAACTGGCAGATGACTGCGCCACAGCCCAGCAATACTTGCTCAATGCCGCCGCCGCCACAGGTGTAGATATTCCTGGTGTCGTGCCCAATGTGTGGCCGATTACAGGCTTTGAGCTTGCCTATGGATCCTATGCACTCTTAGCAACAGGTCTTCTGCAACAGCCCGCCATTCAAGCGGTGATCGAGCCGGTGTTGGACGAGCTATGGCTTATCATGCAGCGCGGCCAGGGGGTGAGCTTTGGCGAATACTTTACGCCCGATGTCGATGACACTGGCCTTGCAATGGCAGTGTTACAAGCGACTTCTCGCCCAGTTGATTCTGCGGCAGTTCTCCAATTTAAGCATGGGGATCATTTTTGTACGTTTCACAAAGAATTAAATCCCTCGATTTTTGCCAATGCCCATGCCCTCTATGGCCTGGCGTATACCAATGAGCGATACCCTGCCGCCGAGGATTTCCTACGCAAACGCCAAGGCGCAGATGGCCGTTGGCTTGCCGATAAGCTACACAGTTCCTGGCTTTACACGACGCTGGAAGTCGTACTTGTCTTGAGCAAGCTAGGCTATACCCAGGAGGTTGAGCAGGCAGTCAATGGCCTGCTGCTGCACCAAAAGGCAGATGGCGGGTGGGGTAGTGGTCAAGCAGCCACGCGTGTGGAGACCAGCTATGCCCTCATTACCTTATCCACGCTGCAACGGCATCGCCCATTACACCCGGCAGAAGCTCAGGCATTAGAGCGCGGATATCAATGGCTGAGTAGCGCTTACCAATTGAAGGTGCCGCCCCGTGAAAGCTTTTGGCTTGGCAAAGAATTATATACCCCCTATCGCGTCGATCACATTTACGAAGTCAGCGCGCTATTATCGATTACACTAGAAAAGGTTGCTGCATGAATGCCAATTCCATCCCAAGCCTGGCCGAATTTCTGGCTGCCCCGCTCGAAGAAGTTGCCAAAGTTGCCCCAGCGACCGTAGTTTATGGCGTTGGTGGGACCCGCCGCCAGGCTGCCTTTGAAGGTATCGAACCGTGGAGCGACGAATATGTACAGTGGGCGCGTGCAAAGACGATGAACAGCGCAGACTTGTTTTTTCGTCACGGTGTACGCAATCTTATTGTTATTGCACTCACACCCGGCAATTTGAAAGAAGTAGATCGTTACCGCGCACAGTTATTTGAGAGAGCCAAATGGGTGATTGCTGGGGAAGAAGCGCTGGCCGATTATCAACGGTTGGGTTGGCGTGTGCGCCTAATTGGAACGGAGAGTGTACCTGAATTAAGGGCTACAGCAGAATTTCTACATGAAGCAACAGCCGCGCAAAGTATGCATACCTTCTACTGGAGTGTCGTGCCAGAACCGCAAAGCCCCTGGCAACAGATGTTAGATGCGATCCACCGCACGCAGGCACGCACGCAGGCCGAGGCGATACGCGCGCTTTATGGCGAAGATATTCCACCAGCCACACTTTACTTGGCTTTTGGTAAACCGATGATCTCATTGGAAATTATCCCACCTTTATTGATTGGTCAAATTCAATGCTATTGGAGTCAACAGCCCGGATACAGCATCACCGAAACACAACTACGTACGGTTTTATATGACTATGCATATCAGCGTTCAACATGGCGTGAAGAAAAAACAGAAAGAGCAAAAGAAGCCTTATCACAACGTCAAGCATGGGAAGAAGGACCGACCTTGGGCTTGGGTATGCGGCTTGGTGCTTTCTGGTATCCAGCCCCAATGTCGTCGCCAGCCTGGGTGACTAAACAAAAGGATTAATTACGTCTTCCCACCAAGCGGTTACTGCAAGATCTCTTTTGTCCGCTTGTTTGTGCTGGCGGTAGTCAGCAGGTGAACTTGCACTTGCTGGAGCAGCGAGTCCATTGTATAGGGTTTCTGAATAAAGCCGGCCAACCCAGTGCTCACAAAACGCTCCATCACTTCCGATTCGCTATAGCCAGAGACAAGTAGAATTGGAATGTCTGGATCAATGGCGCGCAGTTGATAAAAGACTTCTTCGCCGCTCATGCCTGGCATGGAAAGATCGAGCAAGACTAATTTCAGATTCTGGACATGTGTACAAAATAGTTGGATGCCAGTTGGCCCGTCAGCCGCAGTGAGGACATGCAGTCCTACTTCGCTGAGGATGTCGGCCATGCTCTCACGCACCATTTGCTCGTCGTCGATCACCAGCACAAGTTCACCGGCCGTGATCATAGGGGCTTTGGTCGTAACCGGACCATGCAGTTGTGACGTGTCTGTTACAGCCGGAAATAATAGAATAAAGGTAGTTCCCCGACCGACCGTACTGGAGACATGGAGCCCACCCTTGTGCGAGCGGACAATTCCAATCAAGCTGGCCAACCCCAAACCACGCCCCGTGAACTTGGTCGTGAAAAATGGATCAAAAATTTTGGTTAATGTCTGCGCATCCATCCCGCTGCCCGTGTCGCGTACTTCCAAGCGCACATAACGACCAGCCGGCAGCGGCGTACCTAACCAACGCAAATAGTGGGCTTCGTCACCGGCAAGCTCTTCGGTCTTGGTAACGACCGTGATTTCGCCAGCTTTTTCCCCAATCGCGTCGGCGCTATTGAGAATTAAGTTCATAATCAACTGCTGGATCTGGCCTTTGTCACCCATCATCAGGGGAACCGTGTCGGACAATTCCGAATGTAGGACAACATTCTTGGCAATCGAAGCAGAAAAGAGATGAACATTGTCCATAATGAGATCGTTCAGATCTAACAGGATCGTCTCTGAGGTAGAACGGCCCGCATAATTGAGCATTTGGCGGGTTAATTCGGTGGCGCGTTCAGCCGCTTTCATCGTACGTTGGATATAGGTAACGACGGGATGTTCTGTGGGCAATTTGCGGAGCGCCAACGACATTTGCATCAAAATCGCCGAAAGCAAGTTGTTAAAGTCATGTGCTACACCACCCGCAAGAATGCCCAAACTCTCGAGCTTTTGCATCTGGTACATCGCCGCTTCCGTCTGCTTTTGCTCTGTGATGTCCGTCGAGATCAGGATAACAGCCCGTACCTTGCCATCTTGCCGAATGGCACCAACCCGATTGATCTGCCAGGTATGGCGTTCGGCAGTGATCTCCTCGCTCTCATAACTCACGGTCTCCCCAGTGCGAAAGACAGTAGCGATACTTTGTTGCAGAAGCGCTTGATGTTTTGCCTGTATATGCAGCGACGTGGCGGGGACGCCAAGCAGATCCTCAGGTGTTCGGTTGCCAATCTCGCGGTTGACAAAAGAGATGACATGCTCGCGGTTAATGCGGACGATGACTTCGGGCAGTTGTTCGGCCAGGGAACGCCAGTTGGCTTCGGATCGGGCTAAGGCGTCGAGTAAGCGCTGGCGCGTCTCTACTTCGGACTGCAATTGCACATTGCTTTGTTGCAATTCTTGGGTGCGCAACTCCACCTTTTGTTCCAGCCCCGCACGCGCCTGCCGCAATTGAAATTGGCTGGTCTGCAATTCCTGGTTGGCGGTTGCCAATGCCGCCGCCGTTTGCCGGATCTCTTCGGCCTTCTCTTCTACTCTTTGGATTGCGGCATTCAATAAAACAGTATTGAGGGCAATTGTAAAGAACAACACAACGAGATCATCAAAGATTGAGCGCCCACTTACATTGGGAGTCAATATATTTTTCCACTCCAAATAAAAAATGATGCTAATCGTCAGCACACAAATCACCGCCAAAATATTCATATTTCGTCTTCCCGCCAGTAGACCTGCAAGGGGAATCAGGACAAAGTAGGTCATGATATTGGGGGTGCGTATGCTCTGGAAGACGAAAGCATTCATGTAGGTGAGCGCAGCAAACAACATTGCTAACAAGATAAAGGCAGCAATTGTAACGTGACCACGCCGCATCAATCCTAAAACGAGTAAGCTAGCCACTAAAGCAATTGCGTTTGTGATGAGAATTTGGGCCAAAGCATTCTGATCCAGAATGCCTAAAATGATCCCAATGCTGTCGCCAACGATCAATGTAATCAATACAAGCGCAATAAAATTGATCCAGCGCGCGGCACGGGTCTTCTCCTTATCCGGGAAAGTCGGGGCGGTCAGTAGTCGTTTGATCGAGATCCACATCAGTTAATCCCTCAGTAGGGTCACAGTAAGTACGTTGTTGTCCATACCTACTTTATCTTTACAATTTTCAGCAATGCTTAGACAGCCGAGTCACAATATCAATGATTCAACAGCGATGATGCTAGGACATTCTGCTCGTGTTCAACGGGGATCATCAGACAGCAATATCGGGTAGAGTTGCATTCAAACTTTGCTGCTTTTCCCGTAAGTAGAGACACCAAGGCGCATGTATATGAAATCTACC
>Ga0105048_10007673_pt1 | contig 17329 bp, 15 predicted proteins | sample MAT05_FD_78382 | JGI IMG/M metagenome (GOLD analysis project Ga0105048, IMG submission 78382) | Freshwater microbial communities from Lake Fryxell liftoff mats and glacier meltwater in Antarctica - MAT-05 | ecosystem: Environmental > Aquatic > Freshwater > Ice > Liftoff microbial mat | place...
GGGCGAGCGCGTGGTCAATGCACGTACTTCCAGGCGCTCGAAGACGGCCACGAGTCATGACCGAAGAGAGCAACGTGAGTCCGCGAAGCGGACTTCGTAGGTGGAGCCCGGGGTTTCAACCTCGGGTGGGGGTTCGGGGACTCGCGTCGGCGCTGTATCGATCGACAGAAATGTCGACGCTAGTCCGCCCTCGGGGCGGACTTTGTACGTAGAGCCCGAGGTTTTAACCAAGGGCTCGGGCGGGCGGCGTCCAACTCCACACGAAAAGGGCGAAACACGAGTCTCATCGGGCGAGCATAGAGCATGAGCGCCCCCGGCATACGGCCAAGCGGCCGGTCTTCGGGACCACCAGCGCGTCGGGCAATAGTGTAAGCGGCCTCGCGTGCGTGTTTCTGTAAAGCGAGCGGTGTGCTCCGCGCTGGATTCCAGGGGATCCGTTTTCTATGCTGCCGTCGTGCGTTCCCTCTTCACGCTCTCCGCGTTCGTCCTGGCCGTGCTCGTCGCGTGTTCGGCGCCTGGTCCCAGCGGGAGCACCTCGTCCGGCGCGGGCGGCGCGGGGGGCGCAGGCGGCGCCTGCCCGATGGGCCCTGAGGCGATGTTCGAGCTGACGATCACCGCCGCGCACGGTCCCGTCCCACGGAGCACGACGGTCGACGTTACCTGGAGCGCAGGGCAGGAGCCGACGTTTGTGCTCGAGCAGCCGTCGACGTGGAAGACGATTGACGATCCGGTCAACCTCATCTGCGACGTTGATCCGGCGAAGCCCCCGCCGGAAGGTCTGTCCGCGCTCGTTTGCCACCTGTGGACCGCGGGCCCGACCGACGTCGTGGTGAAGGCCAAGGGCTATACGCGGCTCGAGACGACCTACTTGCCGACGTACAGCGAGCAGTGCCAAGGGTACGTTCCCACGGCCGTCAGCCTCGAGCTCGCGCTCGTGCCCGAGGGTGACGGAGGGGTGGACTGATCAGCCGGGCAGCTTGGCGCTGAGGAACGACTGGAGCTTCACCAGGTTCTTCTCGTCACGCGTGAACGTGGGGGTCGCGTAGCTCGCGGCCCAGCCGGTCACCTCGGTGAGGAAGCCGGTGCGGACCTCGTCGTTGGTGAGGATGTCGTCGACCGAGCGGCCGCGGGCGGCGCCCTTGGTCAAGCTCTTCACGTAAGTCTCGAGGCGGACGTAGTCCTTGCCGAGCAGCTCGGAGACGAGCTTCGTATCGGCGGCGAGGCGCGCGAGCACGGGCGCCTCTTCGCGCAGCGCGGGGACCTCCTCGATCGCGAGGGCGGCGGCGACGCGGAGGACGAAGGCGTCGTCGAGGAAGCCGAGGTCTTCGATGCCGTCGGGGATGAGGTCGAGCGACTTGAAGAGGTAGTTGAGACCGCCGGTCACGTACCGGCGCGCCGCCTCCGGCGCCGTGGGCTTGGCGAGCACTTCGGCCAGCTCGGTGGCGTCCGTGGCCAGCGTGCGAAGCCACTCGGGGAAGGTATCGAGGCAGCGATTCTGAAGCTCGGTCATGGTCTTACTCCCAGCTCGGGGCGGATATCGGCCTTCGCGCGCGCGGGAGGGTAGTCCGAGGGCGCGGCCCTCGTCCATGTCGAACTGCGCTGCTGGGGGAAGGAAAGGGCGCGCCTCGAACGCCAGGGAGGCGAGGCGCGCCCTCGGGGGGCGGGATCAGCCGAGGTGGGAGGCGCGTGTCACTGGATGCACAGGTACAGCGACCAGGAGCTCAGCGTGCCGGCGATGCCGGAGAGGTCGTCGGTCGCCGTGAGCGTCCACGTCCCGTTCGCCGGCTGGTTGGTGAACGCCGAAAGCGCCGCTTCGGGCTTGTAGCAGCCGGTGAAAGGCGCGGTGCCCGACGTGATCGACGTGGCGCAGGTGTCGTTGAACACCGTGTTCGTGTAGTTGGCGCTGCTCCCGCCGTTGTCCGAGCTGATGTCGAGGAAGCCCACGGTCGGCGACTTCAAGGCGATGTCGACGTCGGCGTCCCAGCTGTGGATGATGCTGAGCTGGAGGACGGTCTTCTTCACGGACCCGTTCACGGGCACGACGAGCGAGCTGGTCGTCGTCGATACATCCGCGATCGGCAGGGGCAAGCCGGCGGCGTTGAACGAGTAGAGCGTCTGGCCGGCCGCGCAGGTGAGGGCCGCGCACGCGGCCGCACACTCGGTGTCGGCGCAGTCGACCGCGAGGTCGCCGTCGTTGTCGAGGCCGTCGCTGCAGTTCGACTCGCTGGGCGTGCACACGCTGGGCGTGCCCGAGCAGATGAAGCCGACCTCGATGCCGCACATGGCCGAGCAGCCGTCGCCGCTGAGGAGGTTGGTGTCGTCGCACGTCTCGGGCGCTTTGATGATGCCGTCGCCGCAGACCGGGATGATCTTGCAGATCGCGTTGCAGGCGGCGCCGCCGTCGCACTCCTCGGAGCCCTCGGTGGTGCCGTTGCCGCAGATGGCGTTGAAGCTGATGACCACCTGGTACGAGGAGATCACCGCGCTGTCGTTGTAGCGCTGGACGCGGACATAGTAATTGCCGGGGACCAGCTGGCGAGAGGCGACGTGGAGCGCGTCGGCCGAGTTGATCAGCGAGCAGGCGCCGACGCCGCCGTCATCGTCGCTGTCGAGCAGCGTCGTCCCGTCCGCCGGGTAGAGGTAGATCTTGGTGTCGATGACCGGGCAAGCGCCGAGCGCGTTTTCGAACGTCTCGATCTTGAGGTCGGAGATCGCGTCCAGGTGCATGAAGTAATAGTCGTTGTCGGCGACCGGGTTGATCGCGCCCACCCAGATCTCGTTGGTGGGGAAGGCGCCGTTCGCGAGCGCCTGCGCCGGGGTGTTGTTGGGCTCGATCTCGTTCAGCACCTCGATCATGCAGGCGCTGCTGCACCCGTCGCCGTTGAGGACGTTGCTGTCGTCGCACTGCTCGCCCGGCTCCTTCGTCCCGTTGCCGCAGATGACGATCTGGACCTGGATTGAGAGCGAGTAGCTGAACTGGGTGCCGGAGCCTGACTTGACCTCGATGTAGTAGTCGCCGCCCGGGAGGGCGGTGGCCTGCGCTTGCGCGCATTTGCCCGGCCCGCCGCCGTCAGCGCTGATGAGCGCGGCGTCCGTGGCGTCGCGGATCGTGATGAAGCTGTCTTCTGTGTTGTTCGCGCACGAGGAGTTGAAGCCATCGAGCGTCGCCGCCGTGATCACGCCCGTCTGCCCCGCGGGGATGGTGATGAGGTAGACGTCGACGTCGGCGAGCGGCTTGATCGTACCCTTGACGGCGTTGCTGATCGCCAGCGCTTTGAAGTCGTTGGCGGTGCTGCTGAGATCGTTCGGCTCGATCTCGCAGCCGGCCTCCGCGCCGCAGGTCGCCGAGCAGCAGTCCCCGTTCACGAGGTTGCCGTCGTCGCAGGTCTCGCTGCCGGCCCGGATGCCGTCGCCGCAGGCAGTGACGCAGATGCTCGGCTCGCCCGTGCACTTGTAGCCGGGCACAATGGAGCAGGCCACGCTGCAGCCGGGGTCGCTGGGGTTGTCGCACTGCTCGGCGCCGCCGATCACGCCGTCACCGCAGACCGTCGAGCACTTGGACGGGATGTTGCTGCACACGTAGCCGTGCTCGGCGTGGCAGCTGTCGTCGCAGCCGTCGCCGGCCACCGGGGCGCCCACGTCGCAGGTCTCGCCGCCGGCCGGGTACCCGTCACCGCACGTCGTCGTGCAGACGGTAGGCGCCGTGCCGGCGCAGACGAAGCCAGGCTCCACCTTGCAGACGGCGTTGCAGCCGTCGCCGTTGGCCAGGTTCTTATCGTCGCAGGCCTCGGGAGCGATCTGGACGCCGTCGCCGCAGGACGTCTTGCAGACGCTCGGCATGCCGGAGCACACGTAGCCGGGCTCGGTCTTGCACGCGTCGCTGCAGCCGTCCCCGATGTTCGTGTTCTTGTCGTCGCAGGTCTCGCTGCCGACCACGTTGCCGTCACCGCAGGGCGTCTTGCAAACGCTGGAGTCTTCGGGTTTGTTGGTGCAGGTGTAGTTCGCTTCGACCTTGCAGTTGCTGTCGCAGCCGTCGCCGGACGCAACGTTCTTGTCGTCGCAGTCTTCTTTGCCGAGGGCGACGACGCCGTCGCCGCAGATCGGTGAGCAGGAGCTCGGCTGGCTGACGCACGTCCAGCCCTTTTCGACCTTGCAGTCGCTGTCGCAGCCGTCGAGCTTCACGGTGTTCTGGTCGTCGCACTGCTCGCCGGGGGCGAGGATGCCGTCGCCGCAGATCGTCTTGCAGATGCTCGGCGCGCCGGTGCAAGCCCAGCCGTTGTCGACTGTGCAAGAGTCGCTGCAGCCGTCCGACTTCTTGGTGTTGCCGTCGTCGCAGGCTTCTTTGATGCTGACGATGAAGCCGTCCCCGCACTTCGGAACGCAGAGGGTCGGGGCGCCCGAGCAATCCCACCCGGGGGTCTCGAAGGCGCACTTCGAGTCACACCCATCGCCGTCGATCGTGTTCCCGTCGTCGCAACTCTCGCTGGTGGCGATCTCGCCGTCGCCGCAGCCCGGGGCCTTGCCGCCGTCGCCGCCCGTGCCCATGCCGGTGCCCGTCGACACGCTGCTGCCACCGCCTGCGTCACCGCCGCCCGCGGCCGACCCCGTGCCTGACGACGACGCCGTCGTTCCCAAGTTGCTCGTGGCGCAAGCTGGTAGAGCTGCGAACGCCAGGAGCGCGGCCATCGCCATCCACGCTTTTCTTACGACCATGTTGCCTCCGTTAAGGAACGGCTGACGCAGCGACCACACAGCGCTCATCACCCGATATTCGCGCATACTGCCCCCGACGCGCGACGGCAATCCTGGCGGCAGAGAACCAGCACCTACGTAGCGCAGCGCACCGCGTCAGAGCGGCACCGCAATCTCACGGCGACGGGGACGGCGACGCCTGCGGCGCGGGCCTCCATCCGAGGACGCGCAGCGCGTTCTGCGAAAAGATCCGGAGCACGTCCTCGTAGCTCATCCCCTTGCGGCGCAGAGCGGAGGCGAGCGCAGGGAACGTCGAGGCGTCTTCGAGCCCCACCGGCGGGGTGATGCCGCCGTCGAAATCGGAGCCCACGGCGACGTGATCGATCCCGGCGATTTTCACCAGGTACTCGACCTGCTTCACCACATCGTCGAGCGTCGCGTCGGCCCCGCCGGTGACGAACGGCGCGTGGAAATTCACCCCGGTCACGCCGCCGGTCGACGCGATGATCCGGAGCTGCGCGTCGGTGAGGTTGCGCGGGTGCTTCGCGACGGCGCGGGCGTTGGAGTGGGTGGCGACGACGGGCGCGCCGTGCGTCGCCGCGATGGCCACGATGTCGGCGAAGGCCTCGTCCGACACGTGCGAGACGTCGATCAGCGCGCCCTTCGCGTAGACGCGCTCGCAGAACTCTTTCCCCTTCGCGGTGAGGCCGTACGCGGCGCCCTTGCCCGTCGCGGATCCAGAGAGCGGGGTGTTCGCCCCGTGGGCCGGGCTGACGAGGCGGAGGCCGTGATCGATGAAGCGATCGATCTGGGTCACGTCGGCGGCGAAGGCGCCCCCGCCCTCGATCGCCAGGAAGGTGCTGATCCGCCCCGGCTCGGCGAAGGCCGACCCCAGCGGCAAAAACGCGTGATTCTTGGCGATGATCTTCTCGATCGTGCCGAGCACCGCGTCGGCGTCCTCGATGTGGGCGCCGTCTTTGTGCGTCTTGTCGGGCAGGTAGATCGGGAAGACGATGCCGCCGTAGCCGCCGGCTTGAAGGGCCGCGAAGCGCGCGTGGCCCTCGCTCAGATCCGGCGAGCGGCCCTTGAAATGAACCTGCCACGGCAGATCGACGTGGAGGTCGACCACCATGATCGGCGGATCGGGCGGAGGGGCGCCGCCGTGCGACGCGAGCGGCGCGCCGAGGAGCGCTCCCGCAAAGAGCGCCGCGGCGAGGGCGGCCGGGCGCCTTCGCGCAGAGCGCGGTCGCGTCGGCGCGGGCGTGGGTGTCGCTTGGTTCATGCGTCAGCCGAGGAGCAGGCCGAGCGCGAGGCCGAGCCCGAAGGCGACGACGCCGACGACGCCGACGATCCACCAGGCGGCGCCCTTCACCACCGTGGCCATCGGCGGCGGGTGGATGATCTCGACCACCGGCGCGGCCCCCGAGGCGTACCCCGGCGCCCCGGCGGGCTTGTGCGCGCTCACGTGCGTCGGGTTCGCCGCGCCCGGCGCACCCATCCTCGGGGTGGCCGGGGCCTGCATCGGCTGCATCGCCATCGGCGGCGGGGGCAGGACCGAGGCGATCGTCCGGCTGTGCCCGCTCACCTGATCATGCTGCGACATCTGCTGCTGCGGCGCGTACTGCTGCTGCTGCGGCGGAGGCGGCGCCTGCGGGGCCGGCATCGGCGCCCCCGGGTACGCTTGCATCGACTGCACGGTGCCGTGCTGCCCGCCGCGGTTCGGCGCCATCGTCGGCGGCGCCGCCTGCTGCGCGCCGGGCGGCTGATATGCCCCGCTGTGCGCCATCGCCGAGAGGGCCTGCGCCATCTCGTCGGCCGTCTGGAAGCGCTGCGCCGGCTCCTTCGCGAGGGCCCGCGTGAAGAACCCCGACCACGCCGCGAGCTGCGGCGCCGACTTCTCGATCGGCACCACCTCTTCGGTGAGCACGCTCGTCAGCCGCGCGAACTCGTTGTCGGCGGGGAACGGCTGCTTCGCCGTCAGCATCTCGTAGAGGATGATCCCCACCGACCAGAGATCGGTGCGCGGATCGACGCCCTTGGAGTTCTTGATCTGCTCCGGGCTCATGTACCCGGGGGTGCCGAGCAGCACGCCGGTGCGCGTCTTCTGGCCCATGCCGCCGGCGACATCCATCACCTTGGCGATGCCGAAATCGAGCACCTTGACCAGCATCGCGCCGCGCGCGTCCCGCACCAGAAAGAGGTTGTCGGGCTTGAGATCGCGGTGCACGAGGTGCTGGTTGTGCGCGACCGTGAGCGCCTGGAGCACGCCGTAGATGATCGGGATCGCGTGCGACGGCGGGATGGCGTTGCCCTGCTCCATGTAGCCCGAGAGCGGCGTGCCCTGGAGCAGCTCCATCACCAGGTAGGGCGTCCCGTTCTCCGCCGTGGCGGAGTCGAGCACCTGGGCGATGTTGGGGTGCACGAGCGCCCGCGTCGCCTGCGCCTCCGCGTAGAAGCGCTGGAGGATCTGGTCCTCTTTGACGAACTCCTCGTGGAGGAGCTTGATCGCGCGTTTTCCTTCGCCCCGGGTACCGTCGGCCTCGTAGACCGCGCCCATGCCGCCCTCGCCCAGCAGGCGAAGGAGGCGCCAGCGGCCGTTGAGGACGGCGCCCACGAGCTGACCGGCCGGACTCGAATCACTCACGGCGGCACTCTATCCAAAAAGGGAGCGCACCGCAGCGCGCCTGGTGGTGCTCCGGCGGATCACCCTGGTTCAGCCTACAAATCGGCGCGTCAAAAGAGGTCGAAGGCCGGCTGACGCGCCTCGCGCGCGCGGGCTCGAACGTCCGCGGCCCCTGATCTCGGGCTTGCACGGTAGGTGCGCGCCACCTACCGTCGCGCGATGTCCCGGGTCCCCTCGTTCCTACGTGTCTTGATCGGGCTCCTGGTGCTAGCGCCGTCGGCCACCGTCTGCTTCACCCTCGCGCTCCTGCTGCTCCCGTCGCGCCTCGCCCGGATCAAGCTCGGGAACTATTACGGCAAATTCATCGGCAGCATCGTGGTCTGGCTCGCCGGCGCCAAGCTCGAAATCCTCAACAAAGCGGGCCTTAACGGGAGCTTTCCGGCCATCTACATCGCCAACCACGCCTCGTCGCTCGACGCCTTTCTCTCCATCTGGCTCTGCCCGGTCGGCGGCTGCGGCGTGATGAAGAAAGAGATCGCCAAGGTCCCCTTCTTCGGCTGGGCCTACCTGCTCTCCGGCCACCTCCGGATCGATCGCAGCAAGCACGCCAAGGCCGTCGCGGGGATGGCCGACATGGCCCGGGTGGTGAAGAAGAACCGGCTCGGGATCTGGATCATGCCGGAGGGGACGCGGAGCCTCACCGGCCGCCTCTTGCCCTTGAAGGCCGGGTTCGTTCACATGGCGATCGCCACGGGCCTCCCGGTGGTCCCGGTGATCATGCACAACGTCCATCACGTCTGGCCGCTGGGCGGCCTCCATGTCACCGGCGGGCCAATCAAGATCGAGGTCCTGGCGCCGATTGCCACCGGCACCTGGAAGGCCGAGACCGCGCAGCGGCACGCGGAAGAGGTCCACGATGTGATGGCCGCGGCGCTCTCGCCGGAGCAGCGGCCTTTGCCGGTGGCCGTGGCCGCGTAGCGGGCCGAGCGCGTCTCTCTGGACGTGTGGAGAAAGAAGAACGACCATCGCCGCGATCGAGTTCGAGATCGAGCCGGAGATGACGATGAATCGAACCCTGCCGCGAACGACGCTCCTGCTCTTCTTCCTCGGCGCGTGCACGTCACCGCCGCCGCCCCGCCCACCTCCGCTGGAGATCGCGCTGCCGCCGGCCGCGAGCGCTGGGGACGCGCCCTCACCGCCGTCGGATCCCGCCCTCGTCAGCGTGGCTGCGGTGCGCGCGCCGCTCAAGCTCGTCCTCGACGGCGACCTCGGCGAGTGGGGATCGCTCTTGCCAGCGCGCGAGCGAGCGCCCCTGCCGACCCCCGAGAAGCTGCCGACGACTGCCAATCAGGAGCCGGAGCAGCCGTTACCGTCCGGGCCCAACCCGCTCAACGCCGCATCGCACCTCGCCCTGGCGATCACCGGCGACGCCCTCCTGATCGCCGCCGATCTCGGCGAGCCGGCCCGCGAAGGGATCTGGCTCGGGATAGGCTCGCTCGCGCCGGCCGTGCTCCCCGTCGGCGAGATGTCGCGCGGCGGCTTCGTCCAGCCCTTCGACTGCGATTTCGAGCAAATCTACGTTGGTGAAGGCACGTTCACCAAGGGCAAGCCCAACCCGCCCGAGGTCGTCGCCGCGTGCCATGGCCTCTTGGCGCGTCATGCCGAGTTCGTGGCCAAGCACCGAGCGCGCTTTGCGCGGATGCTCAAGATCGATCGCCAGGGCGTCCACGGCGTCGCCGCGGACGGCTCGCTCGTGAGCATCGAAGGCGCGAAGTACGCGCTCAAGCCGGCCGCGAAGGGAGCCACGGTCGAGATCGCGTTACCGCTCACGGCGCTGCCGCGCCTGGTCGAAGCCCCGATCACGACCCTGCGCCTCGTCGCCCGCGCGGCGACCACCCCCAGGCCGGAGATCACGCCCGAACAATGGGTCTGGGTCCTCTTGCCCGAGGCGGCCTCGTTCGAGCCTTACGGGGAGATCCGCGCCCGCTCGTTCGAGCTCCTCAACGGGCACACCTACTATGCAGCGGGCATGTCGTACCAGCCGGGCGACCCGCTCCACGTCGAGTCCCTGCACCACGCGGACGGGGCGAGCTTGGTCGCGGCCCAGGAAGAGGCGCTCTACAAGAAGCTGACGACCCTCGGTGACGTCGAGATCGGCGAGGTGTCGGCGTACGCCCCCTGGCTGGCTGTCTTCGCCAAAGGCAAGCTCGTCGGGAGCTATAACGACGCGGGCGAGGGGATGAACGTCGACGACTTTCCGCCGTCCGTCCGCAAAGGTGTCTTCCCGCGCGATGGCAATCTCCACGTGATCTCGTTCTCCGGACGGGCCTCGTCGGACTGCTGTGGCATGCGACAGCCCTTCTGGTCGGCGCTGACGATCGCTCCTGACGGCAGCGCGAGCGGGGCGATGGAGGGGGTCGATAGTCCCATGTTCTGGGACGAGGTCGAGGAGCTCGCGAGCCCCGATCTCGACTCCTTCGGCCTGCGCGGCAGCACCTGGTCTCCTGATTCGAAGACCTCCATGCTCAAGGACCTCGTGGGCGTGGAGGTGACGTGGAAGTGGGACGCGAGCCGGAAGAAATACCTCGGCAGCGCCCGCCGCATCGCCGTCCCGAAGAAGCCCAAGGCGCCCAAGCCCAAGAAGAAGAAATGAAGCCCAGCATTCGGCATGAAATCAAGCTCCACGCCCAGACCCCTGAGGCGATGTGCGGCCCGACGTCGCTCGCCATGCAGCTCTCGGCCCACGGCGAAGCGCTGAGCCCTCTCGACGTGGTCACGAACGCTGCGGGCTCGAAGCGGCCCGGCGATTTTGGCTTCACGAGCCAGGAGCTGGGACGCTATTGCCTGTCGCTGGGCTACCAGGTGGAAATGTGGTCGTTCGACTGCCTGGTGCTGGACTACGCTTGGAAGGATTTGAGCGGCGCGGCGCTGGCAACGGAGCTGGGGACGCTGTGCCGTCATCACGAGGGGCGGACGCCGGTCGATGAGAATAAGCTGAGGTATGCGCTGGGGTATCTCGCCTTCGTCGAGGCGGGCGGGGTGCTCCACGGTGCGCCCTTTGTGACGTCGGAGCTGCTTCTGAGGCTTTTGGAGAAGGGGCCCGTTGGCGTGTCCGTTCTGTTCGGCGTTTTTGCTTCGGAAGGGAAACGGGATTCGGAGCAGGCGTTCAATGCGCTGACGGGTGGCGCGGGGACGCATAGCGTTCTGGTCATTGGGTATGAGGAGGCGACGGGGTTTCTGGTCGCCGATCCGGCGCCGGGGAGGGGAGTCGTCACGGTCGGCAAGGAGAGCTTGCTGGCGGCGATCACGGCGGCGCAGGTGGAGTACGATAACGTGATCTTTCAGGTCACCGGGGCGCGCAAGATCGTTCGAGGATGACTGGGTGCTTCAAAACGTGGTAGTGGGGTTCTGCCGTCCCGTAGAAAGGCCCGCGCGCCGTGATTCGCAAGATTAGTATCCAGGGCTTCAAGTCGATCTCCGATGAGACGATCGAGCTCGGTCGTGTGAACTGCCTCATCGGCGCGAACGGCGTGGGGAAGAGCAATGTCCTCGAAGCGATCGGCATCCTGGGCGCGGCCGCGAGCGGGCGCGTGGACGACGAGTCTATCGTGCGTCGCGGCGTTCGCGCGGGGCTGCCGCGCCTTTACAAGTCCTCCTTCGAGGCCGGACGCATTCGCCCGCATATCACGCTCGAGGCCACCGAGGCGAGCGGCGCGTGCTTCCGCGTGTCGCTGCTGAACCCCCTCGACAAGCCCGAACCGGCGTGGTCCTTCAAGACCGAGATGCTCTCCGACGGAACGTCGGAGTTGGTGTCGCGCGGGGAGCGTGGGGACAAGACCAACTTGACGGCGACCGCGGGGCTCTCGGCGCTCAAGCTCGTGGAGCTCCCGGCCGCCGGCGCCGCCGCGATGCTTCTTCAGGCCCTCCAAGCGTACGCGATCTACTGTCCCAATACGCCGGCCTTGCGCGGCGCCGTGCCGGATCCGCAGATGCGTCCGCCCGTGGGCCTCTCGGGCGGCGGCCTCGCGGAGGGGTTTCAGGACCTGCGCAAGGCCCTGGGCGAAGAGCCCCTCGACGACGTGCTCGGATTGATGGATTGGGTGAGCGACATCAGCGCTACCGACGCCGCGAGCTCGCTCCTCTCGCCGTCGGTACCGCGAGGAATGCACGTCCTCAAATTCACCGACCGTTTCATGAAGAAGAACCGCAACACGCTGACCGCCTTCGACGCAAGTGAGGGCGCCCTCTATGTTTTGTTCGCGGCCGTGGTCTGCCTCTCCCAGAGCGCGCCGCGTCTCCTCGCCGTCGACAACCTCGACCAGGCGCTCAATCCGCGTCTGATTGCGCGGCTCGTGGAGCGCCTTTCGACCTGGCTCGCTTCCGCGAGCATGAATCGCCAGCTCCTGTTCACAGCGCACAACCCAGCAGTCCTGGATGGCCTCGATCTGACCGATGACGACGTTCGCCTCTTCGCCGTCGAACGCAACAGCGACGGCCACACCGTGGTCCGTCGCATCACACCCTCTGCGGAGCTGAGGGAGCTCAACGCGGAGTACCCGCTGTCGCGTTTGTGGCTGATGGGCCGCCTGGGAGCGGTGCCCAATGTCTGACTTGCGCGTCGCGCTCATCGCGGAAGGCCCCACCGACTCGCTCCTCATCGCAGCTGCGTTGAGAGGAATCCTGGCGCCGCGCGCCTTCACATTGACGCTCCTTCAGCCCGAGCCCACCCGACCCCAAATGGGAACGGGCTGGTGCGGAGTGTTCAAGTGGTGCCGCGACTTCGCCGCGCGCTCCCTTGCAAGCCTCGAAGAAGATCCGACGCTCCCCGGCTTCGATCTCTTCGTGGTCCACCTCGATACCGACGTTGCCGACAAGACGTACGCCGATGGAGGCCCGGCGCTCGAGCGCGCCGCCGCAGGCCTGCCCGCGCTGCCGTGCTCACACCCATGCCTGCCGCCCACGGGCGCGGCCGATGCGCTGCGGGTGCGCCTGTTGGCATGGCTCGGCGTGGCGGGCCTCGGGCCAAAGACGGTACTGTGCGTTCCATCAAAGGCAATCGAAGCCTGGCTCGCCGCCGGCGTGTTCGATCCGCCGCACGCCCTGCTAACGGGGATCGAATGCGCCGCGACCTTGGAGGCGCGGCTCGCCGCGCTACCAATGGGAACACGGATCCGCAAGACGGCGCACGCGTATCGCCAGCACACGCCAGAGGTGACGGAGAACTGGGCGCGCGTCTGCGCGACATGCACCCAAGCCGCGCGCTTCAGTCTGGACGTCGCCGCCGCGTTGTAGCCGGCGCCGTCCGCCGGAGGATCCGCCGGACGACTACGTGGCCGGCGGCGCTTCCGAAGTGGGGTTTGAGCGCCGCATCGAGCGTCGCCACGGCCGGCCGGATCGCCGCCAGGTACTTTGAAATCTTGGGCGTCGACCGCCCCAGGGTCTCTCCGGCGTGAAACGAGGCGGCCGTCACTCCGAGCGCGGGCGATTCGCGGAGCGCACGGGGCAGCGCATTGCGCAGCTTCCGCAGATAGGCCTTGGCGCTGTCGACAGCCTGCGACTCCGCGGTCGAGCTGCGGCCGGCGTGGGGGCCGCGCTCGGACTGGTTGCACTTCTTCGCCTTCCTCGGGCGCGCGTTCGCGGGAGGCTTCGGCGTAACGAGTGCGCGCCACGACAAGACGATATCCGCATCTCCGAGGCGAAGGAGATCCCCAAGGGCTGCGAGATCTGATTGAAGCGGACTGGCTGGTCACCAAGGTGGTCGGCCTCGCTTCCTGGAGAGTGTCACTGCAGGTCCGTCGTACGACGTAAGTTTGCTCGGATATCGGGCGCAGATGTGGGCGTGAGCTCTCGTTCCTGTTTCATGATCCCCACGTGAAAAGCGCCGGAGGTTCGCGCAAAGACCGCAAAAGAGTGCGAAGACGTCGTCGGTGCACTTCCACATTCGCGGATTGATCCCTCTTTGCGAAGACGGGTGGGAGAACGGCGCACCAGATCTTCAAGGAGTTCACCAGCGCGAAGCGTGGCATTTATCGATGGTTACTCCTGCTTACCTCGCGCACAACCCGTCAGTATCACCCACCGTGACCTCCATAAACGATGTCACCGGGTGGAACCCATGCACCTCGCGACAGAGAGCACCATCGTCGTAGTAAAACGTACTCGTACACGGCAAAATCGCGCGCTCCAGCGGCACGGTTGCGTTTGGATTGAGGAATACGGTAACGCCCTGAGCCCATGTTTCTCGGGGGATTGATCCATCATTGAGATCGTGGTGGTAGTCACTGACCGCAAGCTCGGTGGCACTATGATCAACATAGTACATGCCGGAACGGACGGCCGGGAGGCGTGCCACTCCGGTGAGGTCGGGAGCGAGTCGCCAGAATCTCGGCACGGTGAACTGGTTACAGTAGAGAACCGCGGCCACTGATTCAGAACCAGGTATGTCGAAGAATGGCATCTCGGAGAATTCTGGGACACCTTCGCCCGAGCACCCATAGAGGCAAGGCACCAGGGCCTCGTCAGTGTACAATACGGACCCGGGCTCGAAGAATGGTGCGACGATGAAGACGAGGGGCACGCCGTCGCACTGCGGGAGATTGATGGAAAGGTCGACGTCGTGGCCCGCTGGGGGGCTCGCTATTTCGTCGTCGGAGCGCTCGCGCTCGGCTCGGTCGCTGTCCTCGCGCCGGCTTGCGTGGCTACGGTCGAGTCGTCGGATACGGACACCGGAGCAGGCGGCGCGAATATGACGCCCAACGCACCGGAAGATACGGGCGAGACGGCCGAGGCGATCACGTACTGCGAGTGCTCGGTCAAGTCGGGCTTTTGCCCGTGGACCGTCGGAGGACACTGCGTCATTGGCTTCAACTCCTGCACCAAATCGCCGTCGCGCGGGTGCGGGTTTCTTGGCGCTTACCCCTGCGTGGGATGGTGCGTAAGAGCGTGTTTAACGGCGTGTTTACCAGGCCGAGCGTGGCCCAGCTTCACCGTGATCCCGATCAGCACCCCCGCCCGGGGTTGAAGAGCGTGGCCCAGCTTCACCGTGATCCCGATCAGCACCCCCGCCCGAGGTTTTAACCCCGGGCGTTGTGCGGGCTCTCGGGCTCGGCTGGCGGCCTACCGAATCCCTCGACAAATCGCCGTTAAACACGCTCTGAGACCGTAGCGCAAAGCACTCGATCAGGCTGAAGTAGTGGACGATCCCAGGGCGACGGCGGCAGCGTGGGCCCCATGCACAAGCTCACCTGCATCACCGCCGTCCTGGTCTTCGCGCTCGCCGGATGCGCTGAGCCGCCGTCGAAAGTCGACGACGTGGCGGCGCACTTCAGAACCCCTCGCGACCTCGCGTTCCTGCTGTCATCACCGAAGGCGAAAGCCTCGACGCTCCGGGAGCACTTCACCCGCTACGCCGCCCGCCCGGGGCTCACCGAAGCGCAGCGCGCAGCGTGCCTGGGGATAGCGGCCAGCGTGACCGAGGTCGCCTTCTGGCCACGCGAGACGCCGGAGTGGCAGGCCTGGGTGATCGGCGGCCAGGACGAGGCCGTACGCGTCGCGTTCGGCGACGATCTCGATGCCGTGCACGACGTGCTCCACACGCTCGACTGAGCTGGTCGACGAAGCGGGCTTCGCCGCGGGAAGGCGCTGCACGTCGCGATTGCGGCGCCCGCCCAACGCAGGCACCTTGCTGGCATGACGTCTGCCGCCCCGCGCCCCCTCGATCCGGCCTTCCCCGGCATCGCGCCCGAGGTAGTGGAGGCCTACCGCAACGCACCGAGCAACCTCATCGCGGAGATCTTCGACGGCGTGCTGTCGCTGATGCCTCGGCCCCGACCGCGGCACGCCAAGGTCGCGACACGGCTCGCCGGCGCGCTCGGGAGCTTTCACGATCCGTACGACGGCGATCCCGGAGGCTGGGTGGTACTGGTCGAGCCAGAGCTGCACCTGGGTCCCCGGCCCGACGTCATCGATCCCGACCTGGCGGGCTGGCATCGCACGCGCCTGCCCGAAGAGCCCGAAGAGGCCGCGATTCGCGTCCCGCCTGACTGGGTGTGCGAGATCCTGTCCGATCGCACCGAAGCCCAGGACCGCGGGCCCAAGCGCCGGATCTACCGGCGGGAGGGAGTTGGCCATCTGTGGCTGTGTGATCCGCGGATCCAGACGCTCGAGGTGTATCGCCTGGAAGGGGGACGATGGGCCGAGCTCGACACCTTCCAGGGTGACATCAAGGTCCGCGTGGAGCCCTTCGAGGCGATCGAGCTGGACCTTGCTCGCCTCTGGCGCTGGTAGCCTCATTTTCGCTGGCGGCTGCTCGCCAGCAGGGCAGTGAGCGCCGCGATGTCGCCTTGGTCCTTTGGTCGGTTCGCGGCGCGCTTCGTTCGGAGAAGATCGCGCAATGACAGGAAAGGCGCGGCCTCTCCCATGAGCTCCCCGCGCTCTCGCCGTGCCCACCGCGGCTCGAACGCCGCGAGGCCGTCGACCTTGGTCGTGATGTCGATATGCGCCGCTGGACCGCCGACGCGCACCATGCCTCGCCGAGACCGCAAGACCTCGGGTCGCGGCGCGACGCCGACGAACGCGATCAGCGCCCGCTCCACGCGTCGCACGTTCGCCTCGCTCGGATCGATCAGCACGTCGACGTCATCGGTCGCTCGGGGATGCCCGTGGAACGCGACCTCATACCCACCGATGATCAGGTAGCGGACCCGGTGCTCATTCAGGGTACGAATAAACTCGGTGTAGTCGTGGAGGCTCAAGGATTCCCCTCGTCGAGAGGCAGGCGGCGTAGAGCACGGGCACGAGGCGCACGCGCTCGGCCGGGGCGAGGGCGGCATGGCGCGCCGCATCCTCGGCGCTCGCCTGCTCGTGGGTCATGGTGCGAATCGTCCAGCCGCTGCGCGCCGGTCGAGCTTGGGATCGAGCAGCCATCGGAGATGGCGATCACAGCTGCGCGGTGATCGCAGTCCTGCCAGGCGAGCGAGCTGGACCTCGCCCGCCTCCGGCGCTGGTAGCTCCGGGGCTCGCCTACACCGAGAGCAGCACGCCCTTCGCCGGCTCCCCGGTCGCCGCCCCGATCGCCTTCGCATAGAGCAGGATCTGCGTCTCGTACTTCTCCTGCCGCTCCGTCAGCTCGACGTCAGTCTTGAAGTCCACGACGGTCCACTCCGCGCCCCCGTCGCCGATCTCCCGAAAGGCTAGATCAATCACGCCTTCGATCACGGTCCCATCCGCCAGCGGAAGCAGAATCGGGGCCTCTCGCCGGCACTCCCCGCGCTTCATGCTCGCAGCCGCGCGGCGCATGATCGGGTGGAGCAACGCTGCCTTCGCCGCGATGGCGCCCGCGCTGATCTCGCTCTCCGACGCTCCTAAAATCCGACCCTGCGCTGCGGCCACCAACTTCACGCCGCTGTCGTCAGCGTCGAGCTCGACCTCGGCGAGGATGGCATGCACCAGCGTGCCGAAGCGCTTGCCGCGCGGGCGGCCTTCGCGTGGCGACTCGGTGCGCTCGACGCCGACCGGAGCGCGCTCGACGCCTTCGCCGCCAGCGACCTCGCCCGTCGCAACGGCGGTCGCGGTGACCACCGTCAACGTCGGCAACGAGCCTTTTTGCAGGGTTTCGTCGCGCGCGCTCTTCCACTCCTGGTGGTCCTGGACGCCCTTTTCGGAGACGGTGCCGCCCTCGTCGGCCTGGAGGATCCGGAGCTGGCGGAGGCCGCCTTCGCTCTGCTGATCGAGGTGAAGCACGTGGGGATCCCACCAGACGACGTGGTGCTTTCCGGCGCGCGGGGTGTGCGTTCCCGGGGCGACGGCGTCGCGGGAGTCGCGCTCGGCGCGGAGGGGGCGTTCGAGGACGCTGTCTTTGCCGAAGCGGGGGCAGCCGGGGGAGGGGTCGGCGTGGCGCTTGCGGTTGGGCTCCGGGTAGAGGGCGGGGTGGAGGACGTCGAGCCAGCCTTCGAAGGGGCCGTCGCCGACGGCGGGGACGACGAGGAGATCGCGGGCGCGGGTGGCGGCGACGTA
>Ga0105048_10007674_pt1 | contig 17324 bp, 14 predicted proteins | sample MAT05_FD_78382 | JGI IMG/M metagenome (GOLD analysis project Ga0105048, IMG submission 78382) | Freshwater microbial communities from Lake Fryxell liftoff mats and glacier meltwater in Antarctica - MAT-05 | ecosystem: Environmental > Aquatic > Freshwater > Ice > Liftoff microbial mat | place...
CATTGCTGGGGTGGTGGCTCCACAAAAGTTAATAAGGCAGGGGCGATCGAACAAAAAGCTAAGGAAATATAGCCCCCCAAGCGCAACACCCATCGACCTAAACTAATATTCGTACTTTTCATCCTCTTCACCTCCTTTACCTCCTTTACCTCCCCTACCTCCCCTACCTCCCCTACCTCCCCTACCTCCTTCTAAAAAAGCCCCCGCACCGGTGGAATCCTCAGATTAGGCAAAGCAACTCCCGGAAATAACTCTTGGAGTGCGCGTAATAAATTCCCTCCCCCCGGCAGTTGTTGGACAAATTCAGAGAAGAGAGGCCCGTTGAGAATAGTTACAATTTCCTCTGTAGTTATGGCTTTGGGCTTACCAATCTCCCCATCTTTAGAAATGGATATCGTATTTCCTTGTTCAAGGATCAATTCTTGTTGTTCCAGGAGGTTTTGGGGGGGATTCTCCGTAGCATCAGGGTTCCCGATCGCCCTCATCGCTACCTTGCCTTCCAAGACAGTACAGCTAATATTTCCCTCCTCCTTTACCTCCATCAAAAAAGTCGTACCACGGGTTACTGCCCGCACCGAGCCTGCACACGCATTAGTCGGCCCGCTGGCAATAATTCCCCCCTGTTGAATTTGGATACACTGCCCAATAATCAGCGAGGTATTCGGTCTGAGCCGCCCCGCCGCCCCGTTATCAAAACGCAATCCAGCCCTAGAGTCTCCCGTACTAATCTGTTGTCCAGTACCAGCAACACTATTTATTCGCGCTTGTCTGCCTTGGATAAATACCTGATTGCCGTCTAGGACTTCTGTAACCGTGGCTTGGTTAATTTGCGCTTGAGCCGGACTTAGCCAAGCTCCCACCCCTATAACTAAGCAAATACTAACGAGAAAGCCATAGCTTGCGCTTCGGAATTGCCTCTGTTGCCATCCAGACATAAAAACCTCATTATTGATATATCCATAAATATCTACTCTTATGGAGGGATAGCCCCCCCATAAACCGTTATGTTCTAAATCAGCAATTTCCTTGATTTCCTTGATTTCCTTGATTTCCTTGGCGATCGCAAAGCCTACTCCTAGATTTTCTCTATGATTTTCTCTATTCGTGAATCACCGCGCGAGAAGCAATTCACGAATGATTTCCTTGAGGAAGTCCCTAGTGACCTGAGGAGAAACTTTCTAAAATGGCAAGCCGGGAATACGGGGAATCCGAGGAATTGGGATGGAGGGTAATCCTAGATTAGGTAGGGGAATTCCCGGAAACAAGCTTTGAATAGCCCGCTGCAAATTGCCGCCCCCTGGTAGTTGTTGAACATAGCCAGAGAAGAGCGATCCATTGAGAATTGCTAAAATTTCTTCCGTAGTAATTGATTGAGGTTGACCAATTTCCCAAACCCCATTGCCTCTAGATATAGATACTTTCTTGCCTTGTTCCAGAATCAACTCCTGAGATTGGGAAGAATCGAGAGCAGGACTTGAGGCAGGATTGGAGGAAGAGTTAGGAGAATCATTGGCATCAGCAATCTGGCTCATGACCACACTCCCTTCTAATACTTTGCAACCATAAGTCCCATCCTCATCCAATTCCATAATAAAAGTCGTCCCCCGGGTAGCTGCGCGCACAGAACCCGCACAGGCGTTAGTCGGGCCGCTGGCAATAATTCCCCCTTGTTGAATTTGCACGCACTGGCCAATAATCACCGAAGAGTTTGGTCTCATGCGCCCCGCAGCCCCATTGTTAAACCGTAATCCAGCCCGGGATGCTCCAGTACTTATCTGTTGCCCGACCCCAGCCACACTACCCACTCGTGCTTGGGAACCTTGGACAAATACTTGGTTCCCGTCTAAAACTTCTGTGACTGTAGCTTGATTAATTTGGGCCTGAGCGGGATTCAACCACGCTCCCACTCCCAGAACTAGACAAATACTAACCAAAAATCCGTAAATTGCTTGTCGGAAGTGTCTGTGTTGCCATCTAGACATAAAAACCTCGTTTATCTATATATCAGTATTTATTACCGTGCAGGGCTAGACCCCCCGCAGAGCATTATGTTCCAAATAGGGTGCGCTAAATTCTATTGCTGGGGCAGATTTAACTACATTTGTTTGCCCTTGAGTTTCCTAAAATCTGCAACAGCTTGACCTAAATGCACTATCCCTTAGCGATCGCGTGCGATCCGTAAAATTTCTCAGCGGACTTGGTATCATGCTAAGATAAATCAACTATGTAAAGTAATGTGAAGCAAATGCAAGACAAAGTTGTGATGGTGGTGGGAGCAACTGGGGGCATTGGTCGCGCCGTCAGTCAAGAATTAGCAGCCCAGGGTGCAACCTTGGTTTTAGCCGCCAGAACTGAATCTCATCTCCAAGAATTAGCTTCAGAACTAAATACCCAAACCCTGATTATCCCTACAGACATTACTCAACCCCAGCAGGTGGAAGAGCTAATGCAAAAAACTGTGGCGGAGATGGGCAGAATTGACGTGTTGATTAATGCTGCGGGAGCCGGAGTGTTGAAACAATATAACAAAATCACTCCAGAAGATTTAGACCTGATGCTAGCCCTAAACCTCAAGGGCAGTTTCTACACTAGCCAAGGGGCAGCAAATATCATGAAGGATCAAAAAAGTGGTCATATTTGTAATGTGATTGGCATTTTAGGTAAACATTCTATGGCGATGGCGGCGGCTTACTGTGCCTCAAAGTTTGGGGTGGTGGGTTTTAGCAAATCTATGGCGGAGGAACTTAAGCGCTACGGGATCAAATTTACTCTGTTCTACTTTGGAGGTATAGATTCGTCTTTCTGGGATCAGGTCAGCCTCAAGGTCGATCGCACCAAAATGCTCTCCCCAGAAACTGCTGCCCAAGCCATAATGTTTGCTCTCAATTCCCCTCCCGGAGCTGTCCCGATGGAAATCAACATCCAGCCGGAGAGTCATCTATTCTTTTGAATCCTGAGATTCCCCTCGCTCATAATGTCGCTGGAGGCGTTCTAATCTCGTTTCAAAGAAAGCACTAGGCAAGATTTCCAGACTCTCAAATTCCCAAGAGAGTAAGGTAATAATCCCTAACTGCTTGTAGGCTTCAGCCAAACTGAAGCTAGAGAAATTTTTCTTTTTGGATTTTGGTATTTTTGTTGTGGTCACTGAGCTTTGCCGAAGTGCTGCTATGTCTTCCCCTAGTTCTTATTAAAGCAAGAGACGATAGCGATCGTTCGCCAATTGGTATAACGGTCGCCATACCAAACGATTAGTCAGCACCACCAAAAGAGACATTACTGAGGTTGCTGCCAAAAGGAGGGCAAAATTCCCCGACTCCGTGGCCTGAGAAATGGTTGATCCTAGACCAAGGGTAGTAATAGTCTTACCTTGAAACTGGATGTACTCACTCACAATACTGGCATTCCAAGCTCCTCCTACTGCCGTAATTACCCCCGTAATTAAATAAGGGAAAATTCCGGGTAAGATCAAAGTCTTCCAGCGCTGGAGCCGACTGAGCTTGTAGATCTTGGCGGCTTCAAATAGTTCGCTGGGGATAGATTGCGCCCCAGCGATCACATTAAAGAGGATATACCACATAGTTCCTAACATCATCAACAACACCGATCCCACCTGCAACCCGCCCCCTACTTGAGCTAAACCAAGAAGCAAAATAGGAAAGAGGGCAGTAGCTGGCACAGAAGCGGCAACTTGCACAATGGGTTGTAATAACTGAGCTAGGCGAGGATTGCGCCCGATCGCCACGCCTACTGGCACAGTCCACAACAGCGATAAAATCATCGCCACAATGACTCGCAGAGCCGAGAGCATAGCTCCGGTAATCACCTGCTGCCAATCACTCCAGCCCAGCACCTTCACTAGCAAGAAAGCCTCCCAAATGCCCCAAAGAACTATCAGGGAAAAACCACTGAGAAAAATCCAGTTCACCCACTCTAGAACTGGGGAGCGGGGAGGACGCACCTGACTATTACTCTGGGGCGGGAAAGCGTTAACAATTCCACGATCGAGCAAACTTTGCATCGGGAGTAAGACTGCCCCCTTAAACGCCCGAATAGTGGGCGATCGCCGGATAAAATCTAACACCGCAGAACTAGGCACATCCTGAGCTTCGGAAGTTTCAAACTTAAACTTTTCTGCCCAGGCAATTAGGGGTCGCCACACCAAAAAATCAATGGTAATAATGATGCTAACTAGCACTAACAATCCCCACGCGATCGCCCCAAAGTTGCCTTGATCCGCTGATGCTTTGAGATAAGAACCTAAACCGGGCAGCCGAAAATCTTGTTTACCTAGGGTAAAGGACTCGATCGCCATCAAAAAAAACCAGCCCCCCGCCACCGACATCACACTATTCCAAACTAGGCCGATCGCCCCACTCGGAAACTCTAGCTGCCAAAACTGCTGCCATTTATTGAGACGATAAATACTAGCCGCCTCCTTCAGTTCTTGGGGAATGCTCTGGAGGGATTGATAAAAACTAAAGGTCATATTCCAAGTCATACCAGTAAAAATCAACAAGACTGCCGCAATCTCCACCCCAATTCTCTGCCCCGGAAACATACTAATTAGAGCCAAAACTACCCCCGGCAGAAAAGACAAAACTGGGATCGATTGGAGAATATCTAACAGAGGAATTAGAATCAAAGCTGCAACTTTAGAGCGGTAGGCAGTATAGGCATAAATTAGGGTAAATACTAAAGAGCATAAATAGGCACTCAGCATTCTTAAGAGAGTCTGGGCTGTATAGCCGGGTAACACTCTAGGATTGGTAAAAATCTGTAAATTGCCATAATAGGAGCCACTAAATTTAGCAGCAGTCCGAATAATTGCAAAGATTACTACTAGCATTGCTAATAGAGTTAATAAATCTCGAAAATCCCAACCCGGGCGGAACTTCGCTTGGCGATCGCGGCTAACTGGATACATAGTTGCTACTGATTTATACTTACTAATAAAGAGGCTAATAAATAATGCTTGAAATGCTTAGAGAGATAAGTTATCCCGGCTATACTTCTTCCTCTAAAGGTTTTTCTAAGAACAGCTCTCCAGAAGGAGCATCGTAACTATAGAGTTCCGCATATCTTGCCCAGTCGATCGCAGTCTTTAATTGCCTTTCCGCTTCTTGGGGACTAAAGTGAGCTTGCAAAATATCTAAGATTAATTCTTCCGTAATCCGTTGGTTACGTTTTGCTTGCAATAGGCGATAAATTTGTTGCACTAAACGAATGTGAGAAAGGAGTTGCTTTTGGACAATTTCCTTCCGTTCATCAGTTCTGCCATCGATAAACTGCCGCCCTAGATCCGTTAAGTGGATATCTCCTTCCGGGATGCGGACTAGTTCCATCAGTTTGGCGGCTTCCACGATCGGCAAGATATCATCTACTTCTAGCTGCAATTCTTGCCCTAGGCGATACAAATCAGTTTCTTGGCGGTCTTCGAGGAGTTCTAATAACCCGGCGATCGAACTAATTCGCACTTGCGGCAAAGATTGGTACTTCTCTGGTTGTTGAGCTTTGGGTTGAGCGGTCGTTGTCGCCGGAACTTGCAAGTCTAAATCTGGATTAGTAAGAATCTTATAAACTTGATCAACTAAAGCTTGAAACTCGGCACTTTTGCGATCGCGGTAGTGGGGCAGGGTCACTGCCAAATCTGCCCGGATGCGCCCCGGATTGCGACCCAGCACAATAATGCGATCGGCTAAGATCACCGCTTCTTCAATCCCGTGGGTAACAATCAAAATCCCTTTAGTGGGAATCCGCCGCTCTAGCCATAAATCAATCAACTCAAAGCGTAAATTTTCTGCCGTCAACACATCTAAAGCCGAAAACGGCTCATCCATACACAACAACTCTGGCTCCACCGCTAAAGCCCGCGCAAACCCTACTCGTTGACGCATTCCCCCCGATAGTTCCTTGGGATAAGCATTCTCAAAACCATCCAACCCAATCACATCGATCATCCGCATCGCCTTTTTGAGGCTTGCCTCAGCGGGTTCTCCCTTAGCTTTCAACCCCAGTTCTACATTCTCTAGCACAGTCAACCAAGGATAGAGGGCAAAACTCTGGAATACGATTGCCACCCCCGGATTTAAGCCCAACAACGGGGAATCATGGTAGGAAATTTGCCCTTCGCTAGGAGCAATCAAGCCCGCGATCATCCGCATCAAAGTAGATTTTCCTGAGCCAGAAGGGCCAAGTAAGGCGACAATTTCTCCTGTTCTTAACTCAAAGTTAATTTTCTCTAGAATAGAAATTCGTTGACCATTGGGCTGTTCGTAGGACTTTCCTACATCTTTCAGCATAATCAAAGATTGTGTTGCTGCTGTGACTGCCATATTTCCCTTCTCCCTATCTAAATTAAAAAATAGCAGCTATTAGTTCCTAGCATATTGGGATAATTGCCAATATTTGTTGAGTTTTGAAATGATTTTTGAGTAACACTTTTCTGACAAAAACAGCCCTTAAAAACTGTTTTAAGCTTTTGACCACTCTCCACCTTGATTTAACACTTCTCCCAGTTACAGCACTTTGCAAGTGCATTTAGTACAGAGGATTTTCTGAGAGCGTTGCAGAGCGCGGCTTTCAAAAAAAACCTAAATCTTATTGAAGCAAACTACGCTGTAAATTTATAAAAATTATGAAAAAAAATTCATCTACTTGCCACAGGGTTGTCACAACAATGTCATAGGGGTTGTTTACATTAAAAGCAGTCAAATTTGTTAAATACAGCCAACCTTGAATTGTCAACCCTAACTATCATTTTGACTATCCTTCACATCCTACCAAGGGTGGTTAGAACTGACAACTATTTTTATGCTCTTAGTACCATAATCTATTACCCCAAAACTCTAAATCTATGGAAAACAAATATCAAGTAGAGGATCTTCAGTTAAAATCAGAACACCAGTCAAGAATTTTGACTTTTAATTCTATGCAAAAAACTGTCACTTACCTTTCTCTGATTTTACTCGGTGCAGGCGTTACCCTTGGTACAGGATACTTAACTTCCCGTAGTACCTCTACTCCTGCTGCTCTTAGTTCTGCTAATAATTCTGCAAAGGAATCCGCGAATAATTCTGCAAATATTCCGAGTAAAGCAGTTACTGCTAATGCTAATTCTCGCGAACCCTCGGCAGTTCCTACCGGGCTAAACTTTATTGCAGATGTTGCCAAGCAAGTTAGTCCAGCCGTGGTCAGGATTAATTCTTCCCGGACTGTGGCTAGTAATCAAAGCAATGATAGTTTTAATAATCCGCAGTTACGGCAGTTTTTTGGCTTTCCGCCCCCAGAAAAAGGTGGTCAAAGCAATCCCGGTAGTCAAGGCGGTCAGGTAGAAAGAGGCAGTGGTTCTGGGTTTATTATCAACGCCAATGGCAGAATTCTTACCAATGCTCATGTCGTGGATGGGGCTGATAAGGTCAGTGTTGTCTTAAATGATGGGCGGAGATTTGATGGCAAGGTTTTGGGTATTGATACGGTGACAGACTTAGCCGTAGTACAGGTAGAAGCGAATAATTTACCGATAGTGAGTCTGGGAAATTCTGATCAACTGCAACCGGGAGAATGGGCGATCGCCATTGGTAATCCTCTGGGGCTAGACCATACGGTAACCAAGGGGATTATTAGTGCGATCGGGCGATCGAGCAGTGACATTGGCGAGGGCAATAAACGCATTGACTTTATCCAAACTGATGCGGCGATCAATCCCGGCAACTCTGGTGGCCCTCTCCTCAATGCCAAAGGAGAAGTTATTGGCATCAACACGGCTATTATCAAAGGAGCGCAGGGAATTGGGTTTGCGATCCCGATTAATAGTGCGCGAAATATTGCCGAGCAAATAGTTCAAAAAGGCAAAGTAGACCATCCTTATTTAGGGGTCCAAATGCTGGATATTACTCCAGAGGTGAAGCAGCAGGTCAACAATAGCCCCAAAGCTCCAATTAAAATAACGGTGGATCAAGGGGTACTCTTGATGGATATTATTGCCAATTCTCCTGCCCAAAAAGCCGGACTCAAACAGGGAGACGTAATCACCAAGGTAAATAACCAACCTGTGAAGGATAGTACGGAAGTGCGCCGAGCTGTAGAAAAAAGTCAGATTGGGACTAACTTAACTGTAGAAATCCAAAGGGGCGATCGCACCCAAAATGTCGCCGTTCAAGTAGGCACTATGCCCAAGCAATAGCTTATTTCAGCTATTAATCAGCTACTAATAAGAGCTTGGAAGCGTTCATTTTCTCTGAGAATATCAAAATCTGGACTCATTCTGGCTCTGGTGCGAAAGATGGGGTTTAGATTAACTGCTCGCTGGAGGTGGCTAAGGGCAGAATCTAATTCCCCTGTTAGGGCATAGCAATAGGCAAGTTTGTACCAAGAGGGAGCGTAGTCTGCTTGAAGATTTAAGGCTTGATTGTAGGCGGCGATCGCTTCTTCGTAGTCTTCTTGCTTAAGATGAATCGTGCCTTTTTGATGCCAAGCATTAGATTGGGCGGGGTCTAAATCTAAGCTGCGGTTGTAGAGGGCGATCGCCTCTGAATCTTGTCCCAAGAAGTACAGGGCATGGGCATGGTAAGTATGCTCTGCTGCTGTTAAGGATAAATCTGGACAATCCTCTATTAACTCGGTTAGTTGCTGAACTGCTTCAGTTAATTTTATCTCTTGTTCTGGGAAAACTTTTTCCTGACTCAGAGGAGGTAAATAATTAGCTAATTCTTCTAGGATTTGTTTTTTAGCTGTGATAACTTCGGGGGTAATCTCAAGTTTTTCCTTGGTTTCTAGAGCAGGAATTTCTGAATTTTGTTCGTGGTTAACAGTTTGCTCTAAAGATTGCTGTCCTAATAGTTTATAAGGGAATTGAGGACTAGGGCGATCGCCCGATTCTAGCTTGATTAACTGTTGTAATAATTGGCTTAAATCTTGAATAGATTTAGTTAACTCAAGATTTAATTTGCGTTGGATAAACCAATAAATTCCGCCAGAAATCAAGGACAATCCGGTGGCAAAAATTAGGGCGATGAATATTAAAATTAATGTCCGGTTGAGGGTGCGATCGAACTCTTCCCGGACTTGTTTTTGAATCTGTTGCTCTAGGCGTAATTGCTGTAATTCTTGTTGCTCAGGAGTTGCGATCTTCTCGGTAATTACTGAAGAAATATAAAATGCTGGGAATTGCCCCAAAGTTGCTAGTAACCCGCACAAAACTAGAGAGTTCATACTCTAAACTACCGCAGTCCTAGCCAAGTAAATAGGTCTTGGTGGGTGAATAATTCCAAGATTAGTAAGATAATAAAACCTAGCATAGCGAACCGCCCATTAATTTGCTCGGCGTAGGCAGTGAAGCCAAAGGCTGGTTCTGGAGGTGGTACTTGATTTGTAGTGTTAGCCGGGGTGGGCAGCTTTTCTTGGGGGTTGGGAGTTTCTGAAGACATACTAGGCTCTAAATTTCTTAAAAATTGTTGTAATTAGTATACAGGAAATTAGGGTAATTCCCAATTTTCAAACCACTTTCTAGAATTATAAATCATCCCTAGGTAATGCTTGGGGAAACTCTATTTCTTCATAAACTAATGCTAGGAGGTATTGAAAATCAATACTTGTCAATTCTAAAATCGGGTTTTCTTTATCTTCTGAATCTTCTGGATAAGAAGTTAGTTCCCATCTGCCCGAAATGCCTCTACGATAGCAATCTACAGCCATTTTATCAGCATCAATTAGCGCATACTCCTGTAAGCTCTCCAATCGGCGATAAAATCTAAACTTGTCCCCGCGTTCGCACAGCGTCTCTGAAAGAGAATCGAAACCTGCTGTACTAGGGGAAAGAACTTCCATAATCAACTTTGGGTAGCGAGTTTCTTTGATTATTCGGCGATCGCGCTCATCACAGGTTACTAATAGATCAGGATAAAAATAGGGACCTAGATCAGAAACTTTGACCTTCGCATCATGCGCTCGAACCTTACAGCCAGTTCCCCGCAAGAAATTTCTGAGGAGGCTTGTCAGATTAACTGCTATATCAACATGGGGCATTGTTCCCCCCGTCATAGCATAGGCTTCTCCCTCGATATATTCATGCCGCAGGGGTTGCTCCTCTTCCCATACTAGATATTCTTCGACTGTCATCCTGTAGTTTTTGATGTTAGCGATCATCAGTTATTTGCCTTCTGCTAACATTTTACTAGTTAAAGTTTATCCTACCCACCTTAATAAATCTAAGATTTTGTAAACCAGTGACCCAGCCCTATTTTTCTGTGCGATCGGCTTATATTCATATTCCATTTTGTCGCCGCCGTTGCTATTATTGCGACTTTGCTATTTCTGTAGTGGGAGATAAATTGCGGGGAGAAACTTCGGGAACAATGCAAGAATACGTGCAGTTTATCTGTCAAGAAATTGCTCAAAGTCCTGATCTTGATCAGCCCCAGCAACCCTTACAAACCATCTTTTTTGGTGGGGGAACACCTTCCTTATTAGCAGTTTCCCAGATCGGAACTATTCTGATGGCGTTAGATAAGAAGTTTACTATTAGTGCTAATGCTGAGATTTCCATGGAAGTCGATCCGGGAACTTTTGATTTAGCACAACTCCAACGTTATCAAAATTTAGGAGTGAATCGTTTAAGTTTGGGAGTTCAGGCTTTTCAAGATAATTTATTGAAATTGGCTGGGCGATCGCACGATCTATCTGACATCTTTCAATCAATCAATTTAATTCAGCAAGCTAACTATAATAACTGGAGTTTAGACCTGATTTCTGGTTTGCCGGAGCAGACTTTAGAGGATTGGCATTTATCCCTAAAAACTGCGTTAGAAGTACGGTCAAATCATATTTCTTGTTATGATTTAATTGTGGAAAGTTCTACTCCTTTTGCTAAACAATACGAACCGGGAATTAAGCCTTTACCGGAGGATGAAGTTACGGCAACTATGTATCGTTTGGCGCAACAGATTTTAACCACGGCGGGCTATGAGCATTACGAGATATCTAACTATGCTCGATCGGGGAAACAAAGCCGCCACAATCGAGTTTATTGGCAGCGAGAATTCTATTATGGTTTTGGGATGGCGGCGGCTAGTTATATTGGTAACAAAAGATTTACTCGTCCCCGGACTCGGCGGGATTATTACCAGTGGATCAAAGATGGGTGTGCGATCGATACGCCAGTTTTGGAGGTTGAAGAGATGTTTTTAGAGGCTTTGATGTTGGGGTTGAGGTTGAGGGAAGGGCTACAAATTGAGCAATTAGTAACGGAGTTTGGGCAGGATTTAGCTACTTGGACTTTGGAGAATCTTCAACCTTATCAGAAGCAGGGCTGGGTGGAATTTGTTGATGTTCAGGGGGATTTGATTATTAATTTTGAGAAAGATTTAGAAACCGGGCGATTGAAATCGCGACTACAGGGGCAAAGTCCGCCGTCGCGGACTGGGAAAAGAATAGATCGCATGAGGTTGAGCGATCCGGAAGGGTTTTTATTTTCTAATGCGATCCTCTCGACTTTATTTCATCTTAAGTCGCTTTAATCTGAGAGGTTTCCTAGCTAAATTATCAACTGATTGCATCCCCCGAAATGTAGGGTGTGTTAGCAAAGCGTAACGCACCAATCCATCAATGCATCAACATCAAAAGAGCGATCGCATCCCCCAAAATGTAGGGTATGTTAGCAAAGCGTAACGCACCAATCCATCAATGCATCAACATCAAAAGAGCGATCGCATTTTACGACAACCAACATTAAAGGCATGATATTTATTACATGATAATAAATATTAAAGCAAAGAAATGTGGCGTATTGCAATGGTGGCGGTGCGTTACGCTTCGCTAACAACACCCTACTACTATTACTGATTTATTTCATCTCAAGTCACTTTGATGTTAGTTTCTGCGCTAAGTGTCATAGGATTCGTCTTAATATATTGATTAATCGGTGCGTTACGGCTATCGCCTTTTCTTGAATGCCGAAGGCTATACACACCCTACCGGACTTCTCAAACTTAAGGGCGCACAAGATAAGGAGAATCAATCCGAGGAGCTTTACTCGTAGTAACTAAAGCATTGTAGACCAGAGCCGCAACTTCAGCACGAGTGATCGATCGCATGGGTTCTAATTGTTCTGGTTGGGGATAATTAATCACCATCAAATTAGTTGTCGCCGTAGCGATCGCATTAGTCGCATAACTAGGAATTTGGGCGCGATCGCTATAACCCAAAAGCACATCTGTATCTCCTCCTGTCAAACCCAAACCATTAACAATAGATACGATCGCCTGCACCTTAGTTAAAGGTTGATCCCCCCGAAAAGTTCCATCAGGAAAACCCGCAATAAATCCCATCCCCGCAGCTTTGTTAATCGCTCCTGTCGCCCAAAAATTACTTGGTACATCCCGAAATAAAATATCATTTCTCTTAATAGGTAAACTAAAAGTTTTGGAGATGAGGGCGGCGTACTGCGATCGATTAATACTCATCTCTGGTTGAAAAGTTCCATCAGGAAAACCACTAATCAACTGTCTATTTACTAAGGCTTGAATAAAAGGAATTGCCCAATGTCCTTCCATGTCTGTAAAAGATAAAACCCCTAAATTTCCCGCAACTTCTGTGACTACAAAATTAATTTTTCCTTGGACTTTTGCCGGATTAATTTGATTGCCAGCAGCGGTAATTATGGCAGTACTATTATTTTGAACGTCAAATTGTTTATTATCTTGGATGATATTTCCTGCCGGGTCTTGTGAGCTACCTAGGTTTGGTTGAGCAGTTTCATTTATTAGTAAACCAATACCTGTATTCTTAGTAATATTATTTCGGCGGAGCGTAGGTTTAGCATTACGAGAAAGGAAAATTCCCCCGTAATTATCAGTGAAAGTATTATCTGTAATTAAGGGCGCAGTACTATCACTCAGCGCGATCCCATAACCAGTTTTAATAAAGCTGTTGCGGCGCACTTCTCCCTTGCCATTGCGCCCATAAGAAATGCCACTTGCTCCATTGGTAGTAAAGATATTATCCATGATCAAAGGCTTACCAGATCCACTCACAAAAATCCCTTCTCGGCCGCATTTAGTAAAAGTATTGCTAACAATAACAGGGTTAGTTGATTCCACCCAAATTCCCGTACCTTTGGTTTGGGGGTTAATCACAGTCACGCCCCTAATTTGTGCCTTATTTTCCATACGGAGGGTGATATTTTGATTCCCAAAAGTAGGAGTAGTATAATTGCCACTGCCCGTAATAATTATGTTTCTGCCTCGCGTACTTACATCCCCAATCAACATCACTCCCGTAGGAATTACCAAAGGAAAAACTTCCCCGTTGCTATAATTTCCCGTAGCTAAAATAATGATCCCGCCCTTTTTCAAAGTTGGGAGAGCAAAGGTGAGAGTTTTGTAGGGAGAAGTTGCTGACCCGTCTCCTTGGTTATTTCCAGTGGCGGGATTGATATAAATAGTAGTGCTAGGCATGATGACTCAAATTACCTATTAAAGTAAATTCCGGGCTTTTAATTTCAGGTAGCGATCGACTAATTGATCGCTAATTTGCTGGACTGGAGCATCTAACACCAACACACCCCGCTGTTTTAATTGGGCAAAGGCAACTTGGCGTTGGCTAAGTAAATCTAGCGCCACGGCTCGGCTGTAGGCTCCTCGGAGATCCGTAGTCAGGGCGTTAGCTTGGCGATCGACTTGAGGATCGCGCAAGGTAACACAAAAAGGCAGGTAGCGGGGGGTAAGCCGTCCCAAGGCTGCTAATAACTCCTTGGAGGCGGTGCTATCAATAATATCGGTAATCAGGACAATTAACGCCCGGCGGCTCTGTTGTTTGACCAGATGGGTAACTGCCCCGAAGTAATCTGGTTCTAAAAGCTCCGGCTGAATAGGCGTGAGAGCCTCCACTAGATGAGATAGTTGCTGTTGTCCTCGCTGGGGTGGCAGCCAAGTGTGGATTTTGCGATCGAACACCCCCAACCCGACGCGATCGCCCCGATTCAACCCTGCTACAGCGAGGGAAAGGGTCGCCTGCAAACCCCAATCAAACCGGGATAATCCCTCTACTTGAGCCGTCATCAACCTGCCGCGATCGAGCAAAATGATCAAAGTCTGTTCCTGCTCCGGCTCCAACACCCGGACTTGCAAGGGCAGGGTTGTGCTAGTGCTGATTCTCCTAGCTGTGGCTTTCCAGTCGATTAGCCGGGGATCGTCCCCAGTCCGGTACTCCCGCAATTCTACAAATTCTGTACCAATGCCCATGCGGCGCGATCGCTTCATCGCCCCACTATTTTCTAGGGTTAGCTTCACAGTTAATTGTCGTAAGCCCACGAGATCTGGGTACACCAATACTTTAGTCTTTGCGGTCACTCGCCACCCATCCCAAGCCAAGCCCCAAGCTCCCAACTGCCGGACTTGGATATCTCCCCAAGAAAATTCTCCCCGTTTTTGAGGATGGACTGTGTAATTAATGGCCTGCTCCGTCTGGCTGGGTAGGGTAATTTCCAGAGGCAGCTTGGCTTGGCGATCGCTTTGGGTAGTAAATTCTGCCGGATAGTGATCGTAGATCAAAAGTTTCGCAGGTTTATTCCCAGACTTCACAACCAGAGTTACGGTATTATCTCTGCTAATAGATAATTTCCCTAGGGGCAACCGGGAGATCTGAATGCGATCGCTCTTATTTTTAAGCCGATCAAATATTGCCAAAATAAGAACTAGGCAATCGCATAAGATAGTTATTAATAGTCCAGTATTAACATTTATAAAATTAGCAACTCCCAGACCAAGAAGCATTCCTAGTAGTAGAAGAAAATAAGTTCTAGCCGCAGGAATCATGGTAATTTACTCCAAGTTTTGTAGGTTGGGTAGAACGATAGTAAAACCCAACAGATTATCTCTATATAACGATAGCAAAATCTAACAAATTAGTTTTGATGTTGGGTTTCCTTCGTCAACCCAACCTACGATATCTACAGTATTTATGATGAGATTAATAAAATGATTTATCTAGGTACAGCTACTTGTTGGAGAATATTATTGATTATTCCTGTAATGCTTAAACCATCCAAAATACTCTCTGGTCTGAGGATTAAGCGATGACGTAATAAGGGCAGCGCCACATCTTTAATATCATCCGGCGTGACAAATTTACGATTTGCTAACCAAGCATTAGCTTTGGCAGTTTGTAGCCAAGCTACAGTGCAACGAGGAGAGGCTCCGATCGCTAAGTCTGCGTGTTGGCGCGATCGTTGCACCAGTTGTAAAAGATAATCCATCACTCCTTCTTCTACCTGCACTGCACTCACTTCCTGCCGTGCCAAGAGAATATTCTCGACCGTAGTTGTCGGTTTAATTTGTCCCAGATCCTGCCGTTTTGCTTGAAATCCTGTCTGCCGATTTTGCAGCATTTTCTTTTCACTAGCTTGGTCTGGATAATCCACAATTACTTTAAATAAAAATCGATCTAATTGGGCTTCTGGCAAGGGATAAGTTCCCTCAAATTCCAAAGGATTCTGGGTTGCGATCACCCAAAATAGTTCTGACAATGGCAGACTCTCGCCATCTAAAGTTACCTGTTGTTCTTCCATGGCTTCTAGCAGAGCAGATTGAGTTTTAGGGGGAGTCCGATTAATCTCATCTGCCAAAAGAATCTGGGTAAAAACGGGACCTTTTCTGAGGGTAAATTCCCTTTTATTCAAATCAAAAATATTCGTACCAATAATATCCGTAGGCAAAATATCTGGAGTTAGTTGTACTCGCTTAAAATCTGCTTGAATTAGTTGCGCCAGAACTTTCACCATCAAGGTTTTGCCAGTTCCCGGTACGCCCTCAAGAATGACATGTCCCCCTGCTAGAAGGGCAATAAGTAACTGTTGAATTGGTAGTTCTTGCCCCACCACAATTTGACTCAAGCTATGACTAAGATTATCAAGAATGTTGTTTTTTGGATTCATAGAATTTTTATGGTAACTAACTACTACTGGCCACAATAAACAATTAGATCAATTTCCACATCTCCTAAGCCTGCTAAACCTACAACTCCAACGGTAGTCCGGCTGGGCAATCTATCTGCTGAAAAATAGCTAGCATAGATTTTATTTACAGTTTCAAAAAAACGAAAATCTGTGACAAAGATTCTCACCATAACTACTTTTTGAAAATCAGTTCCGGCATGTTCTAGAACTAATTTTAGGTTTTCCATAACCCGGATGGTTTGGTCTGCGATCGTACCCACTTCCACTTTTCCGGTAGCAGGATCTTCGGCTAATTGTCCTGTCACAAATAAAAGATCTCCCGCCCTGACAGCATGGGAGTAAGGAGCTACGGTCGGCAAGACACTTTCTGGCAGGGTAATATATTCCAGCATAGATTTTTTGAGTCTAGATTTACTATAAAAAATAGTGGACACAGCAACGCCATGTCCTTACACAATAATCAACTTTCTTGATTTAATCAAAGATAGTGCTAAACCGGTGAAGATTTCCTCCGCAGCGTGGGGGAAATCTTCACTAAAAAATCATTACTTCTTTAGGATTACCAAATCAAAAACTAGACTAAATCTACTTAGCCCACTTTTGAGCCATCAATTCTGCTAGGTCTACTACTCGCTGAGAATAGCCCCACTCGTTGTCATACCAAGCAATTACCTTCACCAAGTCGCCACCCATGACCATAGTTAGGCTGGCATCAACGATCGAGGAGGCATCATGGGAGCGGTAATCCGAAGAAACAAGCTCTAGTTCGCTATAGGCGAGAACACCCTTAAGGTAGGAATTTGCGGCCTCTTTGAGAACGCCATTTACTTCTTCAGTGATCGTACTTTTTTCTACTTGCACCACCAAATCTACTACGGATACATTGGGGGTAGGAACACGGAGGGCGATCCCATTCAGCTTACCCATTAGTTCTGGCAACACTAGACCTACAGCCTTAGCTGCTCCGGTGGTGGTAGGTACAATATTCATCGCAGCGGCTCTGGCTCTGCGGAGATCTCTGTGGGAAGCATCCAAAAGCCTTTGATCGCCGGTGTAACTGTGAGTTGTGGTCATGCTGCCCTTGATAATCCCAAACTGCTCATGGATAACCTTGGCAACTGGAGCTAAACAGTTGGTAGTACAGCTAGCATTACTAACAATATCGTGGATTTTGTCGTCATAATCTTGATGATTAACGCCATAGACAAAGGTTCCTACGTCACTACCTTTAGCCGGAGCAGTAATTAAAACTTTTTTTGCCCCCGCAGTAATATGTTTTGTGGCTAATTCTCTACTAATAAATACGCCCGTAGATTCAATAATTAAATCAACATCCCAAGCACCCCAAGGTAGTTTTAAAGGATCGCGATCGGAA
>Ga0105048_10007676_pt1 | contig 17322 bp, 15 predicted proteins | sample MAT05_FD_78382 | JGI IMG/M metagenome (GOLD analysis project Ga0105048, IMG submission 78382) | Freshwater microbial communities from Lake Fryxell liftoff mats and glacier meltwater in Antarctica - MAT-05 | ecosystem: Environmental > Aquatic > Freshwater > Ice > Liftoff microbial mat | place...
ACGCTTGCGATCGATCGGGCTCAGGTGAACGGTGATGCCAGTGCGCATAACGCAGACTCGCACGACCGAAACGACATGGGAATCCCGCACCGGACTCTTATGTCGGCATCAATCCACTAGAACTTGCAGGCCCGGTCGAGCATGCGGCCCAGCACCTGCTCGCCCGAGCGAACTTCCGTCGCCTCGGCGCACGGCGCACTCGTGGTCACGCCTTCGCGCACGAACCGCATGCGGCTCATCCAAGGCGCCTGCGCGCCCACCTCGATCGGATCGAGATAGAGGATGTTGCCCGACGCCGTCTCCGCGCCGCACTCGTAGATTGTGCCATTGCGCGCGCGCATCGCCACCGAAGTCGTGGCGCCATCCTGCCGCGGCGCCACGCCTGTAACGAGCGCCGGCTGGGCCAGCTTCGTGAGACATGCATCGATCGACGCGATGCCACTTACTGCTGCGTTCGCCTCGGGCGAAGTCGCAACGCCCGCCGCTGGCGCCGGAAAGGCGCAGCCGACAAACGTCACGTCGTCGTAAGTCACTTCAGTCGCCACATTGCTGGTCTGGCCACCTGACTCGCAGGCCTCGCTCCGCATGACGACTTTCAGCGCGCCTGCCTGGAACACATCCGTGCCAGCTTCCTTCACGGGCTGCGCAATCGGCTCCTCAATCGCCCGCAAAGCCGAGCGCTTGAACAGGAACCAGCCGTCCACGATGTCCAGCCGCCAGGCGGGCTCATCACCGGCGCCATAGAACGGCGGCTGCATCACCCACGCCGTCGTATCGAGCGGACCAGACGGTCCGGCCAGGACAGCAACACCGCCAGTCGTTTCAGATGATCCGCCCGCCTGAATCACGTCGGGCTGTGCAGCCATCGCCCCGGCGCCTGCGCCTTGCGGGGCCGCAGCCTGATCGCCGCATGCCGCCGTCAGGAAAGCTGCGCTGAGCGCTGCTGCCCGAAGGGCCGCCACGGCGGCAGAACCGGATCCTCTGACCAGTCTGGGCATTCCAAACCCCGCACGAGGGCAGACGCGGACCACGCGTCCGTCAATCACTGAGTCTGGCCAGACTATCACTTCCGCAAGCGCTTACGAGCCCCCCGGCCAACCCTGCAGGAGCCGGCTCCAGCTTCAACTTGCCGCGTCAACAACCTGAATTACTTTCGTTTTCCGAAGTTCGGCGATTTGCTCACAGGCCACACACCCGCTCGCTTCGTCTGTCGCTTAAGCGATGACAAGCCGGAAATCGCGCCGGGCCAACCGCACAGGCAGGCGCAGGTTCACGAGATCGCTGCCGCCAATCGCCTCTAGCAGAAGCTCCGCCGCCGCCCTGTCGCTGGCGTTGAGCCCGTTGAAATGGTCCTGCACCCGCTGCAAGCGCCACAGCGGAAAGCTGAAGAGGCTGCGCTGGCCCCAGCGCCCGCCGATCGTGAACTCGTGCGTGCCCAAAGTCCGCTTTATGCGCGCGCCAGTGGGCTGCGCCACACTCCACGCCTCGAGCGCCCGCGCGGTGTCGCTCAGCACCGGAAGCTGCTCGCTGATCTGGCGTTTGAGTATCGGCAGCAATGTCGCCGGGATTTCGTCGTTGGCCAGAAGCTCGCCCTCGCCCGCCCTGGCCGATTTCATGCGCGCGATCCAGTCTACAACCAGCGGAGCCAGACGCGACATGTGCGCGCCGGATTCCGGGTCGCGAAACAGAACGGCGCTCAACACACCAAAAAGCGCAAAGTCTCCAAGCGACGGCCGATTGCCCAGGACGAAAGGGTGGCGCCTCATGTGATCCGAGAAATCAGCGAGAAAGCCTTCATAGTGGGCCTCGATCCCCGATGCGGTATCTTCGCTCACGCCGAACCGCGAGGCTGCCTCACGAGCGGGCCCGGCCAGCACTTCGCCAATACCTGCCTGCTCTTCCGCCGACGCATTCGGCGCCGAGACGCGGCCGAACTCCGCAATCATCCACGCATCGTTGTGAGTCCACCGGTAATGCATGCCGACGATCACCAACCATTCGTCGGCATACAATTCGAGCAGCAGCGACACCAGTTCCTGAAGCGGCGTGCGTGGATGCGCCGACTGACCCGGCGCCAACTGATCGACATGATCGATGATCTCGGCGCTGTCCTGGATGATCTGTCCATCCGGAGTCAGCAGCACGGGAATCACCGCGTAGCCGATGCGAGGTTCAATAATGTCTCGATAGACTTCTGGCGTGGCGTTGCGGTCCTCGAATGCGACGCGTTTCCAGCGCAGGCACGCGCGTGCCTTGGCCGAGAACTGGCTCGCTTCCGCTCCGATGAGAACGTATCCCATCCACCCGCCTGATATTTCCGCAAACCGTCCCAGCCCGATACAACTCGCGATATGCCTGAGTGTGCCTCAAAAGCCGCAGTCGTGGAATTGTTCGGCGTGTGAATTATTCGTTGCTCCACAACTACCGCAGCGGCGCAGGCGGTTCTTTCCCATTGTGAATGCGCAATGAATCAATCAGGGCGCAACCGATCCGTTTGCGTCGCGTTTGTGCCCCGATACTCGCCGATGTAGCTCGGCGCGAACCGGCGTGTTTTGTCGATTCGGGACTGCACACTGTTCGGCACCACACTCAGGGAGATTCTAATGAAACGTGTTCTCGTACTCGCAACATCCGTGCTCGCGCTCACCGCTTGCGCCACCGATCCGCTCACCGGCGGCTCGATCTGGGGCAACACGGGCCGCGGCGCCGCCATCGGCGCGATCGTCGGCGGCATCGGCGGCGTCTTCGCCGGCGGCAATGACGGCCGCAACGCAGCCGTTGGTGCAGCAGTCGGCGCCCTCGCCGGCGCAGGCATCGGCCGCTACATGGACGGCCAGGAAGAAGACATGAAACGCCGCACGATGGCGAGCGGCATCGGTCTCCAACGCGTTGGCGACACGATTGAACTCGTGATGCCGGCGGACATCACCTTCTCGCAAGGCTCGGCCTCGCTCTCGCCGGGATTCATGCCTTGGCTCGACAAGGTTGCTGAGTCGCTGAACCAGTATCCGCAAACCACCATCGACATCGTCGGTCACGCTTCGACCGAGGGCGCAGAAGACGCCAACCTCCAGCTGTCGCTGAACCGCGCCAACGCGGTCCGCGCCTACCTGCAGGGCAAAGGCGTCCTCAGCCAGCGTATGGCCACCGGCGGCGCCGGCGAACTGCAACCGCTGATCTACCCGGACAACACGGAAGCCCAGCGCTCGCAGAACCGCCGCGTGCAAGTCGTGCTGCGTCCTGTCACGCAGTCGTAACGACTTCCACTACGACACATGGGAAGGGCGCTCTCAGGAGCGCCCTTTTCTATTGCGCCTGGTCGATCCTGATGAAGCCTGCGACCTGCTGCCTCAGGACCTCGTCAACAGGCGCAGCAAGCTTGTCCAGTCCGGAAGCTGACGATCCACTGACCTTGAAGTCGAGCGTGATCGCCGTGGCGCCGGCCGCGCCATCCGACAGGGTCAGCGTCAGTGCGCCCGAAACGCCGAGATCCTGCAACGGGCCCAGCGCCGTACTTACGCGCAGCGTCGACATCGGCATGACCATCACGACGCGGCCATGCTCAACCTCGCCGCCGCTCCACAACTCGCACCAGCAGCCACCCGCCATCGCATCAAGCTTAAGGTTCGCAGCATCGCCCGAGTATGTGTGCGAGCCGTTCCACCACAACCCGATCTCCAGCAACCGCGCCCACGCCGCATCGCGATCCAGCGCCACCTCGCCCTTGATCTGAATGACGATCGCATCCGGCGCCTTGGCCTTCACCTCGGCCACTGCCGGCGCGACGCCCGCCACGCCCAACGCCACCAGGGCAAACACACTGCGCAGCATGGAAGAACTCCTTGCATACCTGAGCATTCAGGTTGCGCCCGCGTCTGCCACAACGTCAACGCTCAACGGCGCCTCTAGCGCACAACAAAAAGGCCGGGCGATTGCTCGCCCAGCCTCGTTGTTTTCATTGGTCGCCAGATCAGGCCGCGGCGGCCTTCTGGTCCTTCGGCGGGAAGCGCGAGTAGAAGGTCTGGCCCTTTGCCGCCATTTCGCGCAGCAGGGCGTTCGGGCGGAAGCGCTCGCCATAGGCTTCGGCGAGGCGGTCGCACTCTTCGACGAACTTCTTGATGCCGACCTTCAAATCCATGAACGAGCAGACCCCGCCGGTATAGGGCGCAAAGCCCCACGCGAGGATCGAACCGATATCCGCATCACGCGCATCGAGAATGACGCCCTCCTCGAAGCAGCGCGCGACTTCCACACACTGCCGGTACAGCAGGCGCTTGGTCAGCTCTTCCTTCAGTGCGGGCGGGCACTCCTTCACCGTGATCTCGATCTTCTTCGAGATATCGGGATAGAGACGCGAAGGCTTGCCGGCTTCGTTGTAGTCGTAGAAGCCCTTGCCTGCCTTGCGGCCAACGCGGCCCTGCGCTTCGGCAATCCAGGCGACCAGGTCGCCCACCGGGTTCTGCTCATACGAGCGGCCGGCGGCCTTGGCGCTCTCGCGGCCGATCTTCAGCATCGTGTCGATGCCCACCGAGTCCGACACTTCCAGCGCGCCCATCGGCATGCCCGCCATGCGGCCGACATTCTCGATGATCGCCGGCGCAATGCCTTCGGCCAGCATCGTCATGCCTTCTTCCGGGTACGTGCCGAACACGCGGCTGGTGTAGAAGCCGCGGAAGTCGTTCACGGCGATCGGCGTCTTCCGGATCTTCAGGACGTAATCCATCGTCTTGGCGAGTGTCTCCTGCGACGTCTCCTTGCCGACGATGATCTCGACCAGGCCCATGCGCTCGACCGGCGAGAAGAAGTGGATGCCGATGAAGTTGGCCGGGCGCTTGGACGCTTTCGCAAGCCCCGTGATCGGCAGCGTGGACGTGTTGGTGCCCATCACAGAGTTCTCGCCCAGATGCTCCTCGATCTGCGCTGTCACCTTGGCTTTCAGTTCCACGTTTTCGAACACGGCCTCAACGACGATGTCTGCGCCTTTGACCAGCGAATAATCGTTCGAGGGGGTGATCAGTGCGAGCAACGCCTCGCCCTTTTCCTTGGTCAGCTTGCCGCGCGAGACGTCCTTGTCGACGATGCGTTGCGAGTACGCCTTGCCCTTGTCGGCTGACTCCTGGCTCACATCGAGCAGAACGGTCGGGATGCCGGCCTTGGCCTGCACATAGGCAATGCCCGCGCCCATGAGGCCCGCGCCGACAACCACGGCCTTGTTGATCTGGAATTGCGGGAAGCCCGCCGGACGCGACGCGCCCTTGCCCAGTTCCTGCATCGACAGGAAAAGCGAGCGGATCATGCCCTTCGCTTCAGGCGTCATCAGCGTCTTGACGAAATAACGGCTCTCGATCCGCAGCGCCGCATCCATCGGAACCGACAGGCCTTCATAGACCGCCGAGAGGATGTGCTTCTGCGCCGGGTAGTTGCCCCACGTCTGCTTGGCCAGCATGGCCGAGCCGAAGGTGAACACCGTCGAACCCTGCTGCGAGTTCGGATTGCCGCCCGGCACCTTGTACTTGGCGTCATCCCACGGCTGCTTGGCGTTCGGGTTGGCCTTAACCCACGCCTTGGCCTTCGCCACCAGCTCCGCCGTCGGCGCAAGCTCGTGCACCACGCCCAGTGACTTGGCCTGATCGGCCGTCATGCTCTCGCCCTGCAACAGGAAAGGCGCTGCCGCCTGGGCGCCGATCAGGCGCGGCAGGCGCTGCGTGCCGCCGCCGCCGGGGATCAGGCCGACCTTCGCTTCAGGCAGGCCAAGCTGCAGCTTGGGATTGTCGTTCGCCGCGATGCGATAGTGGCACGCCAGCGTGACTTCGAGACCGCCGCCAAGGGCAAGGCCGTTGATCGCCGCCGCGACCGGCTTCTTGCAGGTCTCGAGGCCGCGCAGGATCTTGTTCATGCCGAACGAGCGCTCGAACGCAGCCTTCAGTCCCGCTTCCGGATCGCCCTTGTCGCCGCCGCCGCCCGAACCGCCCCCGAGTTCGCCAAGGTCCGCGCCCGCGCAGAAGCCGCTTGTCTTGCCCGAGGTGATCACCAGGCCCTTGATCGTGGCGTTGGTCGCAACCTCCTGCGCGATCATGGCGAGATCCGCGATGGCTTTCGCCGTGAGCGTGTTCATCGAACGGCCCGGCACGTCGAACGTGGCGAGCGCGATGCCGTCCGCGTCGACATCGAAGCTGAAGGTTTCGAGTTTCATGTCATTTGCCTTCGTTGGCCCCGTCGGGGGCTTGTTTTGAGTCTGCCGGGCTGGACGATGATGCGTCGCGGCCCTTCTTGATGTTGTCGGATGCGAACAGGGCCAGTACGCCGCCCATGATCAGCGTGATCGGAACCGAAATCGCGAGCGCGCTGCCGAGATCCCGCAACGCCTGGCTGAGGAACAGCGTGAGGCCGGCGCCGGTGAGGAGCGAGACGGCGATTGCGCTGATCTTGGCCTCGGAGATCACGTCACACCCGCTCGATCACCATCGCCGTGCCCATGCCGGCGCCGACGCACAAGGTCACCAGCGCGGTCGTCTTGTCCGAACGCTCAAGCTCGTCGAGCACCGTGCCGAGGATCATGCCGCCGGTGGCACCCAGCGGATGGCCCATCGCGATGGCGCCGCCATTCACGTTCATCTTCTCGTGCGGGATATCCAGCGCCTGCATCATGCGCAGCACAACCGAGGCGAAGGCTTCGTTGAGTTCGTAGAGGTCGATGTCCTTGGCGTTCATGCCGAGCTTCTTCAGGAGCTTTTCAGTAACCAGCGCAGGGCCGGTCAGCATGATTGAAGGCTCGGACCCAATCGAGGCGAATCCCTTGATGCGTGCGCGCGGCTTGAGGCCGGCCGCATCGCCCGTCGCCCTGTTGCCGATCAGCACGGCCGAGGCGCCATCCACGATGCCCGACGAGTTGCCGGCGTGGTGGACGTGGTTGATCTTCTCGATCTCCGGGTAGCGCTGCTTCACCACATCGTCGAACGCCATCACGCCCATCTGCTCGAAGGACGGGTTCAGCGCCGCGAGCGTCTGCATCGTGGTGTCGCCACGCACTGTCTCGTCATGGTTGAGGATGGTGACGCCAAGCTGGTCCTTCACGCCGACAACCGATTTCGAGAAGCGGCCTTCCTTCCAGGCGCGCGCTGCGCGCTTTTGGCTCTCGACGGCATACGCATCCACGTCATCGCGCGAGAAGCCATACTTGGTCGCGATCAGGTCGGCGCCGATGCCCTGAGGGGCAAAGTACGATTTCATCGCGATCTCGGGGTTCGACGCCCAGGCGCCGCCATTCGATCCCATTGGTACGCGGCTCATGGCCTCAACGCCGCCGCCGATTGCCATGTCGGCCTCGCCGGTCATGACTTTAGCCGCTGCGATGTTGCAAGCCTCAAGGCCCGAGGCGCAGAAGCGGTCGACCTGCACGCCCGCCGTCGTCTCGGCATAGTCGGCGTTCAGCACCGCGATACGCGCGATGTCCGAGCCCTGCTCGCCGATCGGCGTCACACAACCGAAGATCACGTCATCCACTTTAGACGTGTCGAGGTTGTTGCGCTCCTTGATCGCCTTCAGCGCCTGCGTGGCGAGCTGCAGCGAGGTGATCTCGTGCAGGCTGCCGGTGCTCTTGCCTTTGCCGCGCGGGGTGCGAACTGCGTCGTAGATATAGGCTTCGGCCATAAGGGCCTCCTCTGAAGTCAGGCCCGTCGAGGGCCATAAGGGAGCGGGTGCGGAAGGTCCGGCGACCCGTCAGAATGCGTCGGCAGGCAGGGCCATCACGGACCCGGCGCCTGTCTTTACCTTTGCGAGATGTGACGTAGCGTCAGGCAAGACCCGCTCGAAGAAATAGCGCGCAGTAGCAAGTTTCTCCTCGTAGAAGCGGTCGCCCGTGTGTTTCTGGGCAAGCGCTGCCTTGGCCATCTTCGCCCACATGAAGGCGAACGCCGTCAGGCCGAACAATTGAAGATAGTCGTGGCTCGATGCGCCGGCATTGTCGAAGTTCGACATGCCGTTCTGCATCAGCCACATTGTGGCTTCCTTGAGCTGCCCCGTGGCGAGCGCCACGCCCTCGACGTAGGGCTTCAGGTCCTCGTCGCTCTCATTACTTGAGACGAACTCCTCAAGGTCATTGAAGAAGCCGAACACCGCACGTCCACCATTGGCCGCAAGCTTCCGGCCGACCAGGTCGAGCGCCTGGATGCCGTTAGTGCCTTCGTAGATCAGGGCGATCCGCGCATCGCGCACGAACTGCTCAACGCCTTGGTCGCGCGTATAGCCCGTGCCGCCGTGCAGCTGGAGCGCGTCGGAGGCGGATTTGAAGCCGCGATCTGTCAGGAAACCCTTCACCACCGGAGTGAGCAACGTCATCCGGTCTTCGGCCTTCTCTTGCACATGCTGGTCAGGCGAGACTTGTTCGAGATCGCCCTGCAGCGCGGTCCAGTATGTGAACGCACGCGCGCCCTCAGTGAATGACTTCATGTCCATCAGCATGCGCCGCACATCCGGGTGCACGATGATCGGATCGGCGGGCTTGTCAGGCGCCTTGGCTCCGGTGATCGAACGGCCCTGAACACGCTCGCGCGCAAAGTCAGCTGCGTTCTGGAAAGCAACCTCCGCCTGCGCGAGGCCCTGCATGCCAACGCCGAGGCGCGCCTCATTCATCATGACGAACATGGTGCGCATGCCCTTGTGCGCTTCGCCAACAAGGAAGCCGGTGGCGCCCTCATAGTTCATCACGCACGTCGCGTTGCCGTGGATGCCCATCTTCTCTTCCAGGCCGCCGCACTCGAAGGCGTTGCGCGCGCCCAGCGAGCCGTCGGCGTTCACCATGAACTTCGGCACGATGAAGAGCGAGATGCCCTTGATGCCTTCCGGTCCGCCCTCGATGCGCGCCAGCACCAGCTGGATGATGTTCTCGGTCAGGTCCTGCTCGCCGCCGGAAATCCAGATCTTCTGGCCGGTGATCTTGTAGGAGCCGTCGGGCTGCGGAACGGCTTTGGTGCGAATAAGGCCCAGATCCGTGCCGCATTGTGGCTCGGTGAGGTTCATGGTGCCGGCCCATTTCCCGGTCATCATGTTGGTCAGATAGATTTTCTTCTGCTCGTCAGACCCGCCGACAGCGATGGCTTCCGCCGCGCCGCGCGTGAGCCCCGGATACATGGAGAACGCCATGTTCGCAGACGAGCACATCTCGAGGAACGGTATCGAGACGACGCGGGGCAGGCCTTGGCCGCCCCACTGCGGATCGGCCGAAATAGCCATCCACCCGTCTTCCGACATCTGCTTGTAGGCCGCCGGGAAACCGTCCGGCGTCTTCACCGAACCATCCGCGTTCCGTTTGCATCCCTGGCGGTCGCCGATCGCGTTGATCGGCTGCAGGACCTCGCTGGCGAACGTGGCTCCGCCATCGAGAACCGCTTCCACAACATCGCGCGGCGCTTCCGAGAACCGCGGCAGGTTCGAGTAGGCGCCGATCTCAAGCACGTCATAGAGCAGGAATTTCATGTCCTGCAGCGGCGCTTGATACCTGGGCATATGGTCATACCTCAATCGCTTGCGCGGCCAAGGCGTGCGACCGCGATTCCGGAAGCTGAACGCCCCGGCGTCTTACCATTGTCTGTCACGCCGTCGAGACTGACTTGGCGTCAGCTGTCGAGATGTGCCGCGTCACCACCGTCGAGGCCGGCACGCGCCACCCGCTCATAAGCACGGGCAGATTGCTCGACCTCCGCGCCCGGACCCATTTCGGAGAGCTTCTCCTCGGTCCACCGAACGCCCTTGTTGAGGGTTTCCAGCGCGGCTTCGACGTCTTCGCGTTGCTTTTCGAGGTTCCGGATCTGCTCGCGCGACTTCTTCAGCGACAGCTTCAGCTGCGCGCGGTGCCCCTCGAGCGTGTACAGGTCCAGGATCTCCCGGATGTCCGACAGCGAAAACCCGACACTTTTGCCCTGAAGGATGAGCTTCAGGCGTGCCCGGTCACGCGTGGAATAGACACGGTTCAGGCCATCGCGCGTTGGCGACAGCAATCCCTTGTCTTCGTAGAACCGCAATGCCCGCGGAGTAACTTGAAACTCGCGCGCAAGTTCGCTGATTGTGTACGTTTTCAATCTCTGCCTCCCGTTGGACTTTTAGCTCCGTGGGGGAGCACGGGCGGCGTTTGTCTTAACGCTCAGTAATACGTAGCGGCGCCTGCCCTATAGGTCAATTCTGTCGCAGGTGTCGCAGGCAGATTTCTGGGTGTCGTTGCGAAGCCCCCAGAAATCAACGTTTAACAGCCGTTAACCGTATCAATCGCAACTGGCCCATGGTGTGGGCCTAGGTAAGGCTCTCCCGGCCGGATTCGGAGCCGAGATGACCCAAGGACCCTGGAGCGTAAAGGGAATTGACCCAAAGGTTCGCGAGATTGCTCGCGAGCGCGCGCACCGTCAGGGCCAGACGCTGGGCCAATACCTGAATTCTCTGCTGCTTGAGGCCGATTCCGCGCCCGTCCGTGACATCGACCTGTCCGATCCCCTCCCGCGCATGGCCGACGATTCGGATCTGCGCCGCATGTCCCAGGAGATCGACCAGCTCTCCCAGCGTCTCGAAGCGTCCACCTCGCGCTCCTCGCGCGCCATTTCCGGAGTCGACAAGTCGATTCTCGGCCTCATGGGCAAGGTCGACGCCTCGGGCAAAGCGCAACTCCACGCGCTGGAACGCGTCAGCCGGGCGCTCGGCGAGATCGAATCGACCCAGACCGCCCTGCGTAGCCGCATCGACACCATCGAGTCCGAGGGCCGCAGCGGCTCCACGCTCGAAGGCCTGAAGACCCTCGAAGGCGCGCTCAATCGCCTTGCCGGCACGGTCCAGGACCGCCTGTCCGCCACCGAGGATGAACAGAAACACCTGCGCGAATTGTTCGACGAAAAGGTCACCGCTGTCGCCAGCAAGGTCGACGATGTGGCCCGCTCGGTCGATACCGCAGTCGGCAACGCCGTGCGCGCGAGCTCCACCGGCATCACCGGACGCGTTGATCAGGTCGAGGAGAAGATCGCCTCCGCCGAACGCCGCATCGAAGCCGGCATCGCCCGCATCTCGGATGCCGCCTCGCGCTTCGAACTGTTCGAGACCAAGGCCGAGCGCGCCGTAGGCGACACCACCTGGCGCATGGAACGCGCGCTGGAATCGAACCTCACGCGCTCGCGCGCGATGTCGAAGGAAGTCCTCGACCGCGTCGACGCCATCGAGGAAAAAACTCGCGAGGCCATGAGCGGCCTCAGCGAAGCTGTCTCCCGCATCACGGATCGCGTGACCCGCACCGAGCGCAAGACGGACACTGCCGTCAGCGTTCTCGAACGCGCCATCACCGACATCGACGACCGCACGCAACGTGGCGGCGGACGCGTCGCCCAGGACGAACTCGCACAGCTGCAGCAGGTCTTCCAGAAACGCCTCGATGCGTTCGCCGAAGACATGGCCCGCCCGATCCACACGCTGCGCGCCGACATGGAACGCCGCATCGACGACGCGGTGCGTAACGGCAGCCCGGAGAAATTCGACCGCCTGGAGCGCAACTTCCGGCAGCTGCAGGATCAGATCAACGTTACCGAAGCCCGTCAGGCCGACTCTGTCGAGGCGATGAGCGCACAGGTCGACCGTTTGTCCCGCGCCGTCGACGAACGCCTGCGCGCCGTCGAAACGCGTGGCGATGATCGCTCGATCGACGACGTGCGCCGCGAGATCGCGCGCCTTGCCGACACCATCGACGCGCGTCTGTCGGGCGTGGAATCTGCCGGCCAGAAGACATCGGACCAGGTTCAGCGCCTTAGCGCATCCGTCGACGAACGCGTCACCGGCCTCGAAAAGCGCAGCGCCGGCGCGATCGACGTCGTGGGCGAGCAGGTCGCGCTCGTGGCCGAGCGCCTGCAGCGCCGCCACGACGAAAGCATCCAACGCCTCACCGACCGCATTGCCGAAAGCTCGCTCGAAGCGCGCCCGCTCGACAACGCCGAGGTCGACCGTCTTGCCGATCGCCTCGACGAGCGCGTCCGGGAAAGCGAGCGCCGCAGCGCCGAAGCCATCAGCCAGATCGGCGAACAGGTCGCCCGCGCTGTCGATCGCCTACAGACGCAGAGCCAGGACTCGCTGCGCGCTTTCGAGTCGCGTCTGGTGGATAGCGGCCGCTCTTACGAAACCAAGCTCAACGACGTGCTGCTCGAAGTACAGCGCCGCATGGACGAATCCGCAGAGCAGGCGTCCGTCGCGCTGGCGCCGGTCCAGAAGACCGTGTCCTCGCTCGCGCGCCGTCTCGAAACGCTCGAAGATGGTGACGGGTCCGCAATGCCCGAAGTCGTCACGCGCGATATCCCGGTTGTGCCGGATGACTTCGTGATCATCGACGACGATCCGGCCGGCGACATCCTTGAACCCCGCGTTGCGCCCGCCGCGCTAGCAGCCCTTGAACGCGCAGACGCTGGCCCTGCTGAAACAACCGATATCGTCGGCGTCGAACCTCCGCCCTTCGACCGCAGCGAGTCTGCCGATGCGCATATCTTCGGAGACGAAGCGCCTGCGAACGTCTCTGAGCCTGTCGCTGAAGCTGCCTCCACCGCTGCGAACTCCATCGATGACCTGATGGAGCCGGGCGAGGACATGTTTGCCTCTCCCGCGCCGATCGCTGGCGGCTTCGTTGCCGACCTGCCGTCCGACGAGAGCCGTGAGCGTCTGTCATCCACCTATCTGGAAGAAGCCCGCCGCGCCGCCCGCCAGGGTCGCCGCGTGACAGCGACCGACAACGGAACTCGCAAGGGCATCGGCAAGGGCCCGCTGATCGCCTCCGCGATGCTGACCGTCGCCGTCGCTGGCGGCGCCGCCTTCACCGTGATGCGCGGCAAGCAGGAAGCCCAGGGCGACGACTTCGCCCGCCTTGACCCTGCAGCACCCGATGCCCCCGCCGCTGCGCCGGGCGCGTCCGAGGCGGTGTTGTTCGCCGAGGAAGCAGTCGAGCCTGCCGCGATCGATCCGGCGGCTGATATCCTGGAACCTGCGGCGCCTGCGCCAGCCACCGCCGCGACGCCGGCCGCTGCCGCTGCCACGCCCGCAGCCGCGCCCGGCATAACGCTCGGCCAAGCCGTGCGCGACGGTGACCCGGTCGCTCTGCACGACTACGCGCTGGAACTTCTGCAGACCGGCGAGAAGACCCGTGGCGTCCAGCTTCTCAAGGAAGCCGCCGGCCGCGGCCTCGTCATGGCGGAATACCGCCTCGCCAAGCTCTATGAGCGCGGCGAGGGCGTTCCCCGCGACATCGCCGCCGCCCGCTCCTGGACCGAGAAGGCCGCCATCGGCGGCAACCGCCTCGCGATGCACGATCTGGCTGTGTTCTACGCCGAGGGCGACGCTGGCCCGCAAAGCTATGCTGCTGCGGTAGAGTGGTTCCGCGCCGCCTCCGACCTCGGCCTCGTGGACAGCCAGTACAACCTCGCCGTGCTCTACGAACAGGGTCTAGGCGTCAGCCAGGACAAGGCTGAAGCCGCCTTCTGGTTCGAAGTCGCTGGCCGCGCGGGCGACCAGGACGCCAGCCGCCGCGCCCGCGCCATGCTGGCCGAAATGCAGCCTACCCAGGCCGAAGCCATCAAACGCAAGGCCCGGGCGTTCAACCCCAAGCCGACCATCGCCCGCGCCAATGGCGACTTTGGACGCCGGGCCTGGGACATCGCAACCCCCGCCCAGATCGCTGACGTGCAGCGCATGCTGCAGCGGCTCGGTTTCGGCCCGGGAACCACTGACGGCAAGATGAGCCCACGCACGGCTGAAGCCATCCGCCAGTTCGAGCGGGCCAACGATCTGCCCGTCACCGGAGACGCCAGCGTGTCGCTTCTTAGGCAGCTTCGCGCAGCAACGCTCAGCCAGGTCGACTGAACGCTTCCTGCGCGGCGCATGCGCGCGTAGAACAGCGTAATGTTGATTCACTTGCCCATCGCGCAGATCGCGGTCGACCCGCTGATCCTCGTGACGATTGGCATGCTTGTCGGCTTCCTGTCCGGGCTGTTTGGGGTAGGTGGCGGGTTCCTTCTTACGCCCATTCTAATCTTCTACGGCATTCCGCCCGCCGTTGCCGTCTCCACCCAAGCCAATCAGGTCCTCGCAACCTCGATCGCAGGCGTCTCGAGCCACTGGCGCGACCGGCTGGTCGATACGAAGCTTGGCATGCTGATGCTGTCAGGCGGCTTTGCAGGCTCCACCATTGGGGTGGGCATCTTCACCCTGCTCAAGGTCTTCGGCCTGATCGATACAACCGTCACGGTGCTCTACATCGTGTTCCTCGGCGTCATCGGCGGCCTGATGGCGTGGGAGAGCATCGGGGCCCTGCGCGGCTCGGGCGGCGATCCCGGCCGGCGCACGCGCTTGCGCGCCTGGACGCGCGTGCTTCCGATGAAGCGGCGCTTCCCGCGCTCGGGCCTCTACATCTCCATCATACCGCCCATCGCGATCGGGTTCTTCGTGGGTATGCTGGCGGCCATCCTCGGCATTGGCGGTGGATTCATCCTGGCGCCTGCGATGGTCTATCTCCTCGGCGTTCCCACCCGGGTGATGATCGGCACATCGCTGTTCCAGATCATCTTCCTCACCGCCTACGTCACGTTCCTGCAGGCCGCGTTCAACGGAACAGTCGATCTGATCCTGGCTTTCGTGTTGATGATTGGCGGCGTCGTCGGCGCCCGCTATGGCGCCATCGCAGGACGCAGGCTCAAGGCCGCGCAGCTTCGCCTGCTGCTGGCCTTACTTGTCCTCGGCATCGCCGGGCGTCTGGTCTACGAACTCTACGTCGAGCCTGTCCCCGAATATCGGCTGGAGCAGGCACAATGATCGCGCGCCTTCTCTCCCTGTCCCTCATGCTGGCCACAGGCAGCAGCGCCATCGCCCAACCCGCCACCAGTGGCGATCGTCCCTTCATGCCCGCCGGCCTCGCGCAGGAGAGCATCGAGGTCACCGTCAACTTCACGGGCTCTCGCGTCGTCCTGTTCGCCAACACACCCCAGCCGGAGAACGAAACATCCGGCCTTGCCGTAGCCCTCATCGGCCCGACCATTTCTCAGAAGGTGATCCGACGCACGTCCGCGGGCGAAGAGGTCATCGAGTTCGTCTCCGCACCCAGCGTCTTTGCAGTCGGATCCGAACCACAAGTGAAAAGCACCGTGCTGCCGGAAACCCTGGCTCGCGTGGGGCTGGATCCCGGCGCATCAGCACAACCGCGCGCAGATTTGTTGACCTCGCCGGACTTGCCCGCGTGGCGCGCAGCCTATGTCGACATCATGGAGGACGAGGGCCTCTACGTTCTCGATGCCGCCCAGATTCGCCGCTTCGACGGCGGCCTCCATCGCGCCACCATAACGCTCCCGATCAATGCGCCGCCGGGTGAGTATCGCGTACGCGCGGTGGCTTTCCGGAATGGCGAGGCTGTCGGCGAAACAGACCAGACCCTGACGCTGGCGCGCAGCGGCCTCGAGGCGACGCTGTTCGATCTCTCCAGACAGCACGGCCTGGTCTACGGGTTCGTCGCGGTGTTGCTCGGCGCACTCGTCGGCGGCGTCGGCGCATGGTTCGGGCGAAAGTCCTAGGTCAGGCAGCGGCGCGACGGCGCAGCGGCGGGTTCGCGCGATCTGGCGCCAGGCTGTCGACGCCCGAAAGATAGACGCCATCCCGCCCAAGCACAGCCGCCACCATCTCGCCGCCAAACAGCGGCGTGAAAGCACGATCGAGCACATTGAGGCCGCCGGTCAGCGCGCCGTACGCAGGCATCACAAGCCGCTCTGCGTTCGCCGCAAAGCAGCGCACGCGAACGCTGCGTCCCGTGCGGCCGACGACGCGTGCGCAAGGATGCAGGTGTCCCGCGATTTCGCCACGCGCATTCCCGGGCGATGGCTCGTGGCGCAAGGTAAGCGCGCCCATCTGCAGCTCAACCGCGGCGCGGCCGCCAAGGTCTTCCGGCGGCTTGGGATCGTGGTTGCCCTCTATCCAAACCCAGTCGTGCGCCGCCGTCATCGCACGGACGGTCGACACATCATCTTCTGCCATGCGCGGGCGCGACCGCCTGTCGTGAAAGCTGTCTCCGAGGCTGACCACCGTTGTCGGCCGCAACTGGTCAAACAGAGCCCTCAGGCGCTGCAGGGTTGCTCGCGTGTCGTACGGCGGCAGCATCTGGCCGCGCGACGCGTACGACGACGCCTTCTCAAGGTGCAGGTCGGACACGATCAGCATTCCGGCTGCGGCCCACCACAGCCCGCCGCACGGATGCAACGCCAACTTTTCCCCCGCCAGTTCCAGCTGGAGGATGCGCGTCTTCCCGGTTTCCGTATGCGTCATCAACATTGTCGCGACCGTGGCCAGCGCCGGACGCTCCGTCAACCTCTCGAGTGTAACCGGCCACGCAGAGTTCAACGCAGTTCCGCTTCCGCGTTTCACCGATTTGGGAGAGTATAAGGGATCAGGGAGACAAACCCATGTTGAGGATCATCACGCTTGCCGGGGCCGGTATCGTCGCATTGGCGGCCTGCGCCAGCGTTCCCACCGTCACCAAGGAACGCATGACGCTCGGCGAAGCCAATATCGAAGGCATGGATTGCCGGAGAGAAAAGGCGCCTGACACCAATATCCCGCGCACCATCTGCGCCTCTCCCGAAGCGTGGGCTGTGTTCGACGATAAGCGCCGCCGCGAGACGGACGCCCTGCTGGCCGAGGGCCGCAAGTACGCCAACGTCGGCCGCTTCAACCGCGACTGAGATCTTGCATCGGTTTGCTGCCGGATAGTTCGGTTGCTTACGAATTCCGTGTCGATTACCCTTGTGCGCAACAAGCAGATTGGGTCGGGGAAACATCTATGCGCCATCTCGTCACCGCCCTCACGGGCGTTGTCGTGCTCAGTGGCTGCACAAGCCTTCTTACGCCCTCAGGCAACGCTGCTGCACGCTGGGCCGCTCTTGAAAACTCGCGTGCCGCGAAGGCCGCCGGTGTGGAGAGCAACAAGATCTGCAAGACCATGCCGGTGATGGGCTCCAACTTCCCACAGAAAGTCTGCTCCACGCAGGACGAGTGGGACCAGTTCAACGCAGAGCAGCGCCAGACGGCCGATGACTTCGACCGCGCCCGCCGCACCGGAAACACCGACAGCGCTTTCGAAACCAACTAGTGGATTGATGCCGACATAAGAGTCCGGAGCGGGATTCCCGTGTCGTTTCGGTCGTGCGAGTCTGCGTTATGCGCACTGGCATCACCGTTCACCTGAGCCCGATCGATCGCAAGTGTCTGCGGGCGATCATCGATGACCGGAACAGCTCCCAGAAGCACGTCTGGCGCGCCCGGATCGTTCTGGCCACG
>Ga0105048_10007679_pt1 | contig 17318 bp, 16 predicted proteins | sample MAT05_FD_78382 | JGI IMG/M metagenome (GOLD analysis project Ga0105048, IMG submission 78382) | Freshwater microbial communities from Lake Fryxell liftoff mats and glacier meltwater in Antarctica - MAT-05 | ecosystem: Environmental > Aquatic > Freshwater > Ice > Liftoff microbial mat | place...
GAAGCAGCCACGACGCCGACGGCAACCGCCTGGCGCCGGACTGGACGACCTTGTGGCGCTTCGCCGCTGAGCTGGGCGTCACATTCTTTGGCGCTGGTGCGGCGTTTTACGCCAATTGCATGAAGTCTGGCATCGACCTTGCAGCGATCGGTGATTTGTCAGGCGTGCGTGCGCTGGGCACGACCGGCTCGCCGCTGAGTGAGGATGTGCAGAACTGGGGCACGCAACAGTTTCGCAGGATCCATGCGCGGACAACTGAGGTTCGCCCGTCGGTGCGGGCCGCCGATGCTTTCTTGCCACCGTTGGCGACCGTCGTGGCTGCGGATATCTGGTGGTGCAACATCTCGGGCGGAACCGACTTCGCGGGTGCCTTCATCGGCGGAAACCGGGAACTGCCGCAGATTCCCGGCGAGATGCAGTGCCGGTTGCTGGGTTGCGCGGTGCAGGCCTGGGACGAAAACGGCCAGCCGCTGCAGGACGCTGTCGGCGAGCTGGTGTGTACCGAGCCGATTCCATCCATGCCGTTGTATTTCTGGGGCGACGGGGACAATGAACGTTACCTGTCGAGTTACTTCGACATGTACCCGGGTGTCTGGCGCCATGGCGATTGGCTCAAGGTGGGCGCCAACGGGGGCTGCGTGATCTACGGGCGCTCCGATGCGACCATCAACCGCCATGGGTTGCGTATGGGCACCAGCGAGTTATATCGCGCAGTGGACGCCTTGCCGGAGGTGCTCGACTCGATGGTCGTCGACCTGGAATACCTGGGCCGCGAGAGTTACATGCCGTTGTTCGTCGTGCTGCGCGAGGGCGTGGTAATTGACGACGCCTTGCGCGGACGTATCCGTCAGGCGATCCGGACGGGCTTGTCGCCGCGCTTCGTGCCCAATGACATCCTGCAGGTGCGGGAAGTGCCCCGCACCTTGTCAGGCAAGAAACAGGAGTTGCCGATCAAGAAGCTGATGCTGGGCCAGCCCTTGGACAAGGTGGTCAATCCCGAGGCGATGGCGAATCCCGATTGTCTGGCCTGGTATGTGGCGTTCGCGCGCCAGTACCTGGGTTCAGCCAGATAGCGGGAGACGGGGCGTCCGCTGACCTATCAGCGGCGTGTCACTTGTCTAACTGGTGCAGGCTGACCAGGCTCAGCAACGCCGATACGACCTCGGGCTTGAAACCGATACGGTTGTTGCCCAGACCGTCGCCACCGCTGAGCACCATCTTTTCGATGTATTCAACACAATCGCGCGTGCCCCAGAAGATGGTGATGGCCTTGGCAATGCGTTCGTGGTGTTTGGCGATGATCGCCATTGCGTTGTCGATACCCACCTGGCGTGGCAACTCATGAAGCGGCATCGGACGGGTGTCCAGTTCATCTTCCTCCCATTTCAGGGTCGGAAAGCCGAGCGCCTCGTTTTTTCCCGATGTGGCCATTGGATACTCCAGTCAATCAACCGGCAAACTGTCTGCAAATGCCGCAGCGTGCGGCCTGATTCCGGGATTATCGTCCACTGGCTTGTACAAAGACATTGTTACAAGCAACCGGCGATGTCATGCCTGCGTGGCGTGCGCCGGGCTCTGGTGTTGCAACCAGGTCAGAAAGTCGGCCAGTGCCGGCTTGTCGGCGCCATGTTCCGGCGTCACCAGGTAATAGGCGCGCTCGGGCGCCAGAGTGTGACCACAGGCCTGGACCAGCTGGCCACCAGCGAGTTCCTGTTCGATCAGCAAACCGGGCACCAGCGCGACCCCCATGCCGTGCACTGCCGCGGCGACCGTCATCGAGAACAACTCGTAGCGAGGCCCGGCCAGCGCCAGGGGCGCGGCGATTGACGCGCTCTGGAACCACTGGCGCCATGCCTGGGGCCGCGTGCTTTGCTGCAGCAAGGGCAGGTCCGCCAACTCGGCGGGGGCGTGCACCCCTGCGCTGGGTAGCAGTGCCGGTGCGCAGACTGCCACCAGTTGTTCGTGCAACAGCAGGTGCGCGCGTGTGCCTGCCCAGTTGCGCATCTGCTGGGCGGTGCCCGCGTACAGGGCGGCATCGAAGTCGCTGTCGGCAAACAGGAACGGCCGGGTCCGCACGTCGATATGCAACACCAGCTCCGGATGGGCGAGAGCGAGCTGCGGCAGACGCGGAATCAGCCAGCGGCTGGCGAAGGTCGGTACGGCGGCCAGCATCAGGGTCTGGCCGGCGCCCTGACCGGACATCGCTTCCAGTGTGTCACGCTCCAGCGCCTGCAACCGTGGCGCAATCTGGCGTGCGTAGGCCGAGCCGCGTTCCGTCAACGCCACGCCGTGGCGCGTGCGGCGAAACAGCGCCTGGCCCAGGTAACTCTCCAGCCCCGTGATCTGGCGCGAGACCGCACTTTGGGTCAGCGCCAACTCCTGCGCTGCGCGGGTGTAACTCTCATGCCGCGCCGCGGCATCGAAACAGGCGAGTGCCTGAAGAGAGGGAATCTTTCGCCGCATGGTGTGATGAATATACACAATAGGGCCGACGGCCGCGAGATCGTCTCGCTCTACGCAAGACGGCCCATATCAGGAATACTGGCGGATTGGCAAAGGGAATGGCCGGTTAAGGTGAACCTGTTTGTCACACGTGAACGAGGTTTAAATAGGAACAAACAGCATATCTGGATGCGGATTTTGCGGTTGTCCGATGTGCCGTGAGGCACTACGATCAGTCCTTTGTTCAAGAGGAGAAATGGCATGACCCACGCGGCATTCAATTGGCAGGACCCGTTCCTGCTGGAGTCCCAACTCAGTGACGACGAGCGCATGGTGCGTGACGCGGCGCAGGCTTATTGCCAGGACAAGCTGCTGCCCAGGGTCACCGAAGCCTTTCGCAGCGGTACAACCGACGTCAAGATCTTCCGCGAAATGGGCGACCTCGGACTGCTCGGCCCGACCATACCCGAGCAATACGGCGGGCCGGGCCTGAACTACGTGGCCTATGGCCTGATCGCGCGCGAGGTCGAACGCGTCGACTCCGGTTATCGCTCGATGATGAGTGTGCAGTCCTCGCTGGTCATGGTGCCGATTTTCGACTTCGGCACCGAAGCGCAAAGGCAGAAATACCTCCCCAAGCTGGCCACAGGTGAATGGATCGGCTGTTTCGGCCTGACCGAACCCGACCATGGTTCCGACCCCGGCTCGATGGCAACCCGGGCCCACAAGGTCGCCGGTGGTTACAAATTGACCGGCTCCAAGATGTGGATTTCCAACAGCCCGATGGCCGATGTGTTCGTGGTCTGGGCCAAGGAAGTGACCGAGTCCGGTCAGGTCGGGCCGATCCGCGGCTTCGTGCTGGAAAAGGGTGCCAAGGGCCTTTCCGCGCCGGAGATCCACGGCAAGGTCGGCCTGCGCGCGTCGGTCACCGGCGAGATCGTCATGGACGGCGTGTTCTGTCCGGAAGAAGATGCCTTCCCCGAGGTGCAAGGCCTCAAGGGCCCGTTCACCTGTCTGAACTCGGCGCGTTATGGCATTGCCTGGGGCGCACTGGGCGCAGCCGAAGACTGCTGGCTGCGCGCGCGCCAGTACACGCTGGACCGCAAGCAGTTCGGCCGCCCGCTCGCCGCCAATCAGCTCATCCAGAAAAAGCTGGCCGACATGCAGACCGAGATCGCTCTCGGCCTGCAAGGCTGCCTGCGCCTGGGTCGCATGAAGGACGAGGGCACGGCCTCGGTCGAGATCACCTCCATCCTCAAGCGCAACTCCTGCGGCAAGTCACTGGACATCGCGCGCATGGCACGCGACATGATGGGTGGCAACGGCATCTCCGACGAGTACGGCGTGGCGCGCCACCTGGTGAACCTGGAAGTGGTCAACACTTATGAGGGCACGCACGACATCCATGCGCTGATCCTGGGTCGGGCCCAGACCGGTATTGCCGCGTTCGCGAACTGACATGGCGCAACCGATCAACGCGCCGGGCGGCGGCCAGTTCCACGTCGAACCTGGCTCTGCCGCGGCCGAGCACGCCGCAGGCGCTGAGCCCAGTGCGGGTTCAGGCGTGGGTGCCCTATCCCATTTGAGGGTATTGGACCTGTCCCGCGTTCTGGCCGGCCCCTGGTGCGCCCAGATGCTGGCCGACATGGGCGCAGACGTGGTCAAGGTCGAACGACCGCTCGAGGGCGACGACACGCGCCATTGGGGTCCGCCGTTCATGCCGGACGCCGACGGTAACGACACCACGCAGGCGACCTATTTCAACAGCACCAACCGCAACAAGCGCTCGGTCACGCTCGATCTGTCCAAGCCCGAAGGCCAGGCGCTGGTGCGCCAGCTGGCGCAGCAAAGCGACATCCTGGTGGAGAACTTCAAGGTCGGCGGCCTGAAAGCCTACGGGCTGGACTACGCCAGCCTGAAGGCGCTCAATCCGCGGCTGATCTACTGCTCGATCACCGGCTTCGGCCAGACCGGGCCTTACGCCGAGCGCGCCGGCTACGACCTGATGATCCAGGCCATGAGTGGCATGATGAGCATCACCGGTCGCGCCGATGACCAGCCTGGCGGTGGTCCGCTGCGTGTCGGTGTGGCGCTGACCGACCTGTTCACCGGGGTCTACGCCACCAGTGCCATTCTGGCCGCACTCGAGGTGCGCCATCGCACCGGTGCCGGCCAGCATATCGACATGGCGCTGCTCGACGTGGGCATGTCCACGCTGGCAAACCAGGCCAGTGGTTACCTCAACACCGGCAAGGTGCCGCAGCGCCAGGGCAACAGCCATCCCAGCCTGGCGCCCTATCAGGATTTCCCGACCCGCGATGGATCGATGTTGCTGGCGATCGGTAACGACGGTCAGTTCAGCCGCTTTTGCAAGGCGACCGGCAAGCCGGAATGGAGTGCCGACCCGCGGTTCTCCGGCATGGCTGGTCGGGTCAAGAATCGCAAGCAGCTGATTCCCCTGATGGAAACCGTCACCCGCACCCGCGACACAGCAGACTGGATCGCATTGTTCGAAGACAAGGCCGTGCCCTGCGGCCCGATCAATGACCTGGCCCATGCGTTCGCCGACCCGCAGGTTCAGGCGCGCGCTCTGATCGTGCGCCAGGAACGCGCGCCGGAATTGGTGGCCCGCGACGGTATCGCCGCGATCCACACCGTGGCCAGTCCGCTGCGGCTGCAGGACAACCCGCCGGTGCTGCGCCGGCCGCCACCGGCACTGGGTCAGCATACGGACGAAGTGCTGGCAGAGCTGGGGCTTGATGCAGCGCAGATCGCCGCCTTGCGCGGCAGCGGTATCGTCGGATGACTTCGCCGGCCCAGGGTCATGCGCGGTGCATGGTGCAACGACCTAAAAAACACTGAGGTGCGGGCTGGTTCACAGGGTCATCTGATCCTGGGTCTGTCCATGGCCCAGTTGATCACCTGGGGCAGCCTGTTCTACACCTTCGCGCTGTTGATCGGCCCGATCGAGCAGGTGCTCGGTGTGACGCGGGCGCAGAGTTCGCTCGCGTTCAGCCTCGCCTTGCTGGCCGAAGGCCTTTGTGCCTATGCGGTCGGCCGCTGGATCGACCGGGGCCACGAACGACTGGTCATGGCCGGCGGGTCGATGCTCGCCGGCATATGCCTGCTGTTGCATGGCTTTGTCGACAGCCTGACGGCCTTTTACCTGGTCTGGATCGGTCTGGGTGTGGCCATGTCCGCGACCTTGTACTCACCGGTGTTTGCCGTCGTGACGCGGCGTTTTCCGGACGATTTCCGGCGCGCCATCATCACCATGACCTTTCTCGGCGGCTTGGCCAGCACCGTTTTCATTCCACTCACCGCCTGGATGATCTCCGGCTGGGGTTGGCGTGGCGCGCTGTGGGCACTGGCCGCGTTGCAGTTTTGTGTGTGTTTGCCGATCCATGCGCGACTGCTGCGCGACGCACCGCGCCGGCTGCCGCCGACCTTTGATGCCGTGGCGCCGGTGGCGCTGGACCGGCTGCTGGTGAGTGCGCCATTTCTGCTGGTGGGCACCTTCATCGTATTGTTCATGGCCGTCACCGCGGCCTTGCCAGCCCATCTGGTGAGTCTGCTGCGCGAGCGCGGCATGGCCGAGACCTGGGCAATTGCCGTGCCGGCGACCATTGGCGTGATCCAGGTGCTGGGCCGCCTGCTGCTGTATTTCTTCGAATCCCGTTTCGACGTGCATCTGGCGAATCGGATCATCCCTTGCCTGGTGCCGCTGGGACTGGCTGCGTTGCTGCTGGCACCGCTGCTGGGCGAGGGCTCCGCGGGGTTGGCGATGGTCTGCCTGTTCGTGCTGCTGTTTGGTGCCGGCAACGGCATGATCACCATTGTCAAAGGCACGGCGATTGCCCAATATGTGAACCGCACCCATGTGGCCAGCCTCAACGGTGCACTGGGTGTTCCGTTGGCCCTGGCGCGCGCAGCGGCGCCCCTGATGCTGGGGCTGACCTGGCAGCCCCAGTTGGGTTACCGCTACGGCCTGTTGCTGCTGCTGGTCATGTGCACGGTGGCGATTGCGGCCTTGTGGCTGGCGCAGCGCCGGGTGCTGGCGCCCAAGCGCTGAGCGCAGCGTGTGGGCGCCGCGCCCAGAGGCGCCTGATGTGTCTGTGTTTGGGCGTGTAACCGTGGGTAGAGCGGGTCCGGCGCGGGGGCCAGGTTGGATCAGGCAGGCGTCTTGGCCGGCAGCGTCCAGTTTTCGCGCGGATAGTGGCAGGTGTATCCGTTCGGGTAACGCTCCAGGTAGTCCTGGTGGTCGGGCTCGGCTTCCCAGAAATCGCCCGCAGGTGCGACCTCGGTCACCACCTTGCCGGGCCACAGACCGCTGGCGTTCACGTCTGCAATGGTGCGCAGCGCTTCCTGTTTCTGGGTCTCTGACACATGGTAGATGGCGGAGCGGTACGACAGGCCCCTATCGTTGCCCTGACGGTTCATCGTACTTGGGTCGTGGATCTGAAAAAAGATCTCCAGCAAGCGGCGGTAGCTGATGATTGCCGGATCGAACGTGACCTCGATGCCCTCGGCATGCGTGCCATGGTTGCGGTAGGTGGCGTTGGCCACGTCGCCACCGGTGTATCCGACGCGGGTGGTCTTCACGCCAGGCATTTTGCGGATCAGATCCTGCATGCCCCAGAAGCAGCCGCCTGCCAGGACTGCGCGTTCCATTGTGGTTGCCATGATGTCAAACCTCCTCGATCTGGTTCAGATACGCGCCATAACCTTGCGCCTGCATGTCGTCACGGCGCACGAAGCGCAGCGACGCCGAATTGATGCAATAACGCAGACCACCCCGGTCGCGCGGCCCATCCGGAAATACGTGGCCCAGATGGCTGTCGCCATGGGTGGAGCGCACTTCGGTACGCACCATGCCCAGCGAGGCGTCGCGGATCTCGTTCACGTGTGCAGGCACTATGGGTTTGGTGAAGCTTGGCCAGCCGCAGCCGGACTCGAACTTGTCGGCGGACGCGAACAGCGGCTCTCCCGACACGATGTCGACATATATGCCCGGCTCGTGGTTGTCCAGGTATGCGCCGCTACCCGGTCGCTCGGTACCACTTTGCTGCGTCACCCGGTATTGCTCGGGTGTGAGCTTGGCAATGGCGTCGGCAGATTTGGTGTATTGGGTCATTGTGTGTGATTCCTCCAGTGGACAAAGGGTGAAGACTCACGGAGTGCGCCACCAAGCTGAGGCTGAGGCGACCCGTGCTATTTCAACCGATTGTTGGTCGACATGTCATTCCTGCCCTTACAGCAGGGTCAATGTGGCGACGGCGGCGGGCCGCCCGCGCCTCGGCTTCAAGGTGTGCGTTGCAGATCCTGCAGCAGATCCGGTGTCGGATATCCATCGGCGGGCAGACCGGTGCTGCGCTGGTAGGCACGTATGCCGGCGCGTGTGGCCGGCCCTATCAGGCCGTCGGGTGTGCCGCTGTCAAAGCCGCGCCGGTTCAGCGCCGACTGCAAGTCCTGCAACTGCGCGCGTGTCAGCGGTTCCAGGTCGCGCGGCCAGGACGCGAGCACGCCCGGGCCGCTTGCAAGCTGTTGTGCCAGCAAGCCTACTGCGAGCGCGTAACTGGTGGAGTTGTTGTAGCGCAGGATGGTACGGAAGTTGGCGCCCACCAGAAATGCCGGCCCGCGCGCCCCGGCCGGCAACATGAGGGTGGCATCCAGCATGTCGGGCAGTGCCATGCCGTTCATGCTTTGCACTCCTTCAGCGACCCAGCGGGCGCTACTTTGGCGCAAACGGGTGTCGGCGCGTCCGACATCGAAACCGCTTGGCAGGCGTACCTCCAGCCCCCAGGGTTCTCGGGCTTGCCAACCCGAACCTGCCAGAAAATTCGCGGTCGATGCCAGCACGTCGGCCATGCTGCTCCAGATGTCGCGCCGGCCGTCGCCGTCTGCATCCACCGCATAGGCCAGAAAGTTGGACGGCAGGAACTGGGTCTGGCCCATGGCGCCGGCCCAGGAGCCGATCATCTGCTTGCGGCGGATATCGCCGTTTTGCAGGATCTTCATGGCCGCCAGCAACTCGGCGCGGGCCCATCTCTCCCGCCTACCATCAAAGCCCAGCGTTGCCAGCGCGTCAATGACCGACAGGTCGCCATAGTTGCTGCCGTAGTTGCTCTCCATGCCCCAGATCGCGACCAGGATGGGCGACGGCACACCGTATTGCGCGCTGGCTGCCTCGGCCTGGGCACGCACCTGTTCGAGTTTCAGCTGCCCTGCGGCGATTCGTCCGGGCGACACCGTGCGGTCGAGGTAGTCCCACACGCTGCGGGTGAACTCGGCCTGGGAGCGGTCGCGTTCAACGACCTGCGGCAGGTAGGTCACGTCGGCAAAGGCGTTTTGCAACGTGGCCTCGGTTATGCCGGCCGCACGTGCACCGGCGCGGAAGTCGCGCACCCAATCGGCGAAAGGCGTGAGCGTCGTGGCCGTCGCGCTCGCGGTCTCTGGCGCAACACTTGCGCCGGTGCTGGCGGGCACTGCGGATATCGCGGATATGGCCGGTATGGCGGCGGTTGGCACGTTGGGCGGTGGTGCGGCCGGCCTGGTGGTACAACCACTCACCGCCCAGGCGAGAACGAGCGGCGTCAGGATCGAGGGGCGCAGTGTGAAGAGAGGGCGAGGCAAAGGCATGGTGCCGATTGTCTCGCGTCGCTGACGATGGCGCGTCCAGGGATCTGACACGCCACGCAGAACCTAGAATGCGCAACCGGCGTCGCCATCGGGCCGCGCGTGATTCAACCACTCCCTCACTCCAAAATGACCACACTCAAACTGACATATTTCGACTTCCACGGCGGGCGCGCCGAGCCTGTGCGTCTGGCGTTGCATCTGGGTGGCGTCGCCTTCGACGACCATCGTTTTTCGTTTGCGGATTTTCCCGCGGTGCGGCAAGCAGCCCCGCTGGGACAGGTGCCAGTTCTTGAGGTCGATGGGGTGGCCGTGACACAGAGTGACGCGATGCTGCGTTATGCCGGAAAACGTGCCGACCTGTACCCGACCGACGCGTACCAGGCCATGTTGTGCGACGAGGTGATGGCGGCAGTGGAAGATGCCAGCATCAAGGTAGGTGACACCTTCGGACTCAAGGGCGACGCCTTGAAGCAGGCCCGCCAAAGCCTGGTCGACGGACCCTTGACCAAGTACCTTGGCTGGCTGCAAGCCCAGTTGCAGGCGCATGGCGGAGTCTATTTCGCCGATGGCCGGCTCACGATTGCCGATCTGAAGGTGTTCGTCTTGGTGAACAGCTTGAAATCCGGCAATCTGGACCACGTGCCAACGGATCTGGTGGCGCGCATTGCCCCGGCGCTGAACGCGCACGGGCAACGCATTGCCGAAACCTCGGGCGTCACGCAATACTACGCCCGAGTCAAAGCCTGAACATTCGCCAGTACCGCCGCAAGCGGTTGCAAACTGGTGCACCGGCCGCGATGCTGACAGGTTACATGTTGGCGCCCACCAGGCGCTTCAACTCCGCCGCATCCATGCCCCGGCGGTGCACCATGTCGGCCAGTTGGTCATCGCCGATCTTGCCGACGTTGAAGTAGACGCTGTCCGGGTGCGAGAACTGGAAGCCGCTGACGCTGGCGGCCGGTGTCATGGCCAGACTTGTCGTCAGGTCCATGCCGATCTCGTCGGCGGCCAATAGCCGGAACATGTCGCGCTTCGCGCTGTGGTCGGGGCACGCCGGGTAGCCGGGTGCAGGGCGTATGCCGCGGTACTTCTCGGCGATCAGTGCGGTGTTGTCGAGCTGCTCGTCAGGCGCATAACCCCACAGGTCGGTACGCACACGATGGTGCAGGCATTCGGCAAACGCTTCGGCCAGGCGGTCAGCCAGCGCCTTGAGCGTGATGGCGGAATAGTCGTCCAGATCGTCAAGAAAGTATTGCTCCTTCTTGTCGACCCCGATGCCGGCGGTCACGGCGAAAACGCCGATGTAATCCTTGAGTCCACTGGCTTTTGGCGCGATGAAGTCGGCCAGGCAGCGGCTGGGCCGCATGACGCCGTCGATCATCTGTTTCTCGGTCTGCTGGCGCATGCCGTACCAGGTCATGGCGACCTCGCTGCGGCTGTCGTCGGTATAGATTTCGATATCGTCGTCGTTGACCGTATGGGCCGGGTACAGGCCAATCACGCCATTGGCCGTGAGCCAGCGGCCTTCGATCAGGCGCTTGAGCATGCGCTGGCCATCGGCATACACACGCACGGCTTCGGTGCCGACCACCTCGTCCTTGAGGATGTCCGGGAAACGGCCTGCCAGGTCCCAGGTCTGGAAAAACGGGCCCCAGTCGATGAACGTGGCCAGTTCAGACAGGTCGAAGTTGCGAAACAGCCGTTTGCCGATGAACTTGGGCACGGGTGGTGAGTAGCCCGTCCACACCATCGGCGTCTTGTTCGCGCGGGCCTTTGCAAGCGGCCAGATCGGTGTCTGCTTCTTGTTCGCGTGTTGATTACGTACCCGCTCGTAGTCGGCCGCCAGTTCCGCAAGATAGGCGCTGGGGTTGTCCGCCAGCAGGCTTTGCACGACACCCACGCTGCGCGACGCATCGGGCACATAGACCACCGCGCCGTCGTAATGCGGCGCGACCTTCACGGCAGTGTGCACGCGCGAGGTGGTGGCTCCGCCGATCAGCAGCGGGATCTTGCGCATGCGGCAGTAGTCGTCCTTCTGCATCTCGCCTGCGACGTATTGCATCTCTTCCAGGCTGGGCGTGATCAGACCCGACAGGCCGATGATGTCTGCACCTTCGACCTTGGCCTTGGCCAATATCTCGTGGCAGGGCACCATCACACCCATGTTGACCACGTCGAAGTTGTTGCACTGCAGGACAACGGTAACGATGTTCTTGCCGATGTCGTGCACGTCGCCCTTGACGGTGGCAATGACGATCTTGCCCTTGGTTTTCACGTCTTCGCCGGCAAGCTCCTGCTGGCGCTTTTCTTCCTCGATGTACGGAATCAGGTGGGCCACGGCCTGCTTCATCACGCGCGCACTTTTGACCACCTGCGGCAGGAACATCTTGCCCTGGCCGAACAGGTCGCCGACGATGCCCATGCCGTCCATCAACGGGCCTTCGATCACGTGCAGCGGCCGCCCGCCGGTGGCCAGGATGCCCTGGTAGGCCTCTTCGGTATCGCTGACGATGAAGTCGGTGATGCCATGTACCAGCGCATGCGACAGCCGTTGGCCGACGCTGGCGGGTGCCTCGGTTGTGCCGCGCCACTCCAGTTTCCTGCTGTCGTCCTTGGCTGCGCCCTTGGCCGAATCGGCAATCTCCACCAGCCGTTCGCCGGCGTCAGGGCGGCGGTTGAGCACCACATCCTCGACCCGCTCACGCAGTTCCGGTTCGAGGTCATCGTAGACACCGACCATGCCGGCGTTGACGATGCCCATGTCCATTCCGGCCTGGATCGCGTGGTACAGGAACACGGTATGAATCGCCTCCCGCACCGGGTCGTTGCCGCGGAACGAGAAACTCACATTGCTCACGCCGCCTGACACCTTGGCGCCGGGCAAGTTGGCCTTGATCCAGCGCGTGGCTTCGATGAAGTCGACCGCGTAGTTGTTGTGTTCCTCGATACCGGTGGCAATCGCGAAGATGTTCGGGTCGAAGATGATGTCCTCCGCCGGAAATCCGATTTCATTGACCAGGATGTTGTAAGCGCGCTGGCTGATCTCGGTCTTGCGCGCGTAGGTGTCGGCCTGGCCTTTCTCATCGAAGGCCATGACGACCGCCGCTGCGCCGTAGCGCCGCAGCAACCTGGCCTGCTGCTTGAACGCTTCTTCGCCTTCCTTCATGCTGATCGAGTTGACGATGGCCTTGCCCTGCACGCAGCGCAGGCCGGCCTCGATCACGCTCCATTTGGACGAGTCGATCATGATCGGCACGCGCGAAATATCGGGTTCGCTGGCGATCAGGTTCAGGAAGCGCACCATGGCCGCCTGGCTGTCGAGCATCGCCTCGTCCATGTTGATGTCGATGATCTGCGCGCCGTTCTCGACCTGCTGGCGCGCCACCGCCAGCGCCTGCTCGAAGTCACCGTTCAGGATCATGCGCGCGAACGCTTTCGAGCCGGTGATGTTGGTGCGCTCGCCGATGTTGACGAACAGCGAGTCGGCGTTGATCTCGACCGGCTCCAGCCCGGCCAGGCGCATCGGACCTGGCGTGGGTACGCCGACATTGAAGCTCTGGTCTTTGCTGCTGGTCATGGCTCGCCCTGCGTTTGCTGACGGGTCCCGTGCGGACCGCGCCATGTGAATCGGAGCGAGCGTCGTTGTTGCACCCAAGCCTGGCGGGGGCATCATCGGTTGATGCGAGCCGCTGCAACGCTCCTTGGGCTGGTTGATTTTAGTCAGTACTCCCCGGCAGTCCTGGGTCAAGTGAAATGAGGCCGCAATTGCGCAATGGAATCGGCGGTCGCAAAGATGATTCCGACTTGCGCGTTCATTTGCCTTACCTTAAAGTAAGGCGCATCGGTAGATTCTTTGGAGTAGTTCGAAATGACGATGGCAACCATCACCAGCAAAGGACAGATTACGATTCCGGCAACCGTACGACAGGCGCTCAATGTGGACACGGGGGATCGCGTGGAGTTCATCCAACTGGAGCCCGGTCAGTATCTGTTTGTCGCGGCGAATCGGTCGGTGACCGAACTCAAGGGCATGTTCGGCAAGGCAAAGCGGGTCGTATCGTTAGACGAGATGAATCAAGCCATTGCGTCACGCGGGTCTTCGGCCAGATGATTGGGCTCGATACCAACATCCTGGTGCGGTACATCATGCAGGACGACGGTAAACAAGCGGTTCTGGCGACACGTCTGGTCGAGTCCCTCACCCCCGAAGAACCCGGTTTTGTCAGCCTGGTCACGGTTGTCGAGTTGTATTGGGTACTCGGCACGAGTTACGCTTTGTCGCGGGCACAAATCGGTGCGGCGCTGGATGCGTTGACCCGCTCCAAGCAACTGCGGGTCGAGCAGTCTGATCAGGTCGTTCGCGCACTGCGTGTCTACGTCGCCAGTTCGGCGGATTTGCCGGATTGCCTGATTGAGCGCGTGGCCAAGGCCGCCGGGTGTGAGAAATTAATGACGTTCGATGTCGGCGCGTCCAAGTATGCAGGCATGACCCTGGTCACGTGATTCGTTGCGAGCAGGAACGCAGTGCGCGAAGGATCCCTTGCGCGCGATGCTGATTGAAGGCGAAAACACCGGCGCGCCACAAGCCTTTGATGCGCAGGCATTCAAGGCGCGGATGATGGCCGGCACACATGGCTGAATGCCGGCTTACCTTGTTGGCGCTGCTCGCCCGCACCACCTTCGAACAACACGTTGCGCGTACCTGGACTCCCAGCAGCTTTGTCAAGTCGGCTGGATGACCTGCCGAAATCTGCTTCAACCGGTCATGGCTGATCTGACCTTCCACCTGAGCCGTGATCAAGGCCAGCCTGGCCGTCTCCGGCAAGGCGCGGAACCGGCCGTCAAGACGAGACTCCAGCTCCGCAACGGCCTGGGGCGGCACCAGACTGCTCATGCGCAACTCCATCAGCGTCTGCTCGGGCCCCGCCATCTCGTACAGCACCGTTTGGCGCAAATGTAGTCCAGCCCAGTTCTTGTAAATCTTTGCAGGTTGTCCCACAAAGCCTTGCGCACTTGCTCCGCGTTGCCCATGTCCGCGAATGGAAGACATTGATATGGCTTGTTTGCAGAACTACACCAATAGTATGATGATCTGCATCTGACTTGAATGGAGACCCCCAATGTCCACCGTGCGCAAAACCATCACCCTGACCGACCAGCAAGACGGCTGGATCAAAGCGCAGATTCATGCGGGGCTTTACACCAATGACAGCGAGTACATCCGTGACCTGATTCGGCGTGAGCAGGAGCGTATCGCGCAAGTCGATGCCTTGCGGGCGGCTCTCATCGAAGGCGAAAACAGCGGACCGCCGCAAATGTTTGACGCGCGGGCGTTCAAGGCGCGGATGATGACCGGCGCGCATGGCTGAATGCCGGCTCACCCCAGCGGCGCTGCGTGACCTAGAGAGCATTTGGAAATACACGACAGAACGATGGGGTGTTGCTCAAGCAGCGCTCTACATCGACAAACTGGATGCATGCTTCGACGTGCTCGCCCAATCCCCCACAATGGCGCCGACCTGCGATCACATCCGGCCAGGTTATCGACGGCAGTTGGTGGAGCATCATGCGGTTTACTATCGCATTGAGGACGCCATGGTGGTTGTCGGATTGAGCCAGTCGAGAGTGGGCATGTCTGGTGTCGTTTTCGGCTTTACCGTTGGATTTGGTCTGCCGCGTGGTGGGCAATGCGCGGTCGCAAGTTGTTGGTGATCGGGATCGCCGCTATGCGGAGGGAGTTGCTTCGGTGCCGACTATTGCGTCCAGTGTCTCGCGGTGAAAGAGCGCCAGATAGGGTTGGTATCGCCATAGTCGATTGCGGAAGTTGCCGGTCATCTCCACCAACCAGCCGTGGGACGCAAGGTCGTTCACCAGTCGGGAAGCAGTGGGGAAGGTGCAACCCATGCGTTTGGCGACACTGTTGACCGACACGGTCGGGTTGCGAAACAAGTGATCGAGCAGTGTCAAGGCCTTGGCATTTTTCGCCACGACTGCGCGGTGCATCTCACGCATGGCGATGATGTCGCGCGCAGTTTGTGTCGCCGCGAGGGCGGTCGTGCTGACGCCGCGCAGGAAGAACAACAACCACTGTTCCCAATGGCCGTGATGCCGGATTGCAGTCAGGCGATCGTAGTATTCTGCCCGATGAGCCTTGAGAAATAACGACAGGTACAGCAAAGGGCGTGATAGGGCACGCTCTTCACACAGCATCAAGGTAATGAGCAGGCGGCCCACGCGGCCGTTGCCGTCCAGAAATGGATGGATGGTTTCAAATTGGGCGTGGGCCAATCCGCAGCGAATCAGCAAGGGCACGCTGTCTCGCGCGTCATGCAGGAATGTTTCAAGCTGTCCCAGTGAGTTCATCAGCTCATGCGGTGGTGGTGGGATGAAAGCGGCATCACGCAATGTGGTGTCGCGCCCGCCGATCCAGTTCTGCGACGTGCGGAATTCTCCTGGCGATTTCTCGCCGCCGCGAACGCCTTTCATCAACTCAGCATGGATTTCGCGCAGCAAGCGCAGAGACAGAGGCAGTTGCGGCAAGCGCTCCAATCCATGGTTCATGGCGCGCACGTAATTGACGACCTCCTCGATATCTCTGGGCGCATCTTCGCGCTGTGCGCCGGCTTCGTAAGCAAGTATGTCTTCGAGGGTGCTTTGGGTGCCTTCGATCTGTGATGACAGGACGGCTTCGTGCCGCACATACATGGCAACAATCAGATCCGGATTGGGCAAAATTGAAGCGAGTGCGTCCAATCGGCCGATGTTGCGATCGGCAACCGACAGTGCAGTCTGTAGTGCGCCGCTGTATTCCAGCGGTGGATTGGGCGGTAATGGAACCGGAATGAATGCCTTGTAACCTGTGCTCTGTTGAACATAACGCCCGGCGCGGTGGGAATAGTTCATGGGCAAGTTCTTTAATAAGAACTGCGATTTTAGATTCTTATTAAAGAAATTTGGCAATTACTTTAATAAAATTGCCTTTTAGCGCGCATATTAAAGAAATTTCTTGTTTTGAGTTGATTTGTGATCGCAAACGCGCCCTCCCAAAGGCGTCACAGGCTCAAGCCGCGTCACGGTAGAACGCTCCCCGGCCCAATCCCCGCGCCGGCAGCACCCCCACCGCCGCCCCGATCGCCCCGATATGTTCCGGTGTCGTGCCACAGCACCCCCCGACGATATTCACCAGCCCCTGCTCGGCAAACTCCTTGAGCAAACGCGACGTGACTTCGGGCGTCTCGTCAAAGCCGGTATCCGACATGGGGTTAGGCAGCCCCGCGTTCGGGTAGCAGCTGATGAAGGTGTCGGGCGCTACCCGGTTCAGTTCCTGGATGTAGGGGCGCATCAGCGCCGCGCCGAGTGCGCAGTTCAGCCCGATGGCGAGCGGCTGCGCGTGGCGCACGCTGTACCAGAATGCGGTGACGGTCTGGCCGCTGAGGATACGGCCCGACGCGTCGGTGACGGTGCCGCTGATGATCAGCGGCAGGCGTTCGCCGGTGGCCTCGAATACTTCGTCGATCGCGAAAAGGGCGGCCTTGGCGTTGAGGGTGTCGAAGATGGTCTCGACCATCAGCACGTCGCTGCCGCCCTCGATCAGTGCCTGTGCCTGTTCAAAATAGGCGGCACGCAACTGCTCGAAGCTCACGTTGCGGGCGCCCGGGTCATTGACATCGGGGCTGATGCTGGCGGTCTTGGGTGTGGGGCCGAGCGCGCCGACAACGAAACGCGGCTTGTCGGGCGTGCTGTACTGGTCGCAGGCAGCGCGTGCAATGCGGGCGGACTCCACATTCATCTCGCGCGCCAGGTCGGCCATGTCGTAATCGGCCTGGGCCACGGTGGTGGCACCGAAGGTGTTGGTCTCGATCATGTCGGCGCCGGCCGCCAGGTACTTGCTGTGGATGTCGCCGATCAGGTCTGGACGGGTCAGGCTGAGCAACTCGTTATTGCCCTTGACGTCCTTGTGGAAGTGCTTGAAGCGCTCGCCGCGGTATTGCGCCTCACCGAGCCTGAGGCGCTGGATCATCGTGCCCATGGCGCCATCGAGGACGGCGATGCGGCGGCTGAGAATCTCGGGCAGGGCCTGGCCTCGGGTATATGCGATCGGTTGTGTCATGGTGCCGCCATTGTAGAAAACCGGCGAACCACCTGCGCCCTGGATGGTCGGCCTTGTCGGGTCAGGCGATGCCCAATGCCTGCTTCAGCGTTGCGATGTAGTCCGCGGTGCGCACGATGTACGGGTA
>Ga0105048_10007680_pt1 | contig 17316 bp, 11 predicted proteins | sample MAT05_FD_78382 | JGI IMG/M metagenome (GOLD analysis project Ga0105048, IMG submission 78382) | Freshwater microbial communities from Lake Fryxell liftoff mats and glacier meltwater in Antarctica - MAT-05 | ecosystem: Environmental > Aquatic > Freshwater > Ice > Liftoff microbial mat | place...
TGGTGTGAATGAATTGGAACAAAATAATTTTACAATTTTTCCAAATCCAACAAATTCAAATCTTACAATTACAACAGCAGAAACAATACAATCAATTAATGTTTATAGTATTTCTGGCAAACTAGTACAAAAAGAAAACAAAAATACTTTCTCTGTAGAAAATCTTCCAGCGGGAATGTATTTCTTAGAAATAGAAACTGAAAATGGAATAGGAAAAGCGAGATTTGTAAAAGAATAACTTTTCATTTAAACAGATATAGTTTGAAAGACTCATCATAAATGGTGAGTCTTTTTTTTTGAATATTGGTTAATTAAAAAAATTGAATCAGGTTCTGTTAATGAATCAAATCTGTCATTGCTAAACTATATGTATAATTCAAAGCTTCAATCTTTAGTTTTGATGTCAACTAAACTTTATATCAATCATTATGAAATCAATTTCAACATTTCTTTTCTTAGTACTTTTTGTTATTAATATCTCGCTTGCTCAAAAAGCAGTTGTTCCACCTGATGGTGAATATACAGATGCTACAGGTCTATCAGGAACCTATTATCCAACTTCAACTTTACCTTATGGTGCTACAAAAAAAGTATGTAGTCTCGTTAAAATTGAATACAAAACAGATGACAATTCGGTTACTATGTATGCAATGAAAGGTGAAACGGATCCAAGTACTTTTTATATGATGGATTATCACAAATATGCAAGAGACAATTTTGGTGTAAGCCAATTTAAAGCTGGTGATTTTAATATTTTCACGATTGAACCAGGCGTGATAATTATAGGCGCATATGGCTGGGCTCCGAATGATTATCCTGGATATAAAAAAGGAATGATGATTGCAGATACCGTTAAAATGAAACCTGTAATTTTAGTCAAAGATCAAAGTATGGCTAGCAAATATACGTATGCTGACGCCGTTCGAATAATTGGAGAAAAGGGAACAATGTCTGAAATTCATAATACCTTACGTTTTGCAGAAAATATAGCAGTACCCTCAATTGGTGCGCTCACTCAAGATAGAGAATTAGTTGCAAAATCTATTGAACTTATGAAAGCTAAATGGGCTGAATCACCTGAACCAACTAATCTTGTAGCTTGTTACATTCATAGTAATGATTGGGGCACCGTACAATATGGAAAAATACAAGGCACAGGTAAAGTAACCTTCTCTGATGAAGTAACGGCAATAATGCTTTTTAAAGATCCTAATAATGGATTGTGTTATTATTATGCGATTGGAATTTCACGCGAATCAGAAGAATTTACAGCTCAAGGTATGAAAACTGAACGTGGTTTGCACATGACAGGAAATTCAACCATTCAATATATCACCCAAGCAAGAATGGATGAAACAATTGTATTACTGCCTAAATAATTTTACCTTTTCCATTTAACCCAAAAAAGTTGAAAGGCTCGTCAGAAATGGTGAGCTTTTTTCGTTCATGAACTTTTTTGGCTGTTGCTGAAACAAATTTTGACTCTAATTTTTAATCGAATAAATTTGATTATTCAAAAAAAAAAAAACAATGAAAAAAATAATAATTTCGATTTTTGCAATTCCTTTCCTAAACAATATTACTCATTCACAACTTAATTTGGTGAGTGACATTTATCCAACCTCAAACAATTCAATCCCAGATTGGCTATATATCTACAACGACACCGTTTATTTTACGGCAGAAGATGCTACAAATGGCGTTGAAGTTTGGCGTTATGACGGTACAAATGCACCTACTCTATTTGCCGATATTAATCCAACTGGATATTCAGCAGGAGCTGCACATTTCCGTGAATTCAATGGCAATTTGTATTTTACAGGATATGAAAGTGTTTACGGTTCTGAACTTTATGAATACGATGGTACTAATCCTCCTGTTCGTATTACAGATATCAGTGCAGCCAGCGTCAACTCTTCACCAAACGGAATGATGGTATTTAACAGCAAACTTTATTTCAACGCAAATGGGCCGGGCAATGATTATGAACTTTATGTTTATGATGGAATTAATCCTGCATCGTTAGTTTACAATATCAATGCTACTGGCAATTCATATCCAACTGGAATGACGGAGTTCAATGGAAAATTATATTTCAGTGCAAACGATGGTATTAATGGAATTGAGCTTTGGGAATACGATGGAACAAATCCACCTACTATGCTTTTAGATATTAACCCCGGCGCGAATCATTCAATTCCGGTGGATTTTACTATTTATAATAATCAACTTTATTTTAATGCAGATAATGGCGTAAACGGAACCGAAATGTGGATGTATGATGGAACAAATCCGCCAACAATGGTTGTTGATATGATACCTGGTTCTGGTTCGTTTGATCCTCGACGTTTTTATGTTTACAACGGCAATTTAGTTTTTAGCGCCATTGACGCGGTTGCAGGAAATGAACTTTGGCAATACGATGGCGTAAATAATCCGACGATGGTTTTTGATATCAACACAAATCCGTCTTTGGGTCTTCACCATTCAAACCCACGTCATTTTATCGAATACAATAATCTACTTTATTTTAGAGCGCAAGATGAAATACATGGAAGAGAATTATGGGCGTGGGATGGTGTCAATAATCCAGTATTAATTGTTGACATAAATGTAGGCACAGCGCATTCATCTGAAGATTGGAATTTGTCAAAAAGAATGGTAGTGCTAAACGGCAAATTAGTTTTTGCAGCAAATAACGGTGTTGTTGGTGAAGAGCTTTTTGAATATAACGGTTGTTTAGTAAATGCCGCAGTAACTGAATCAAATATGATAATTACTGCAACTCAATCAGGCGCATCCTATCAGTGGATTGATTGCAATACGAATACTGAAATTTCTGGCGAAACAAACCAAAGTTTTACTGTAACTGTTGATGGAGATTACGCTGTTATTATTACTAGCGGCGCATGCATTGACACGTCAACTTGTACATCAATTCAAGGAGTTGGTGTGAATGAATTGGAACAAAATAATTTTACAATTTTTCCAAATCCAACAAATTCAAATCTTACAATTACAACAGCAGAAACAATACAATCAATTAATGTTTATAGTGCTTCTGGAATTCTTGTTCAACAAGAAAGTAAATCAACTTTTTCGGTTGAACACCTTCCTGCTGGAATATATTTCTTGGAGATACAAACTGAAAATGGAAATGTAAAAATGCGTTTTGTAAAAGAATAGTAGTTAGTCAACCTAAAATGAAAAGAAGGACTCATCAGCAATGGTGGGTCTTTTTTTTGTTCTAAAACTAAATTCCATTTACAATTCTTTTAATTGAATCAATTTACCTGTTTATATTTGTGGCTTAAAATTCAATTCACAAAAGATGGAATTATTCGAAAAATACAATGTTCAGGTCCTAGAAACGCTAATTATTTTGGCACTAATGATTGTTATTAATTTCATTATACGCAAATGGAGTTTACGCATTGTGAAAAAATTTCAACTAGGTTTTGAGCGAAGAGAAATAACGCTTAAAATAATCTCACTTATGTTAGGCGTGGTTAGCCTTATAGCTTTAATGGGAATATGGGGTTTAGATCAAAAAGAATTGTTTGTGTTTTTTACTTCGACAATTACTGTTTTAGGAGTTGCTTTTTTTGCAACATGGTCAATTCTAAGCAACATCACATCAGGAATTTTGTTGTTCTTCAATCATCCATTGCACATTGGAGACAACATAAAAATATTAGACAAAGAAATGCAAGTTGAAGGAACACTAAAAGATATTTCGATGTTTTTTATGCACATAGAAACTGTAGATGGTCAAACAATCACAATCCCCAATTCTGTTGTTACACAAAAAGTAATTTCTATTTCGAAAAATAGAATTACAAAAGAATCAATCGAAATAGAAATAAAAAAAACAAATTCGCTGAAAGAATCACGTGATATTGAAGATCCAATTTAGTCAATTGTAAGCTAGCGATTCGTTTTCCAAGCAGAATAATGTTGATCAAGATAAACGGGCTCAGCGTCATTTTTAATTTTCTTAAAAACTTCATAGGCAGCAGCAGCAACATCCTCAGAAATTTCTTTTCGCAAATATTCAGGTTTGAAAAAATCACCTACAAAATTAATTGTGAAATTTCCATTTCTAAATTCTTTGTGATCAACCGCAAAACGACAGAAACCAAGTGTTGTAGCAAACCCACAAATTTCATATTCGTCAATTGCCTTCAATGTTTTTTCAATGGCATCATTCCGATCTTTTCCGTGCACAATTAATTTCGCAATCATCGGGTCGTACGACAAAGGAATTTTCATTCCTTCTACATAACCATCATCAACACGAACGCCTAAACCATTTGGTTTTCGGTATCTAAAAATAGTTCCTAAGTCGGGTAAAAAATCATTCTCTGGATCTTCCGCATAAACACGAATTTCAATTGCGTGACCGATCAGTTTTACTTCTGATTGAGAATAGGAAAGTTTTTCACCTCTTGCTACTTTTATTTGCTCTTCAACTAAATCTAATCCAGTAATCATTTCCGTAACCGGATGTTCAACTTGAAGACGCGTATTCATTTCAAGGAAATAGAAATTTTTGTCTTTGTCTAAAAGAAATTCTACAGTTCCTACACCTTCGTAATTACAAGAGCGGCCAACATTTACAGCCGCCTCACCCATTTTTGCTCGTAGCGTTGCATCAACCACCGGAGAAGGAGCTTCCTCCACTACTTTTTGATGACGACGTTGAATAGAACATTCTCTTTCTTGAAGATAGATTACATTGCCATGTTGGTCGGCGATGATTTGAATTTCGATGTGTTTAGGTTGCTGAACATATTTTTCAATAAATACAGCACCATTTCCAAAAGAAGAGATTGCTTCAGAAACAGCGCGCTCAAATTGTTCTTTGAATTCAGATTCTTTTTCTACTACACGCATTCCTTTTCCACCACCCCCTGCCGAAGCTTTAATCAAAACAGGATATCCAATTCCGTTTGCGATTTTTTTTCCTTCATTAAAATCCACTAATGCTTTATCTGTTCCTGGCACCATTGGAACATCAAAGGCTTTAACTGCTTGCTTCGCATCGAGCTTATCACCCATTACTTTTATAGCTTCAATTGTTGGGCCAATAAATTTAATTCCTGCCTCAGAAACTTTTTGAGCAAATGCAGCATTCTCAGATAAAAATCCATAACCAGGATGAATACCTTCGGTTTTTGTTGAGATGGCAACAGCTAAAATTTTATCTCCGTTTAAATAACTTTCTGATGGTTTTGCTTCACCAATGCAATAAGCTTCATCCGCAAATTTCACAAAAGGCGCATCACTGTCAACATCACTATAAACAGCTACTGTAGCAATGTTCATTCGCTTTAATGTTTTCATGATTCGCAAGGCAATTTCACCTCTGTTTGCAATTAGTACTTTTTTCATCTCTTGGTTATTTTGGGATTGGAGTATGACGTTTATTTCCTTTATTCTCTTTTATAATCACATCATTTGTATCCGATCTAAATATATCTAAAAAGCCTTGTAGCAATCTAAACTCTCTAACCGTTTCAAATGTCTCTTCATAATGCAAACTCACGCCTTGTGTAAACGGTCCTTGCTCTGCTTCGGTTCCTGTATTAGATTCATTGAAAAAATTCATCGTGAACGAACCATCTTCATTCACACTATATTCAACACGAACATCACCAACTAAACTACTTGCAGCTGCACCATCTTCAACAACACCGCCGCTTACAGAGACCGTAAACTTTTCGCCTAACGCCGTAGAAAAACCCAAAGTACTTGTGCCTCCACCAATATTTGCAGCAAGGTCATAATTTTCACCAATACCACTTAAAAGACCATTCACTTGATCTTCTAGCAAACCATACGCTGCACTTCCACTTCCATCGCTTCCTTTAGTTGGAATAAATCGTTGCAAAACAAGAAGGGAGAAAAACTGTTTCATCAACATATCTGGGTCTGAAGCCAGTGCCGCAACTGCATCCTTACCCTCTTGATCTGCTTTTGGCGCCTTAATTTCGAACGACAAGGCGGGGTCCATTAATGTATTACTCATTATCAGATACCCATAAACAATATCTTTTTTAGTACGCTTTGGAGGCGGCATTATATCATCCAACGATAAATTCCGTTCAAATTGTGCACGAATAGCAATATCAGCATCAAACGGACTGCCATTCCATGCAACTGTACTTCCAGGTACGATGACAAAATCTTCACGGACAAAAGTTTTCATACGCATATTGTACGCTCCTTTTCGAATTTCATATTTTCCAAACATGGTCATTTCACCATAATTGTCAACATTAATTTCAATCGTTCCGATACCTTCATCTACAACAATTTGATCACCATATACAGGTTCAAAAACAATAGTAACTTTTGCGTCTTTGGTTACTTTAAACTTCATGTCAAGTGTCATTCCAAGTCGTTCGATTTCTCGTTGAACCAGCACCATTGAACTATCGTAGGGTTCAGTAAATTGAATGAATGATGTTTCTTCCAAATCAGAAGATCCAAACATTGGCAAAACCAAATCGGTACCTTTTTCTGTGGTTGCATCAACACCAATTTGAACCAAATCACCATATCCAAAAATATTTACGTTTCCAGAAATGTAAGCCTTTCCATAATAAGAACTTCCCTCTTTATATTCTGTATTCATTACTAAAAATGATTTAGACAATTTTGGATTTTCAAAATCAAGAATCACATCGTAATTCCAACCACTCCAATCTTCATGATAAATTGATATTTGCGCTTGCGCTTCGTTTTTTTCTTGATCAAACAACTGCATTTTTTGAATAATAATTTCACCTTCACCAAACTCAACTTTACCAGCAAATCCAAAAGGAACATTAAACATAGGAACGACCACACTTGCCTTGCTTACTAGTAAATCTCCTTCAATATCCGGATTCAAAAGTTCGCCACTTACTTTCAATTCTCCACTTAAAATCCCTTTAATTTCAGAATACAATATAGGATCTTCAAAGGCACTCAAAAATGAAATGTCTGTTTCTTTAAACTTTAATGTAAGTGCAATATTATCTTCTGCTTTGCCTATAAAATAATTGCCCACAAACGTAAACGTTGGTTTACTATTTCTGTTTAGGCTGCCATCAACGGCAACGCTATTTGTTGATTTGTCCCACTGTCCTCCAATCATTAAATTACCAACTAATTCATCGTTCAAAACAAAATCAGTTACATCCGATAAAACTTCAAAACGAATATTGTCATACAAATCAGCAATACCACCATTGATATTTAAAATTCCGCCCAATGTTAAATCTCCACCAAACAAAGCGTTCAAATCGCTCAAATCAAAATCGCGCACATTAAAATACAACCAATCTCTTGGATTTTTAGAAATTTTTCCATTGAAACTAACCACTCGATTTTCATTCGAAATATTAAATTTTGTCAATTGAATCACATCTATATTCCAAAGAATTTTTGATTTATCATTGATTACCCACTTATCATCTTTCAAGAAAAAGAAGGATGGATCAAAATCAGTCATTACATTTTTTTGTTCATCAACAACCGTCTTAAACGCAAAAAGTGCAGGCTGCGTGCCATTATGTCCATCCCAACCAAAATTGGTAATAAACGTATTGTTTTTTACATACGAATCAATGTACAAATTTCGAACTTGTAAACTATCATTTAACTTACCATATTGCGCTTGCCAATTGATATTAGCCTTTAAACTATCAAAGTGATTTTCAATTTTTATTTCGCTGAGCGACATATCGTGATACACTATCTTGTTTATATTGATATCGAAGGCAAATCGTTTTTCTTGAATGTTGTAATACGAATTAATCATTGAACCTTCAGAAATATAAATCTGGTCATCGTAAAATTGTAAAATTGGATTTACATTCTTTAAATCAATTGTCAAATCAAAATATTTGTTTTTGGTCTTGGCAATGTCTTTCGCTTCTACCAAGTGATCAACAACATACGACATTTGTGTCATTAAAACCGGATAAATATCCATCAAATCAAACTTGCCCGTTACATCCAAATCTAAATAAGGAGAAAACAATGAAATGGTATCAATGTCTTTTGAACGTCTAATTTTTAAAGACAATGTATCCAAGATAAAATCTATTCTTGATTCTTGATATCTAAGATTTGAAATACTTATATCCCCACTTAATTCGTTGATAGATGTTCCACGCACTTTCACATCAATGTCAGCATTGAAATTGTTGATGATGGTATCGTTACCAATGTGGAGTTCTGATAATTTTGCACTGTCAATTTTTATAGAGAAATCAAAAAACATGGGCGATTTTAAATCCACTTTTCCATCGTAATTTAAAGCTAGATTATCATCTTCAATATCAATTACACCGGTAAAAACATTGTTAGAAAAATTTCCTTTTCGAACATTAATTCCTGTGTAGTCATATCCATTTAATCCAATTGAATAAAGTTCACCAACAAAATTTACATTCAAGTCTTTTTGAGAAAAACCTTTTCCATTAATATCAAAATAACCTGAAATATCACCAAGTGTTGAATTGCCTGAAATGGCTTGTAGATTTACATTGCTTACAATGATGTCTCTGCCTTGCGGTTTATTTTCTGGACCATCGTAATGATACAAACCATCTTCTTTTTTACTGAATTGAATTCCATATTCTGAATGGACAGTTCCTAAACCTGAATACACATCACCGTCAACAACAAAACTTTCTATACCACCAATAAAACTTACGTTCTCAAGCAACACTACATTGGCGCTTTCTAAACTAGTTGGAACATTAAAATTTTTCAACCCGTCTTTTAAAAACGGTGATAAATTTAGTTTTTCTATATCTGCAACGCTTGTTCTAAACGTATCAACCTTCTCTTCAAAAAAAGCAGAATTAAAATCCGACATATCCGGAATTTCAAAATCACCAACAATCAATGTTGTATCCAATAATCTGATTTCAGTATTTTTTAATTTCATTCCATAAACAGGGCCTTTAATTTCGATGTTTTCAATTCGCACATCGTCTGTCATTCCCCAAATGGTTGGAACAAAAAAGGCAACATCTGCCAACGATATTTTTGAATCGCGAATGTTTGCATTGAATTTTACATTGTTGACAAAATTTGCAAAATCAGCGCTTCCGTTTGGCGTAATGAGTTGAAAATAATCTGAAACTAAATACGAATTATTTAAACCAATTCGCAAATCTTTTAGTGAAACAACTTCTGGACAGAAAAGCAACTCTGTGCTTAATTCTGTTAATATCAATCCACTTTTTTCGTTGAGTTTAAAATGAGAAACATCAACGTAAATAGAATCGCCGTTTAAACCAAAATCACTTAACTCGCCTGATAAACGTTGAAACGATAAATTCGAAAAATCCATTCCGTTCGGCAACGGTGCGGCATTTTGATCTTGATAAGCAAAATTTATATTATTCAATGCAATGGTTTTTACACCAACCTTAAATTTAGACTTAGTGGTATCTTCCGGTTCATCGCTCGCAAAATAATCGATGATGTGCTGAAAGTTTAATGTTGAATCACCTTTGTATTTTTTAATTTGAATATGTGCATCATTTAATTCTACTCGTGAAAGCTCGACGAACGATTCACTTAAACTCCAATCGGCAATTTCTACCCGCACAGTACCGGAAGATAAGAGCGTATCATTGAGTTTATCCGCAACATAAATCCCTTCAATATCTAACCGATCAAAGAAAATAAAATCGACTTTTTCAATCTGGACATCGGTGCCCCATTCACTGCTCAAATAGGAAGCGACTTGTTGCGCAGCCCATGTTTGAAACCAAGAAGTACGAATTGCAAAAGCCACAAAAAAAAGCACAACAAAAATTAGTTCAATTAAAACGTGAACTGTTCTGCCAAAACCTTTTAGTATTTTCTTTACTTTTGCGACGGGTGAATTTTTAAACAAAATTAATCATTTGAGCGGTAAAGACATCATAATTTTAGGAATTGAATCATCCTGTGATGATACCTCTGCTGCTGTGATTAAAAACGGTGAAATGCTGTCTAATATTGTTGCCGGTCAAAAAGTGCATGAAAAATTTGGAGGTGTAGTGCCCGAACTCGCATCCAGAGCGCATCAGCAGAACATTATTCCAACCGTTGACGCGGCTATTAAAGAAGCCGGAATTACTAAAAAAGAAATAGATGGAATTGCTTTTACACGTGGGCCTGGATTATTGGGTTCGTTAATTGTTGGAACCAGCTTTGCCAAAAGTTTTGCTTTGGCATTAAATATCCCTTTGATTGAGGTGAACCACATGCAAGGTCATATTCTTGCGCACTTTATAAAAAATAAGGAAGAGCCCTGCCTGCGTGACGCAGTCAGGCAGGGATATCCTAAATTTCCATTTATCTGTATGACAGTTTCGGGAGGACATACACAAATTGTTTTGGTGAAAGATTATTTTGAGATGGAAATTATTGGTGAAACTATTGATGACGCAGCCGGTGAAGCATTTGATAAAGCCGCAAAAATTCTTGGTTTGCCTTATCCGGGAGGACCATTAATTGATAAATATGCAAAAGAAGGTAATCCCAAAAAATTTCTCTTTCCAATTTCCAATATTAAAAATTTTGATTTTAGTTTCAGTGGATTAAAGACGAGCATTCTTTATTTTCTTCAAAAAGAAATGGCGAAAGACAAAACCTTTATTGAAAAAAATCTCAACGACATTTGTGCTTCATATCAGGATACAATTATTCGTTCACTTTTTAAAAAATTAATCAAAGCAACGCGCGAATTTAAAATCAACGATGTTGCAATAGCGGGTGGCGTTTCAGCCAATTCATTGTTACGATCAGAACTTGTTAGAATTGGAAAAGAAGAAAGCTGGAACACATTTATTCCCAAATTTGAATACTGCACAGACAATGCCGGAATGATTGCCATTGGCGGCTATTATAAATTTTTGAAAGGAGAATTTGTTGGACAAGATGTTGTGGCGGATGCTAGGTTGAAGTTTTAATTTTTGATTTCCGATTAACCCTGTCTGCTTGTCGCTGTCAGGCAGGGATGTTCGATTTTTTATTTTCGATTTGTTTTACCCATCAAATAGCCTTCCCCATTTGAAGGGGGACCGAGGGGATGATGTGAAGAACGATCGAGTTTTCAAAAAATCGTCTTTCCTAATTTATCTTCAGCGTCTCCGATAAAGCTTCCTACTCGCGGAAATAAGAAAATCTGGTTCTTCTTTAAATCAAAATTACTATTAAAAATTCAAAAAAATTCGTCAATCATCTCTTTAAAAAAAAAAGGGACGAACGATATGAATTACAAATATTTTTCTACAACCAATCTTGCCAACAAATAACTAACAGTACTTTCTGCTCCTTGGTTAAGGTTAACATGTTGTTCTTCTAATCCATCGTAACAACCTCCTGTACTGGGATTATAAATTATTTGATTCAAATGATTTTCTCCCAGAAACCAATTAAATGCAATTTTCATTTTATGTAAAAAATCTTTGTTACAATTTTCTATGTAGAAAGTCTCAAGCGCTAAAATTGTATATGCAATTTCAATTGGTTGCTCGCCATACCTGTTATTATTTTTTCCTTTGTGATGCCAACTTTGATTTGATATGACGTTAATTTTCTCGTTTTTAAAAATAATATTAATTAGGAAATCAAAAGTTTTATGAGCCACGTCTTTAAACAATTCATTCTTGGTGCACTCACCAGCCAACAGCATTGCTTGCGGCAAAAGTGCATTGGCATAAGTTAAATAGTCTTCAAACCACTGCCAATCTTTATTAGAAACACCACGATATTTTGAAACCAAATTATCTGCCAATTTGGTTATAACTTGTAAAATAGATTCATCGTTTTAAAACTGATAATAATAATACAAACCCTTTATACAAAAGGCAATTGCTCTGGGTGATTGCAACGTATCAATGAGCGGAATTGCTTTTTGAAAAGCTGCCTCTACTTGTGTTTGTAAATTAAAATCCAATAACTGGTTTAACGATAAGAACTCGCCCAATGCCCAAATAGCTCTTCCATTGGCATCTTCAAGATTTTCATTTTTGTTTTTTTCAAAAAAAACTTTGTCTGTATTTACATAATTTAGGAATGTACCATCTTCTTTTTGACAAAAAAGAATAAAATTCAAATACGTATTTATCAAAGGTAAATCACTAAATTTTCCTGTTAACTCAAAGTGTTTAGCAACTGCAATTAAAGCTCTGGCATTGTCATCGATGGTATAGCCTGATGATAAATCAGGGTTAGCTATTTTGGCAAACTGAATCATTCCGAAATCAGTTGTCAAACAACTTACATGCTGCAAATTTATTTCTGGAAATTTGTAATTAAGTTGGAACTGAGCGGTATTTAATTGAGTTTTTGCAATATCAATATGAGCAATAGCGGCATTTTGCCATGCAGTTGGACTTATTCTATGCAATGCATTTAATTGCATATCGACCATCATTTGCGGATTAGAAAGAATTAAAATGGCAGCATCAGAAAGTTGTTCTGCATTTCCAAAATCGAAGTTGATGCCTGCGCCATCTAACATTTCTAACGAATGCGGAATAGGCGTAGAAACAACTGGACATGCTGCCGCCAGGGCATAAACTAAAGTTCCACTCACGGCCTGCTGCGGATCTTTGGAAGTAAAAAAGTATAAATCTGTGCGGTGTAAATATTCCAACAAAACATCTAAAGAAAGGTATTTATTAATAAACAAAACATTCTTTTCAATTTTCAAATCCCTTACTTTTTTTTGTAGAAAATTTCTGTATTTCTCACCTTCATTTTTTACTACCTCTGGGTGCGTCTTGCCAATAATCAAATAAAGAATATGTGGGAATTTGGCAATTATTTTAGGTAAAGCATCCAACGCTGTTTCAATTCCTTTCCCTTCGCTGATTAATCCGAAAGTAGAAATAATTATTTTGTCTTTAAAAGGTGTTACTTCTTTAAGTAATATTGATAATGGTTTGATAAGATGAGTACCATGCGGAATAATATTTATTTTTTCATTCGCAATTAAATACTCTTTTTTTAAAATATTGGCTGAAAGATTTGTCATCACAATAACCTGACTTGATAGGTCTGTAATTTTTTGAACCAACTTTTTTCGTTCATTACTTGGCTCTGTTAATACGGTGTGAAATGTAGTAATCACAGGTTTCTCAACAATTTCTAAAAAATCGAGTATATAATTTCCTAACTCCCCTTCGTACAAACCAAACTCATGTTGTAGGTAGATTATTTTTATTTCTTCATCTGCATTTATTTCAATAGCTAGCCTTTTATAATCTTCTTTCAACAATGTTTTTAAAAAATATTTGACTTCATGCGGATAATCTAAATTCAATTCGTTTTTTTGCAACGCACAAACTTTGATGGTAAAACTATCGTCATATTTATCTTCAATCGCTTTAATCAAATCTTGGCTATAGGTTGCTATTCCACATTTGCGAGGTGGAAAAGATGTAATCATTAAAATTTCATTGCTTTGCATTTTTTTAAATTTTAAAGCGTAACAATTCTGTAATTAACTCTTCCAAATTCACCGATGCTGCAGCTATTCGCTTGTCTGCTGCACCATAATAAATGTATAGAATGCCATCAAAAAGTGATGTGCCGGTTGGAAAAACTACATTATTGACATAGCCGGAAAGTTCCCAACTATATTCGGGCGTAATTAAAGGATAAGGTAATCTTGCAATTTCTTTTGTCGGATCTTTCAAATCAAGTAAAGCTGCACAAGCCGAATACACATAGCCTTGGGCTGTATCGCGCACGCCATGGTAAATTAATAGCCAGCCAGCTTTGGTTTCAATTGGTACACAACCACCTCCTAGGTATCCAATTTCGTGTTCATGTTTTGGAGTCATTAATATATGTTGATTGAAATGCAAAAGGTAATTATCCCAAAATTCTTTTGTTAAGTCTTTGATATTATTTACAGATGCAATTTGAATATCTGGTTTTATTCGGTGCAAAAAAGTAAACTTTCCATTAATAAGTTTAGGAAAAAAAATGAGGTTTTTATCCCAAAGCAACATCTTTTTATCCGGATTATTTTTGATGTTAGTATGGACATGAAAATGTTCATATTTTTGAATCAAATGTTGGCTGCATTGGGCCAATCGGTTAAATTCGTTATACGTTATGCGCGGCACAATTACTCCTTGTCTCTCGAAATTAATTAAGTCAACAGATGTTGCTAATGATCCCAATGCATTAACACCATCATAAGCACAATAAGTCAAATAGTAAACATCATCAATTTTTACAATTCGTGGATCCTCAATTCCATGAATTTCATCGGCGGTAGTTGGAATAAGCAGTGGTTCTTTTTTTCTTTCTACTACTTTTAAGGGTCCTTCTAATTTAGCATACCCAATTGTTGAAAAGTTGCCTTTACGAACAGCTCGATAAAACAGGTGAACGGTATTTCCTTCTTGAAGAATACCTGGATTCAATACGCCTTCGTTTTCAAAATCCAGCTCAGTTTCGGATAGGATAATGCCTTCTTTTTTTATTGTAATCATTGCACTAGCATAAGTTAGAGAAGCCTCCCGGCTGAGTTCGGTTCAAGCACGCAGAAAACGAATTGTGTGAATGTGTAAATCCCAAAAGTTGTTCATCAATCGAAATCACCCATCTACTTTTCTTGTCAAGTTGCGCCATGGATTTTAATAAAAAACAACGCTGTAAAGGTCTGTAGTTTAAAACGAAATTTGTTATATAAGTTGGGTGAAAAAGTTACACTTATCGCAGTTTAATTTTTGAGAAAGACTCAGTGAACACGACATACTTTTTTGGAAAAAAATTTTTAGGTCCTAATGAGAAAAGAAAAAATTTATTTCTAAAGGGATTATCTTTTTGCCGTTTTAAACTATAAGACTAATTAATATTCACTTTTTTTTTACATATTAATTCCAACTGAAACAAACTAAAACTAGAAGGCCTTATTTAAATTATTCCACCAAGCTAATCAATAAAGGTTTTAATTTTTTGATTACAATCTCATTAAAACCACTATCTGCAATCATAACTTCCACAATTACCTGGTGATACGTTTTTATATAGTCGCTAGCAACAATTTTAATAATATGACCTTTTGCCGTTTCGTCAAAAACCAAAATTGAAATTCCACTCTTAATTAATTCAAGAAATAAGTATTCATGCATTTCAACTTTTTCTTTAATAAACTCAAGCACTTTTTTCTGTCTATTCATTATTACCGCCCTATTGGCATCTTCACCATTATGCGAGCTATAATTTACACATAGCCCATCATCGTAATGAATTCTACAATATTTTGAAATTACTGAAACACGTATCGAACCACTCACTTTATATTTCCTATTTTAAAATTTAATTTTTAAATCTAATGCAGTTCCTGGCGGTATTCAATTCTATCTCGACAGGCATTATACAAAAGTAAAAAACTAAGTTCTTCAAGAAAAAATTCTAGAAATTTTCTTTTGATCTGAAATTGTCAAATTAGAGCATAGTTTTTGTTGATTGTGAATTTGTGAAGGATACCTGGCTGAATGATTCTTGCAGACAGGGAGATTCTGCGAAGCTGGGGGATACTCAGCGTTTAAGCCTTGTATGTTGGTAGAAGTTTTATTTACGCACAATCCAATTTTCAATTTCAATATCTTTTAGTCGTTCGAAATCTTTAATATTTTCGGTTACTAAAATTAATTTGTTTTCTATTGCTGTCACACCGATTAATAAATCAAATTCATCATTTTGAGGTTTACCAAGTTTGTTTAGACGAACTTTTTCTTCGGCATATTTTTTTATTGAACCGAAGATTGGAATTATTACAATTCCTTTTAAGAAAATATCAATAGCTTTATGTGACTTTGCTTTATCAACACTATTTTCGGCACCATACCTTAACTCTAAAACAGTTATTTCCGAAATATAACAGTTTTCTAAACCTTTTAATTTAAGTGTTTTGTCAATTTGAAATTTTCCACGCAGAAAATGTACACAGATATTCGTATCAAGTAAATATTTCATTAGAATTTAATTTCTTTCGTTCTAAATTTTCTGCTTGATTTTATCTCTGTATTTATTTCATCAGAAGTTTTTTCAGTTGAGAATGCACCAAAAGATTTATAAAAGTTATTTTCTTTACTTTTTGTTTCTGCTTTTAATGATTTCGTCAACTTTTCGATTAGCTCAAGTTTGCTCATAGAGTTTAAACTCTCGAATAATCCGAAGTAATTTTCAATTATATTTTTGTCAGTAAAAGTCATCTTAGTGTTGTTTTATTCAAAGATAAGCTTTTTTCCGATTTTGGTCAAAGATTTCTGCTGATGGATTTGGGCTAAAATTAGTTGCGCCGCTAGTAATCGAAGATACTGAACTTGATGCTAACCCACAAGCCATGCAAACAAATTTTTTAATTTGTTTTTGATTTAGTCCGTCAGCTGACGGATTGCTTGTCGGAATTTCTATGAAATACTGAAATTGGAAAACATAAACGGCGTAATTAATTTTAGCCCGTGTTATGCACAGTTTTTTATTTAGTAAAATGCAAAACCTACTTTAAATCCAAAACGATGGTCAACACCATATTTACTAATAAATTCAGGAGTTACTATTTCTGAAAGCAAAGTGCCATTAAAATTCGCGCTACCAAGATTCAATCTCTCATAGTAGAAAGATAACGCAATTGAATTAGTAAATATATTTGTTTGATTTAGCTTTGACAAGAAGGTGTTTCTAAAAAAAGCAAAAGGCTTGGTGGTTATTTCTAATGTCCAATTTTTGAATACGGTCATAGGTACTTTGTCGTTTCCACCGAAATTGACGAATGTATTTCCGTAGATATTCTGATGAAATTGAAACCCCGTTCCACCAGTTTTTACCTGTAGCATAATTCCACCATATCTCTGAGGAAAAAGCGCAAACATAAATCCAACATTTAACATATTGCTACCTCTTATTCCGTTGAGATTAAAATTATCATAAAAAACACTAGAGTTGGCAGAGTCTCTTGGAGTTTCTAAGTTAGGAACAAAGCTAGAATTGAAATCTAAAAGAAATTGTTTCGCGGGTTTCAGTTTTGTAACTCCAGGCATTATTTTTATGTCAGCGACGCAACCAATAATAATTTTATTCGAAAATAATCGAGCGATATTAATTCCGACATTAAACATTCCTCCTTGAGCGCCGATGGTTTTTCCAAAGGGACTGTACATATACTTGTATTGAAAACAAAACATGTGATTTTGGTCGTTTGAAGTTGGCGTAACCAGTCCCTCAAAATATCTAACCAATTTACGTTGAGCAGAAGCAGAATACTCATTTGAAATAAGCACACTGATAAAA
>Ga0105048_10007681_pt1 | contig 17315 bp, 16 predicted proteins | sample MAT05_FD_78382 | JGI IMG/M metagenome (GOLD analysis project Ga0105048, IMG submission 78382) | Freshwater microbial communities from Lake Fryxell liftoff mats and glacier meltwater in Antarctica - MAT-05 | ecosystem: Environmental > Aquatic > Freshwater > Ice > Liftoff microbial mat | place...
AAAGCATTTGAAATGGTAACAACTGCCGGAATGATTTCTGCGCAAGATGCATTGAATTGGGGTTTGGTAAACCACGTAGTTGCTTTAGCTGAATTATCGATGTTCGCAGAAAAACTTGCAAGTAAAATATTAGCGAATTCACCAAACGCAATAACAGCAGCTATGAGGGCCATCAACGCAAATTACAAAGATGGAGTAAATGGTTACCAAGTTGAAATAGATGAATTTGGTAAATGCTTTGGCACACCCGAATTTAAAGAAGGAACTGGAGCGTTTTTGGAAAAAAGAAAAGCAAATTTTCGAGGATAGAATGCTGTTTTATCAATGAAAAAATGAAACACATAGAAACATAGACACATAGAAAATCTATGTGTCTATGTTTCTATGTGTTTAAAAAAATAAGAAAGAACGCAAGCTCAACAAATGAGTACACTAAAAAAATTAGCAGGTCAAACTGCCGTTTATGGTCTCTCCTCCATTTTAGGAAGACTCTTAAATTATTTGTTGGTGCCCCTCTTTACGTCTGCTTTTACCACATCTGAATATGGTATTGTTAGTGAGTTTTACGCTTATGTTGCTTTTCTAGTCGTTCTTTTAACTTTTGGTTTAGAGACTACTTATTTCCGCTTCATCAATAAAAGTGAAAATGGTGAAAAAACGTTCAACGAAATTTTTTCTCTCGTTCTAATCATCAACGGAATTTTTCTTGTTCTGATTTTACTTTTATCTCAAGGAATTGCCAATGCAATGCTCTTTCCTCAGTACCAAAATTTTGTAATGTGGTTTGGTTGCATTTTAGCTTTTGATGCAACAAGTTCGCTCTTATTGGCGAAATTGAGACAACAAAATAATGCAAAGAAATTTGCGCTGATTCAACTCGCTTCAATCGGTCTAAATATTTTATTGAATCTTATTTTTATTCTCTACGCCAAACGAGAAGTTGATGCTGGAAATGTTGATGGTTTTGCTGGAATGATTTATTCGCCAGCTATTGGAATTGGATATATTTTTATTGCCAACCTCTGCTCCAGCTTACTCAAACCGCTTTTGCTTTATAAAGAGTTAAGCGAATTTAAATTCACCCTATCAAAAGAGCAAACAAAAACTGTTTTGCTCTTTGCTGCACCACTTGCCATTGCAGGATTTGCCGGAATCGTGAACGAAACCATTGACCGACCAATGATAAAATATATTTTGTTATCACAAGGTGAAACACTTGATTACGCCATGTCGCAAGTTGGAATTTATTCAGGAAATTATAAACTATCCATTTTAATTACGCTATTCATTCAGGCATTTCGATACGCTGCTGAACCTTTCTTTTTTGCTCAAGAAAAAAATGTTGATAGAGCAAAAATCTATTCAAAAATAATGACCTGGTTTGTAATTGTTGTCACCACAATTTTTGTTGTCATCTCTTTAAATCTTGATATTTTTAAATGGTTTATTCCCAACGAAAATTATTGGGAGGGGTTAAAAATAGTTCCTGTTTTATTGCTGGCAAATGTGTTTTTGGGTATTTATTACAATCAATCCATTTGGTATAAGTTGGCTGACCGACCAATGTTTGGAGCTTATATTGCCATTGGTGGTGCGCTTGTAACCATTGTACTTAATATCATTGCAGTTCCGATACTTGGTTATATGGGTTCGGCCTGGACCACTTTAATTGTCTATTTTGGAATGTGTGCTGCATCTTGGTATTTAGGTCAAAAAAATTATCCAATAAAATACAATTTACGTAAAGTTTTATTTTACATCGGTGCCGCTGTGGCGCTTGTATTAATTGGTTTGATGATTCAAGGCAACGATATAAAAACCAATCTATTTATTGGAATTCTTTTTACCAGTATTTTTTTAGGTGTGATTCTCTTTCTAGAAAGACCATTTCGCACACTTAAAAAGCGATAATATTTGATTAAATTTGAACCATAGCTAAAACCAATGAAAGTCACAATTATCAATAAATCAAAACATCCACTGCCGAAGTATGAAACGTCTTTATCGGCTGGAGTTGATTTGCGCGCTAATTTGGATGCACCGATTGTATTGAAACCATTGGAGCGTACGCTTATCAAAACAGGTTTATTTATTGCATTGCCAGAAGGCTTTGAAGCACAAGTAAGACCAAGAAGCGGTTTAGCTTTTAAGAACGGTATCACCGTTTTAAATTCACCTGGCACAATTGATGCTGATTACCGAGGTGAAGTTGGTGTGATTCTTGTAAACCTTTCTAACATTGATTTTACAGTGAATGATGGTGAACGCATTGCGCAGTTAGTTGTAGCTAAACATGAGCAAGCTGATTTTTTTGAAGTGAAAGAATTAAATGAAACAAGCAGAGGTGCAGGAGGATTTGGTAGCACAGGTGTAAAATAATTTATATCAAATGAAAATAATTGTTCCAATGGCCGGGCGTGGAAGTCGGCTACGACCACATACACTGACAGTTCCTAAACCACTTGTGCCGGTTGGAGGCAAACCAATTGTTCATCGTTTGGTTGAAGATATTGCAAAAACCTTAACAGAGAAAATTGATGAGATTGCTTTTGTTATCGGTGATTTTGGAAAGGAAGTAGAGAACGAATTAATTGCAGTGGCCGAAAAATTAGGCGCAAAAGGAAGTATTTTTTATCAGCATCAGGCTTTAGGAACAGCACATGCAGTGCTTTGTGCCGAGCCTTGTTTAACAGGGCCTGTTGTTGTTGCTTTTGCCGATACACTTTTTAGAGCAGATTTTACATTGGATAAAAAAGCCGATGGAATTTTATGGGTAAGTCAGATAGAAGACCCTTCTGCATTTGGAGTTGTGACTTTAGACAAAGATGGCAACATCAACGACTTTGTAGAAAAATCAAAAACCTTTGTTTCTGATTTGGCCATGATTGGTATTTACTATTTCAAAGATGGCAATCAACTAAAAACAGAATTAAATTATTTGATTGATAACAACATCATGAATGGTGGCGAATATCAATTGCCAGATGCCTTAAAAAATCTAACAAAAAAAGGAATAAAATTTAAACCGGGAAAAGTGTTAGAATGGTTGGATTGTGGAAATAAAGAAGCTACAGTGCATACCAATCAACGTGTTTTAGAATTTGATAAAAATGAAAAATTAGTTTCTGCTGATGTGAAATTGATCAATGCCCAAATCATTGCACCCTGTTATATCGGCAAAAATGTTCTGCTTGAAAATTCGGTTGTGGGTCCATACGTTTCGGTTGGTGAAGGAACTAAAATTTCAAACACGATTATTTCAAATTCAATCATTCAAAAAAATACTACCATCAAAAATGCCAATCTCAAAGATTCCATGATTGGTAACAACGCCAATGTTTTAAGCAAGGCAAAAGATATTAGCATCGGTGATTTTACAACAATTGAATAAGCACTTTCACATATCATCCTTTAGTGGAAAAAAAATTACGCCTGTTTTAAAACCACTGGTTGTTTTAGCGTTCCTTTCATTCACACTATTTGGTTGCAAGACACAAGAAAGTGTAACTGAAGACGATTCAAAAGGACGAAACGAACAAGCCTTTAGAACTCATTTTCACGATGCCATTGCAGAAAAAATGATTGGTCATTATGATCGCGCTATTGAATTGTTTGAACATTGTTTGACGTTAAATCAAACAAGTCACGCTACTTATTTTGCACTTTCCGAATTGTACGAAATAACCGGAAATCAAGCCAAAGCCATTCAGTCAGCCGAAAGTGCTTACCGCCTTGATGCAACAAATAAATGGTATGCATTGCGATTGGGAGATTTATTTTTTTCAATTGGAGATTACCAAAACAGTGCAAAATATTTTGATGCAGGAATTGATGAAACAGAAAAAAACATCGAACTAAAATTCAAATATGCTGAATCACTTATATACAGTAATCAATATCAAAAAGCCATTCTTGTAATGGACCAAATTGAAGTAGAGACAGGAAAACTTCCCGAACTTAGTCTTACAAAACACGATATGTATTTAGCGCTTGGTGAAGAAGAAAAAGCCGAACAAGAATTAACCACATTGATTGCCGATAATCCATCAAATGTTGAAAATAGAATAGTTGTAGCCGATTATTTTCTTAAAACAAATCAGCTAGACAAAGCAAAATTATTTGCAGAAGAAACAATTAAACTGAATCCTGAAAACGGAACAGCATATATAATCATTGCCGATGTAGAATTACGAAAAGGAAATGTAGATGCTGCTTTTGAAAATTTAAAAAAAGGATTTGTAAAAGATGACGTAACAATAGAACGAAAATTAGAATTAATTTGGGGCCTTGCTCCGTATGCCTTTGAAGGAGCAACTGACGAAGCGAAAAAAATTGAAGCAGGTGTTGAATCACTTTTTATTTTGATTTATGACGTAGAATTAAAAAATGAAAAGTTACATCGTTATTACGGAACTTTTTTAAAAAATCAAGGCAATAATTCTGAAGCACTCGCTCATTTTAAAATGGCATTTACGTTAAAAAGTTCTGATTTTTCTACGATGGAACAATTGCTTAACATTGAGTATGAAATGCATGCTTACAGTGACATGTACTTTGATGGGGAAAAAGCAATTGAGCTTTATCCATCTCAGCCTATGTTTTATTTGCTTACAGGCATTGGCGCTTATGAATCTGGTAAATTTGATGAAGCTGAAGAATACCTATTTTTAGGGAAAAATTTAGTAGTTCAGGATAACGAATTGCTTGCTGAATTTTACTATCATTTGGGCAAAGTTCTATGTCTTCAAAAAAAATACACAGAGGGTTACGTACACTTCGAAAAATCTAAAGATTTATTTCCTGCCGGTGCTAAAGTTTATGGTTCCAAGGCTAAATTTTTACTCGAAGAAAAAAAGACATCTGAAGCTGAAATAGAAATAAAAATTGGTTTAAGTATAGATGCAAATAATGCAGTTGTATTATATGGACAGGGATTAATTTATTTTTCTAAAAAGGAATATTCATCGGCCATAAAATCGTTGGAAAAAGGATTAATGAATGATGTCAACAATGGCTGGATTCTTGAGGCATATGGTGACGCACTTTATTTAAACGGCGAAAAAGACAAAGCTGTTGTGAATTGGATTGAAGCAGAAAAAAAAGGCAACAAATCAACTTTATTGAAACGAAAAATTGCCGACAAAATGTATTATGAAAATTAAACTTCACCATCATATAGTATTATTAACGCTTGTTATAATGACCAGCATCGTTTCGTGCCGATCTGCGAAAGAAGCTACGGAAAATCTAAAACGACTAAACGAAAAAGAATCAGAAGAATTACTTTTTTCAAAAGAGAACGTTCCTTTCTGGTTTTTCTATTCTAAAATTGGCGTTGATTTTAAAGATGCAAATGGTTCAAAAGGATTTAATGCAACAGTTAAAATGCGCGTTGATTCAGCCTTTTCAGGAACGTTGAGCGTTGGGCCTATTATTGGTGGAACTTATTTAGTGAATCGAGATTCAGTTTATTTCACAAACAAACAAGAAAAATGTTTTGTCAATGAAAATTTTAAATCATTGTCAGATATTTTTGGAACAGAAATTGAATTTGACTTTTTTCAATCGTTGATTTTAGGTTTACCATTAGGATTAGACCCTTCAATCAAATACAAATACAAAAGCACGCGCGACTATTATATTTTGTCCTCTTTTAAAAAGAAAGAATTACGAAAAATTGAAAACGACAAAGATGCCGTTGTAGAAGATGATAATATTTTTGTGCAATATTATCTCAACACAAATACACATCATTTAGATCGCATCAGTATTCAAGTACCTTCTGATACAGTGTCAATCGATATCAATTACATCAATCGTCAACCTTACGAAACTTTTTATTTGCCCGAACAAACTCAAATTAAAATCGTACACCCAAGAGACTCCATTTTTATTGGACTCGATTATGGTAATGTAAAGTTGAACGAACGAAAAGTAATAGACATCAATATTCCTGAAAGTTATGTTAAGTGTCCGTAGAATTTTTACCGTATTATTTGTATTATTAAATGTTGTTTCATTTACGCAACAAAAGGATGCCGACCGGCTTAAAAAAGAACAACAAGAACTTCAACAAAAAATTTCTTTTACAAAAAAATTGCTTGAGACAACCGAAGCCAATAAACTCAATTTAACGGAAAACATTGGATTAATTGAGCGTAAGATTGAATACCGATCGGATTTGTTGAATAATTTAGATAAACAACTTAGCCAATTAGTAACGGAAATTGAAGATTTAAAAAATGAAATTGAAATTGTTCGCGGTGAGATAGAAAAACAAAAATCAGTTTATAAATTAATGTTGATACAAGCTTATAAAATGCGTAGTTCAAGTGCTTCACTTCTCTTTGTGCTTTCGTCTGAATCTTTTAATCAGGCAAATAAGCGAATGGAATATTTAAAACAACTTTCAAAATTCCGTTCTAATCAAATTCTAAAAATAGAATCATCGAAGAAAAAATTGGATGACCAACTGGCATCACTCGAAGCAAAAAAATTAGAAAAAGACTTTTTATTAACCAGTCAAAAGGCTGAGCAAAATCAATACGTTGCAGATAGAGAGTATCAGAAAAAACAAATTCAGAATTTATCTGGAAAAGAATTACAATTACAAAATGAACTTTTAGCAGCAGAAAAAAAATCGAAAAAAATCCAGAATGATTTAAACGCGGCCTTGAACAAAGAAATTTTAGACAAGAAGAAAAAAGACGGTGACAAACCAAAAACAGTTGCGGAAACAAAAGAGGTGGCGCTTAGTAATACTGGCTTTGAAGGCAACAAAGGCAAACTACCTTGGCCAGTTAGCAAAGGTGAAATTACAAAAGGCTATGGCAAACAAGCGCATCCGGTGCACATCAATGTTTTTACTTACAACAATGGAGTTGATATCACAACAGTAAAAGGTTCCACTGTTCGTGCTGTTTATGCAGGCGAGGTAACAAGTGTAATAATTATTCCTGGTGCAGGAAAAGCAATTATCATTGCGCATGGCGACTATCGTACAATTTATTCAAATCTGCAAGAAACCTACGTTAGTAAAGGAGATAAAGTAACTTTAAAACAAGAAATTGGTTCATTGCTGGTTAACGAATCCGGTACATCTGATGTTCATTTTGAAATCAGAAAAATCACGCTTGAAGGAGAAATCGTTAATGTAAATCCAACGTATTGGTTGACACAATAATTTTTTGTTCATCATTTATCGTCGGCATCATCCAACTGATAAATTGAAATTCCTTCATACAAACTAAAATTAAAATAGACAGTCACAATTGAAACAACTCTGTTTCCTTGTGAGTCTGTTGCTGCTTCCCAGCTTGGCATTGTGCGAATTGTCGACGTACATTTTTCTTCAAACAATTTAACAATTTTCGAATTCATCATCATTTGAGTTGCATTCAACGCTTTTTCATTTTCGCCACGCAAACAGAAACAGTTCGAAACAATTTCGGAAATTTGTCCTTCTTTGCCAACCAAAAATTCCACCTTCACGTTAGCCTGAATTTTATCCTTTTTTGCTGTACCAGGATAAATTACTTTCTCTGTAACGTAAGTACGCATTGCTTTATAACCTTTAGGAAAGCAGGCTGTTTTGTTAATCACCTTTCGAAAGGATACGTCATTTTTTGTAGTAGCATCAATCAATTTAATTCCATTATCTTTCTCTTCAGGATTTAAAACATTTCCATTATCATTTCCTATTGATTCATTGTCATCAATATTGTCGTTTGCAGTAGTTGACAAATTTATATTTCTATCTGTCTTGTGCTCTTTGATTGCGTCTGCGTAATTAATTGAATCATTCGGCAATTCATTCAATTGACTTTCATCGATAAGATTTTCATTGTTTTTTAAAGCACTTTCTGTGTTAATGTTTTCAACGATTGATTCATTTATATCATCCGCTTTTGAGTAATAAATAGTTGCTGCAACAATACCAATTACAATGGTTGCGCCTGCAAAACCCACATAGGGATTAGAATACCATGCTCCGCCACCGCCGCCTGCAACTAAATTAATTTCTGCCAGCAACGCTTTTCTACTTACCGTTTGAGCAAATAATTGTTGGTCAGCAACCTGTTGTGCAAGCTCTGGATTTAACGCCATGTTATTCTCAAAAAGAGCGCTTTCCGCTCCTGTCATTTCACCTTGTAAATAAAGGTCTATTTGCTCCATGGTTTGTAAATCTGCTCTCATTCAATCGTATTAATCTGTAGTTCCTTTGGTGACATTTTTCTGGCTAATTCTATGGCATGTTCCATACATTTATACTTTTGCGTTTTAGCCGAATTAACGCTTGAAAAATCTAACTCTTCCGCAATCGTATTCATGTCTTCTTTCTTAAAATAAAACAATTCAAATATTTTTTTGCAACGTTCTGTAATCTGACTTAAAACACTTTCTAAAATTTTTATTTTTTCTTCCTTCTCTTCATTGTACCCAAGGTCTTCGGCCGATAAAATTAACGTATCGCTCCATTCCAGCTCAGGATTTCTATATCGCTTGCGCAATTCGTTCTTCCACAAAAATCGGTTAATTCCATATAAAAAAGTAGAAAGTTTCGAAGTCAATTCAAATTTAGGATTGTTAACTTTTTCAATTAATAAAATCAAACTATCGTGAAAAATTTCGCGCGCAATTCCAACATCACCTCCACTAGAAATAATGTTGGCTTTGATCTTAGGGAATTCTTTATAAAGCACTTTAATTGCTTTTTCCCTTCGGCCTTGGCGTATCTCTGATATAACTTCTTGGTCGATCATTTTTTATTTGATTCTACTACTATATGTCTGGGTTTTTAAAAGGTAACCTTTTTTATACTATTCTTTTGTTTTCATCCTATTGGGGGCCCATTTATTCCGAAAGTACGCGAGTATCCTTGGGTCCTCCATTGAAATTTCAAAAGCAATTTTCATCAAAACAAGACTTGAGAACAGAATTACCGTATTACCCATTGTCAACATCATTAGAACAAGACTACCAACTACAAATGCATAACTAAAGAAGATTCTTTTTATTACTCGGAAAAAATTCAAATTTACCATTGTACTTGATTTACTGATTTTCAAATAAAAAGTAATAAATTCAAGAATGATCATAAATAAAAGGACATACCAGAAATTCATCAACATTAATCGATGATACATGTGATCCTGGAAATGTCCAAATTTTGACTCGCCTGTTGCAACGTACAATACAACCAAAAAAGCGAAGATTAGTCCTGAAAAAAAGACAAGAGAAAATAGGAGCTGGATCAAAGCGAAACCAAAAGGATACCTTGTTTTCTCTTGGACAAAATACTGATGAAAATTAAAAACAAAAAACATAGCCATCGATTCAAGCAGGTAAAGAACAGATAGGTCAAATAACGTCCAGTCAAAAAATATAAGACCGATAATTGGAATGAGCTGGACAATTATCAGTCGGGCAATAGATATTTTTAGGGCTATTTTCATTGAACTTTTATCATTAATGACATTACCTTACTGTTTCAGTTAACTTGACATATACTTAATAAATCTTCTACGCTGGTGATTTAAGTAAATCAAAACCCTTTCGTCTTCAATTGAATATTCCATTATAAATCTTAATCCAATCATAAAAATAACAGAAACAACAAAGTTATGATTAAACAGAAATACAATGAATGATGCTGGAATGAGATAAAGGGTTGAGAATAATATTCGAATAAAAACTCTTGAATAACTGATAAAAAATTGATTAGTTTGTTTTAGCTGATTTCTTCTCTGCATAAACACAGTTAAGGTCTCTATACAAATCAAACTAAACAACGGAATCAACAATTCCATGTCTTCAACTCGCTCTGCGGCAAATTTAAAACTCAATGCAAAGTCAATCGACCGAGGAGTCAAAATTCCATAAATGATTGCCACTTGCGCATATAATATTGCAACAAAAGGCACTAGCGAAATTGTGAGTTGTATCAAGGCAAGCGGAAAAGGATAATTTGTTTTGGGTTCCAGAAAGAAATATCTCACATTAAAAACCACATAAATAGCGAGCGATTCAAGAATATATATATATAACAACTACTTCAAAAATTTCCCAATCAAAAAATAACAGTCCAACAACTGTAATAGTGTTGACTAAGATTAATTTAAGAATTGTGATTTTTAATTTTAATCGCATCTATTATGTAGTAAGTTTATCTTAAATATTTCTCTGAACCTTTCCTTACTTTAAATGTACTATAATAAACGATTCTTTTGCCTGAGATTTCTTGCGGTATCAAAATCGTACATTTATAAACCATTTTATTCTAACTACTTTGAATTATGAAAGCACATTTATATTCGATTATTTTTGTTTTGTTTTTGACTACAAATTTGTCGCTTGCGCAAGAAGAAGGTTTATATTATGATTATGATGGGCTAATGAATAAGGTTCAAGTTGAATATGTGCCAACATCAGGAACCTTTGTTACTGTTCAAATAGCAGCCTTTGTTGGCGAATCGTATGATCGTGATTTTATGTCAAGTTTTATTTTGTTGAAACCGGTTTTTCTAGCGCGCAACAAGGAATGGAATTTTATTTCGCTAGGAATTTTTAATTCCGTTCAACAGGCAAAAATTCTTCAAACAAGAGTTCAATATTTATTTCCTGGCGCTTTTTTGGTTGCATATTCAAATGGTCGACCAGTTGACATAGATGATTTTGTGATGGGCTACAGTGGGCCACAAGCTGTTGATGTTGATGGTGCAACGTTTCGTTTAAAGCAATTAATATCGACGTCTTATTACCGTGTTCGTACAGGATATTATGTTCAAGAAGGTCTTGAAAAAAGTGAGAAAAAAATGTACAAAAAATTAGAAAAAAACGGAATCACTTTTGTGCAGGAACCTTTTCAAAATGGTCGTATTTATGTCACTTCACAAACATTCGAAAACTTATGGGATGCAGCAGACATGCGTTCAACCATTGAAAGTATTACAGAAAAAGAAGCGGTGGTTCAATACTATTTTGAAAACATTGGAATAGAACTTCACTATTTACGAAAGATGTATGAAGCGCTTTCCTATCAATAAACAAATACTATTTCGTTTGTTTGGCCGAATAAAATTTATTTGAAGCTGTATTGAATAGCAGAATCAATACATAAAATCTGATTGGAAAAATAATTAAAAACAAAACTTCGCTAGACTCTATTGGCTTATCAAGAAAAAATAAAATTGATTGGACCAATATTACCAAAAGCAAAAAAAACCTTGTCTGTTTGTTTTTAAGTCCAGGAAAAAAAGTAAGAATCAATAATGACATTTCACAAATACAAAAAATTAAAATCTCGTTGACAGAATAATCTGTTTTAATAGAACTTAACCAAATAGCTTGAATGAAAAAAATACCAACTGTTCCAAGTAAAATTAGCGTTGAATTTTTACTGATTTTTTCAGCCTTTGTTGGCATTTTATTTTGTCTCTTTCGCATGGGTAAATGTACTTATACATCCGTTAATTTTCTTATATTTATCTAAATCTTATTTGGTATGAAACTTTTTTTTCTTTCTGTGCTTTCTTTTATTCCCTTTTTGGGCTGGTGTAATTCTGATCAAAAAATAATCGAAACAGATTCGCTTTTGGTAAAACTTCAAAAAAATTTACCAACTGGTTGGAGCATGCATGTAACCGCTGATACATTAGTTATTGAGAACACAGAACCAATGTGGATGTTGCAATCTAACTACATTAATGCACCGCAAGATGCTTTTAACGACAGCGAAAAAAACAAAAGCAAAATCACGTTAAATGGAAAAAAAACACACGCTCATTTTATTTTTCAGTTGATTTCAAAACCGAAAAAAAATCCAAAGGCACGAAACGAATTTGATCCTTCTTCAAAAGCAAATTATTTTTCTGAAAAATACAGTCTCGTTGAAATTAAAGCAATTGGTTTTGATCATCCTTATGCGCGCTTTTATCCTTGGAACATAGAGGATGAAGCTTGGAAAATTTATTTCATTACCTTAGGACAATGTTTAACAAAGGGAGTTGGTCCGGTTTATCATGATGTGAATTATGAGCGACCTTAAAGTTAATTCTTGTGACATTTAACTTTCCTGTTTTTGAATAATAATATTAACAAGTTCATTTTTTTGAATCACACGTGCCTATTCGCTAACAACGGCGGTGGTTCTCCATTAAACGGATTAAACCGGCTGATTGTTTTAGCTTCCATTCCTGCGGCTTTCATGATGGCGCGATCGCCATATCGTTCGCGAATTTTATCCATGGCTTGATACAAAGAAATTATATCCGCATCATCAAATAAATTTATCTGGTGTCCACCTTCTACCAAAAGACTGAAACGCACACCAATCAACCGCACCAATAAACGACGGTTGTATAATTTTCGAAACAATTCAATCGCTATCGGAATAATCAAGTGGTCAGAAGCGCAGTAGGGAATTTGTTTTTGCAACGTGTAAGTTTGAAAATCTGAATATCGAATTTTTAGTGTAATGCAAGCCGTCAATTTATTTCCACGACGCAATTGAAAAACTAAATTTTCTGCCATCGCTGTAATTAATCCTTCTAATTTTTTTACGTCAATGGTGTCTTTATCAAAGGTACGTTCGGTTGAAATGGATTTACGCTCTTGATACGGAATAACAGGCGTGTTGTCAATTCCATTGGCCTTTTTCCACATCACAATTCCATTTTTTCCAAATACTTTTTCCATCACTTCAATCGGCATTTCCTGAATGGACTGAATTTTTTTGACACCCAAATTGCAAAGCGAACGATAGGTAACATCACCAATCATCGGAATCTTTTTTACCGATAAGGGTGCTAAAAATGGTTTCTCTGTTCCGCTGATAACATGAATTTTATTGTTTGGTTTTGCTTCTCCCGTTGCAATTTTTGAAACTGTTTTATTGATTGACATTCCAAAAGAAATCGGCAATCCCGTTTCGCGAATAATCTTCTCTCGCAACTCCGATGCCATTTTATAACAACCATAAAATTTATCCATGCCTGTCAGGTCTGCATAAAATTCATCGACCGAAGCTTTTTCATAAAGCGGAACAGCTTCTCGAACAATATTGGTCACATCATCCGAATATTTACTGTAAACTCCTGTATTGCCTCTCAACACAATTGCCTCCGGACAAAGCTGTCGCGCCATTCGCATCGGCATGGCGGAATGAATTCCAAAACGTCGCGCTTCATAACTACACGATGCAACTACACCTCGGTCGGACGTGCCGCCAATCAATATTGGTTTTCCCTCCAGCTTGCTGTCCATCAGCCGCTCGCACGACACAAAAAATGTGTCTAAATCCATGTGCATTATTGTTTTCATAATTCTCTTTTTGCGGTGGTGTTAAAATCGCAACATCAACCATCTTGGTAACGGGCGAATGAAAATTCGCCCTTACCGGTTTCTTGTTACGACGATTTTTTCTTTTTCTTCGTCTTTTACTTCGCTGTATCGCGGGTCTTCCATTACATCCATTTTTTCCATGTATTCTACTTCTACATTTATACAATCAAAATCTTCTAATACTTTGCCACGCACTTTGTAAACACCGGTTCCACGGAATTGAAATTTTTGTGCGATTGGTGGAAAATGAACCGTATCCAACCAATGTCCTTTTTCATCTAAAAATGTTCCGAAATACATGGATGTTCCGCTTTTTGTTTGTGTATGCTTTCTGTGAATTAAATATCCTTTTATCCAAACTATTTTTCCAACATGGTTCGGAAGATCTGCGGCTAAAACTACTTTGGTATCATCCGGTCTTATCAAATCAAACGGGCTGTGCAACGGAAAACTCAATAACTCAATTTGATCAAATGCATCTTCTTGCCATGAATTTTCTAATGCGGGAATTTTATATTCGGGACGTTGAATTCTGAATAAATCTTTCATTTCATATTCGGCCATGTGCGTATCATTAACAGCGCGTTTACGATTGATTTTTTCCAATTTAAAATGTGCCTCCCACAATAAACTTCGTTTGTCTTTTTTTGTGAAACGAAATGCATCGATGCGAATTAAAATACTGATTTGTTCTAATGAGATTTCAACTCTGTCAATGAAATTATTAAAATCCAAAAATGTTCCATTAGCTTCACGCTCATTGACAATGGCGTGCATTGAATTACTATCAAACGAATGCAATAAATGAAAACCAAGAATGATGTTTATTTCAAAAATTGTTGTTTCAATTTCACTTTGATTGACACATGGTCCATGAATAATTCCACCGTGTAATCGTGCTTCGGAAACATACAATTCTGTTCGATAAAATCCGCCAAAATTATTGATTGTTGCCACCATATATTCGAGCGGATAATAGGCTTTTAAAAAAAGACTCTGATAACTTTCTACTGCGTAAGATGCAGAATGACCCTTTGCAAACGCATAGCCGGCAAAGCTTTCAGTCTGTCGCCAAACTTCGGCAGTAACTTCGGGTGCGTGACCTTTCTTATTACAATTTTCAAAAAATTTTTCTTTTACTTTATCAAATTCATCGCGCGAACGAAATTTCCCGGACATGCCTCTTCGCATTTTATCCGCTTCACCTAAAGTCAGTCCGGCAAAATAATGCGCCACCTTTATTACATCCTCTTGATACACCATTACTCCATACGTCTCGGGCATCAACTCCAACAAAACCGGATGTGCTTCTTTTCTTTTTTCGGGATTTCTGAAACGTTGAATGTACGCCTGCATCATTCCTGATTGCGCCACACCGGGACGAATAACGGAGCTTGCCGCAACCAATCCCAAATAATCATCAACGCGTAGTTTTCGTAACAACATTCGCATCGCTGGCGACTCGACATAAAAACAACCAATGGCTTTTGCCTCACGCAGCATCTCTTTAATGTTTTCGTCTTGCTTGAATCGCTTTAAATCATGGATATCAATTTCACCTTCTTCAGGTCTGGTTCTGTGAATAATTTCTATTGCATCTTTTATTTTTCCTAAACCGCGTTGACTCAAAATATCAAATTTATAAAGACCAATATCTTCCGCAATGTGCATATCAAATTGCATGGTCGGGTATCCTTTTGGCGGCATAAAAGTGGATGTAAAATGTGCCATCGGCTTTTCAGAAATTACAATTCCGCTTGCATGAATACTCAAGTGACTTGGAAAACTGTGAATGTATTCGCTATACTTCAAAACCAATGTTGATAGGTGATTCAAGTCCCAGGTTTGAACATAATCTTTACTTAGTTTATCAATTTCTTCTTTTGGTAATCCAAACACTTTTCCAAGTTCGCGCACCACTGCTTTTTTTTGAAAACGATTGTAGGTTGCAACCAGCGCAACGTTTTTAAATCGACTAAAAATATAGGCTGTTACATCGTCACGATCGCGCCACGAAAAATCAATATCAAAATCAGGCGGATTGGTTCTGTACAAATTAATGAAGCGTTCAAAATACAAATCAAGTTCAATCGGATCCACATCTGTAATTCTTAGAAGATACGCAACTACACTATTGGCGCCACTTCCACGCCCAACGTAAAAATATCCTTTAGATCTTGCGTAGCAAACAATGTCCCAATTCATTAAAAAATAAGAGATGAATCCCATTTGTTTTATGACAGATAATTCTTTGTCAATTCGTTTTTGAATGATGTCAGTATTTGTTGGATATCGGTATGCCATTCCATCCTGACAAAGTTTAAGAAGAAGAGCTTCATCTTCATTAGCACTGCCTGTATAATTTTTTTGATTTTGTGGTTCGGCATCATCTGAAAAATCAAAAAAGATAGATGACTCATTGAGAATTTTTTTTGTGTTGAAAATAACTTCAGGATAATCAATAAACTGTTTCAGCAAAACATCAACCGGAATCATTTGATGATTGGTATCGCCTTGCTCCGTTTCTAGTAATTTACTCAGTAATGTATTCTTGTCAATGGCTCGCAGCAAGCGGTGTGCATTAAAATCTTTTTTATTTCTGAAAGACACCGTTTGCAAAATAACCGCGCGCGAAGTGTCTAATTTTTTTATTCGGATGTAATCAATATCTGCAGCTGAAATTCCAACATATTCATTTTCTCGCAACGCATAATTTTGATTTCGTTTAAACGGATAAATCACAAATACATTTTCAAATTCAGGAGCAAGCGCCGGAATTGGTAAATGACCACTTTCTGTTTCTGTTTTATTTTGTAAAAAAGGCGTGAGATAAAGATTGATTTCTTCAAAACCAACATTGTTTTTTGCAATGGCTACAAATAGTTGATTGACACCATTTCTGAAATCAACACCGATAATTGGTTTGATATTGTACTTAGGAGATTCACGAATAAATTCAAGACAAGCCGATGTACTATTGATATCGGTCAGCACAATTGCATCGCACCCATTTTGTTGAGCAAGTTGCAAAAGTGTTTTGGAGCCGAAGGTTCCATAACGCAAACTGTAATATGTGTGCGTGTTGAGATAAATAAGATTCGTTTTTGGTATGTTGTATTCTTCGTGATGAATGCAAATTAACGAATAATTAATCAATTTTAGATTAGTTTCTAATCATTTTTATCTCAATTGCTTGTTTATTAAATATCTAATTTTTAGATTTGTTGCCTCAAGAACGATTATTGGTGCTAATTCCTGCACCGCTTTATAAAACGAAATTTTAATAAACATTGTTGAACTGGTCATAAAATGTGACCGGTTAAAAAAATTATTTATGACACAGAAAAACACATTGATTCCCGAAGAAGTATTGTTGACAAAAATCTATTTCATCAGAGGACAAAAGGTAATGCTCGATCGCAATTTGGCGGAATTGTATGGAGTTTAAACTAAAGTGCTTAAGCAAGCCGTTAAACGAAATATCAGTCGTTTAACGGATGATTTTATGTTCGAGATGACTAAAAAAGAGATGGAAAATTGGAGGTCACAATTTGTGACCTCCAATTCAGACAAAATGGGTTTAAGATATTTACCCTATTGTTTTACCGAACATGGCGTACTGATGCTCTCTTCTGTTCTTAACAGCGAAAGAGCCATTAGCGTTAACATTACGATCATGAGAGTTTTTTCACGCATGCGCGAAATGCTGTTAACTCATAAAGACCTGCTTCTTGAAATGGAAGAAATTCGCAAAAAACTAACATCGAACGATGTACGCATTAATCTTGTTTTTGATTACCTCACGCAGTTTATTACAAAGGATGAAACAGAATCTGAACGGACGAAAATTGGATTTAATACCATTACTTAGTTCAAATTAGTCCAAAGGATAATTTGGGCTTAGTAATGTAAATGCCGATATAGTAGCTGTTTGAGTTCAATATCTATTTTGATATTGGACTAATACAGATACC
>Ga0105048_10007683_pt1 | contig 17311 bp, 14 predicted proteins | sample MAT05_FD_78382 | JGI IMG/M metagenome (GOLD analysis project Ga0105048, IMG submission 78382) | Freshwater microbial communities from Lake Fryxell liftoff mats and glacier meltwater in Antarctica - MAT-05 | ecosystem: Environmental > Aquatic > Freshwater > Ice > Liftoff microbial mat | place...
AAATATCAATTGGTATTAGTCCGCGAAGGCGGACTGATATGAATTCCAGACTTATGCAGGAGTTCTAGTTTTTTAAAAAAATTACAAAATCATCGGCTTGCTCCTAGATTAAACTAGATGAGGACTAAAGAATTGACATGAGTATTATGACTGACCTATTAGATGAGACCCTTTCTAGGGAAATAGCCGATCGCATTAAAAGTAGTCCTAAAAACAGTAGCCCTAAAAACTGCTTTGAAAGTTCCTATCAAGGGGTTTTAGCCATCCCTGAGGCAATCTACATCCAAGGCTTTTTAGCAGTAGCGGGCGCACCCTACAAACCCATAGAACATAGTTGGATTACTTTGGGCGATCGCATAGTCGATCCCACCTTTCCCCATCTCGGTTTCCTAGCCCAAGATATCCATTACTTCCCTGCCCAGAAATTGAATATTAAGAAGCTCAAAGCTATCCTAGAAGAATCCCAAGAGGACTATCCAGAAGACGAGCCACTGCCAGTTTACGGCGATCAACCCTACGAATACTACGGCAATTTAATGCTAGGTGGCAAAGATTACCAAAACGCCTACGATCTTGCTTTAGCAAAATGTCGAGAGTTGAATCAGCCAAAATTCCAGTAGTAATGATTGGCAATTAATAGCAATTAATAGCTTGATTTTGGCACTAGGTGTTATTTAAAGAGTCCACCCAAAAATCCTTCTATACCACCTTTACCAATGCGATCGCCCCGGATTTTTGCCAGTTGCTGTAGCAGTTCCCGCTCTTCAGGAGTAATCCGCATAGGTATATCTATCAATACTGTTAGGAGGTGATCTCCCCGCTTCACAGGATTACCTAAAATGGGCACGCCATGCTCTTCTAAGGTCAGCACAGTTCCCGGCTGAGTTCCCGGAGGAATAGTTAATTCCACTGGCCCATCCACGGTGTTTACTTCTAAACGACTGCCCAAAATTGCTTGAAGATAACTCAGCTTAATTTCTGAGAGGACACTAATACTCTCCCGATGGAACTCGGCATCTTCTTCAATGAACAGATACACATACAAGTCCCCCGGTATGCCTCCTCGCAGCCCAGCATCACCTTCTTTAGATACTCGCAATCGTGTACCATTATCCACCCCAGCAGGAATGTTGATTTCTAATTTCTTAGTTTCCTGTTTCCGTCCGGCTCCTCCGCAGGCTTCACACTTTTCTTCAATGATTTGCCCATCTCCATTACAAGTAGGACAAGCGGAAACTTGAGTAAAGCTGCCAAAAGGAGTACGAGTAGCTCGACGCACCTGCCCAGCCCCACTACAGGTAGGACAAGTCCGGGTACTAGTGCCGGGTTTTGCTCCAGTGCTATTACAGACAGTGCAGGTTTCTTGGTGAGGAATCCGAATTTCTTTTTTGCCGCCGAAGATGGCTTCCCGAAATTCCAGTTTGAGATCTAAGCGCAAGTCTTCTCCCTTCACAGGTCCGTTGCGCCGTCGTTGTTGCTGTTGAGGAGAAGCACCGCCAAAGCCACTAAAGAAACTCTCAAAGATATCGGCAAATCCACCCATATCTCCCATATCTCCAAAACCACCGGCTCCACCAGTTACCCCTGCTTCACCAAAGCGATCGTACCTAGCTCTTGCTTCTGGTTCCGAAAGAATCTCGTAAGCACGATTAATTTCCTTAAATTGCTCTTCTGCCCCCGTTTCTTTGTTGACATCCGGGTGGTACTTCCGAGCTAGGCGACGATAAGCTCGCTTTAGCTCTTCCTTGTCAGCATCACGGGAGACACCCAGAGTTTCATAAAAATCGCGTGCCATAGTAGGTGGATTTGAATTATTTTGTTTGTTTTTGCCCTTTTCGTTCTGCAAGGATTTCTTGCCAGCTTGGGGTGGACTTACCTAGGATTGCTCTTTCAGCTTTAATCCTAATTATAGCTTGATACTCTTAAGCCTCAAAAACGGAGGAATCTTCCGTCTCTACAAATTTAACATTAATATACAACAAAGGGTAGTGTCGCAAATGTATGTTTCTCTAGTTAGGGCTGGTTAGGAGGACTGACGTTGCATTTAATCTACTGGTTCATAGTCCGCAGTCATAGTTGCATCGTCATCAAAATCAAATACAAAGTCATCATCCCCAGTAGCAGAACTGAGACCATATTCTACACTGACCGTAGCATCATCGTAGCCTTCAACATAGTCCGTGTCTTCGGTAACATTGCTAGGAGTTAGCCCGGGTTTTTGATACATGGCCATCCCCACGGAAAAGAGCATTTGCTGGAACTCATCTATGAGGGCTTTTGCAGCATCTAGATCACTCGCATCGTTGGTGAATACGGCTCGTAGTTGCTCCAGTTTGATATCCATTTGTACTTTGAAGGGAGGATTGATCATGTCAGGATTATCTGCCAGAGTGGATTGATAACTTTGGATTAGGTTATCTGCCTGATTTTTCACCTCGACCATTTGGAGACGGCGGCGATCGACATCAGCGTAGCTTTCTGCCTCTTGACGCATTCGTTCAATTTCTGAACTACTTAAGCCTCCTGTATTGGTAATTCGGATACTTTGTTCCCTGCCAGTCCCGCGATCGGTGGCGGATACCTTCAAAATTCCGTTGACATCAATTTCAAAAGACACCTCAATTTGGGGAACACCTCTAGGAGTAGGCGGAATGCCTGTCAACAGAAACTTACCAAGGCTCTTGTTATCTCGTGCCATAGCCCGTTCACCCTGAAGGACATGGATTTCTACGGTGGTTTGACCATCAGTAGCAGTGGAGAAAATTTGGGACTTGGTAGTTGGGATGGTGGTATTGCGCTCAGTAATTTTGGTAAATACCTCTCCCAAGGTTTCAATACCCAAGGAGAGGGGCGTAACATCCAAGAGAAGCAGGTCTTCCACTTCTCCACCCAGTACTCCTCCTTGGACTGCTGCTCCCACAGCAACTGCTTCATCAGGGTTGACAGAACGATCGGGCGATCGCCCACCAAAGAACTTTTTAATAGCTTCCTGAACAGCCGGCATCCGAGTAGAACCACCCACTAAAATGATTTTTTCAATATCACTAGGCTTAAGTTCTGCGTCCTTAATAGCCTGCATAACTGGTTGAATTGTGCCATCTACTAAATGCTTGACCAATTCCTCAAAATCAGTTCGACTCAAATCCATCTCTAAATGCTTTGGTCCGCTGGCATCAGAGGTGATAAAGGGTAGGTTAATGGTGGTAGTCGTCATACCAGAAAGCTCGATCTTTGCTTTTTCTGCCCCTTCTCGTAGACGCTGGAGAGCCACTTTATCTTGGGCTAGATCAATCCCTTCCGTCTCTTGAAATTTTCCTCTCATCCATTGCACTAGCACGTTATCAAAATCATCGCCCCCTAGGTGGTTATTCCCAGAGGTGGTTTTCACCTCAAAAACACCATCCCCCAGTTGCAGGATCGACACATCAAAAGTCCCGCCCCCTAGATCAAATACCAGAATTAGTTGGTTTTGTTCTAGTTTATCCATGCCGTAAGCAAGGGCAGCAGCAGTAGGCTCATTGATAATTCTCAGGACTTCTAATCCTGCGATCGTTCCCGCATCTTTCGTTGCTTGGCGTTGAGCATCGGTAAAGTAGGCTGGAACAGTAATTACAGCTTGAGTAACAGCTTCTCCTAGGAAATCTTCTGCATCTTGCTTCAATTTCTGGAGCACCATAGCCGAGATTTCTTGAGGGGTATAATTTTGACCCCGAATCTGGACATCCACGGTATCATCCCGCCCCCGGACGCAATTATAGGGAACTCGCGATCGCTCTTCCTCCGTATCATCCCAGCGCCGCCCAATAAAACGCTTAATACTATAAACCGTATTTTCCGCATTGGTAACAGACTGACGCTTGGCTGGATCGCCAACGAGTCGCTCCTCTCCCTTGCCAAAACCAATAATGCTAGGGGTTGTTCTAGCTCCTTCTGAGTTGGCGATGACAATGGGTTTGCCGCCTTCTAAGACTGCAAGACAGCTATTAGTGGTTCCTAGGTCGATGCCGATGACTTTTCCCATAGGACTTCAGAGTTAATTTCCTTTGTGGTTAACAATTGCTAACTTAAGCCATTGCTAACTTAAGCCGTTAGTTGCCGTTAGTTGGTGAGTAAGCAGGAAGTTACTTAAATTTACTTAGTTACATCATTCCCCATATTATTCACTTTTTTGCCAATAGTTGCATTTTTATTTCAAATTGCTAGGCACTACTAGGAACTCTATTGGATATCTAATGTATGGGGGATAGATTGGTAGGGGTGATATTTTGAATTATGGGTGGGGTTCTGTACCAGATCATCGCCAAATATAATAGCTCAAATCCGATCGCCGAACCAGACTTATCCTATGCTCAATCAGCTCTCTGGGGCAGCTTCACTAACAGGAGGAGTTTCCATTCCATCTTCAGGAGGGGCGGCAACTTTGACCATGGCATGACGTAGGACTCGATCGCCCAAGATATATCCCCGCACCAATTGTTCTACCACAGTTCCTTCAGGATATTCAGCCGTAGCTTCTCGCATCACTGCTTCGTGGAAGTTCGGATCAAAGGGTTCTCCTTCAGGGCGCATAGGAGAGACTCCCACTCTTTTTAAACAGTCCACTAGTTGTTTATATACACCCTGATAGCTTTTATGAATGTTCATCTCCCCATCGGTTTGGGGTTTGATATGGGATCGGGCGCGATCGAAATTATCTACCACCGGGAGAATTTCCTTAACTGTAGCCCCTTTGATCTGGGTCTCTGCCTCTTCTTTTTCTTTGAGAGTCCGTTTACGAAAGTTCTCAAAGTCCGCACCTAGGCGAGCATACTGCGATTTAGCACCTTCTAGTTGCTGAGTTCGTTCTTCTAGTTGGGTTTTAAGAATTTGATTCTCTTGGTGGATAGCAGCGAGGGCGATCGCAGCTTCATCGGCACTAGAAACCTCCGAAGCCATGGCTTCCCAGTAGGCGGCTTCAGAACCAGCAGGAGCTTTATCACTAATAAAATCCGGTAGATCCATATCCGCAGCCCCGCTAATATCTTCAACACTTCCTAGGGGCTGAGCAATCAACTCTTTTCCCGGCTCCTGTGGACTATTCTCTAGTTGTGGTTCTTGCTCGTTCATAGTTCCCCTTGATTCAAAATTTTGCAAAGCAGCAGACTATACTATTATCACTAACTAATACTAAATTGACACTCCCACGTCTAAAGAGTATGGGATTCTGTAAGAGTTCAGAATCTGAACCTTAAGGGCGTAATCAAAGCACCCCTAAATAGTTAAATCGGCTATCTTGACGATACCGTTCTCCTGCTTACGTTTTTTGTTTTTTTTGCTTTCTGGGTCTATCACTAAGCCAATGCGGTACGCTCCCCATCCTGCCTTTATTTGCTCTTTTTGCATTGCCTCTCTAAATAGGTGTACTAAGTGGCGGGGATTTCTCCTTAACTAGGATGGTTCAACACGCAGATAGATTTACTTACTTGCTGGTTAGATTCTATCAGAAAATTAAGGAATTATTAGAAAATCAAGGGATTGGTGATCACTGAGCTTCCTGCCCTGAGCTTATCGAATGGGTACCGAAGTGTTGACTACTACCTACGTCAACCCAACTTATATCCCACGGCTAAAGCACATGGGTTTTACGGCGATCACTATAAAAAAAGATTAGGACAACTGGTATTAAGGCAAGCTGGACGATTTTTCTATATCCTACTCATTGAAATCGTCTTAATCATGATTTCTAGAGTTTCCGTCTTCCGGGAGTAAAATCAATCTAGTTCTCCTTATTTCAGCTATCCTAGAAAATATCTTGCTAAACTTGGACTGATCGGGAGCATCTTGAGTCCCCATGGACATTCTGTGATTCTCAAGGTAAGATAAAAAAACGTTTTTGCTGTGAGGCTTGCGGCTATAGTCTCTGGCAAAAAAATCAGAGCATGATTCCTAATGACCCATCTCAGTTTCTTTGAATACTGACCGTAAGTCAACCAACTGGGAATCCAAATTGAAAGCCGCAAGGTACTGTAGGACATACAGGAACCACTTCCACGGAAGTAATGCTTGGGGAGACATAAGCTTAATAGTTCAAACTGAACCGACTGACAGACAAGACTTATTATAAACTTTCTGATTAGTTAGGGTATTACCGAAAGGACTTTTTGAATTAGCTACGGCACGGAACCAAGAATCCCCGCCTCAATTAAGAGCAGGGAGTGTCAACGAGAATGATGATGGTAGGGAATATTTATATCCGGCTTTATGACTCAATCCTCCTCTCAACGACGCGCTCTTGTGGTTCGGAATGAATTTTCCCCCTTTGGGAATAAACTCATTCAAGCTGGCTATGTTGAACCAGATCAGATGAAAAAAGCTCTCACAGAATCTCGGAAAACTAACCGTCCCCTAGTGGAGGTTCTGGAAACTCTGACGGGGAAGCAAATGCCCCCTGAATTGCTGCGGCAATACAAAAAACAGCAATTGTTTGAGTTGAAGATTCTCTACGGGGTAGAATCTCTCGATCCAGAAATTAGGGAGATTGATCCAATAACAGTCAGTGGTTTGATTGAATCTCTCATCCCTCTAGATATTTGTCGGCGAGCAAAACTGTTGCCCGTGGCTAGAAATGATGAGTCTACGCCTCCTATTGCTCTGGTTGCCATGGTGGAGCCGGATAACCTTAGTGCTCAGGATGATCTCAACCGTATTCTCCGTCCTCAAGGAATATCTCTCCAGCGGATGGTCATTAGTATTGAAGACTATCAAAAAATAATCTCTCACTACTTGGATGAAAAAGTAGAGAAAGAAAAGGCTACTCAAATTGCTCAAGCTGTTGATGTGTCTAAAGATTTAGAGGGTTTGGATGCTCTAGGTTCTGATGATGAGTATGATGATAGTAGTGATAGCTTAGATTCTGCCTTAGGAGAAGCGCAGGGAGCGCCGATCGTCAACCTTGTGAATAAGATTTTAGCCAGGGCTATTCAAGAAGGGGTTTCTGACATTCACCTCGAACCTCAAGAAGAAACTTTGAGAATTCGCTACCGGAAGGATGGAGTGTTGCAGGAATCTTTTGATCCCCTGCCTAAGAAAATTGCCTCCTCTGTAGCGGCTCGGTTTAAGATTATGGCGGAATTAAATATTGCGGAGCGGCGATCGCCCCAAGATGGCAAAATTCGTCGGGTTTTCCAAGGCAGAAAAGTAGATTTCCGGGTCAACTGTCTGCCTAGTCGTTACGGCGAAAAAATAGTTTTACGGATCCTTGATAACTCTGCTACCCAGCTAGGTTTAGATAAACTGATCACAGATCCAGAAACTCTCCAAATGGTGAGGGATACTGCCAGTCGTCCCTTTGGATTAATCCTAGTTACAGGGCCGACAGGTTCCGGGAAATCTACTAGTCTTTACTCGGTATTAGCAGAAAGGAATGATCCGGGGGTAAATATCAGTACCGCCGAAGACCCGATCGAATACGCCCTTCCCGGTATTACTCAAGTTCAAGTATTGCGGGAGAAGGGGCTAGACTTTCCTTCCATTCTTCGAGCTTTTATGCGCCAAGATCCGGATGTGATTTTGGTGGGAGAAACCAGAGACAAGGAAACTGCCAAAACTGCGATCGAAGCTGCCCTCACGGGACACCTTGTACTAACTACTCTTCATACTAATGATGCAGCCGGGGCGATCGCTAGATTAGCTGAAATGGGGGTAGAACCCTTCATGGTTTCCGGAGCCTTATTGGGAGTATTAGCCCAAAGACTGATGCGGAAAGTCTGCACCGAATGCCGAGTTCCCTACACCCCCACTCGCGAAGAATTAGCTAGATTTGGTCTTAGTGCTTCTATGGATAATGAGATTACTATCTATAAATCCACCATTATTCCCAAAGATCAAATAGCTGCCCTGCGAGCAAAAAATACCCTATGTAAAAAATGTAGCGGTGCGGGTTACAAAGGGCGGGTGGGAGTATACGAGTTTATGCGGGTGACAGAACGCCTGCAAACCCTAATCAATGGAGATGCCCCCACCACTGCCATTAAGGAAGCTGCTGTTGAAGACGGGATGAAAACCCTCCTTGCTTATAGCCTAGAACTAGTCCAGCAGGGACTTACCACCCTAGAAGAAGTAGAAAGAGTAACTTTCACGGATTCTGGTCTAGAGTCAGAGTTAAAGGCAAAACGGAAGACAGTCCTTACCTGCCGGAACTGTAATGCTGAACTTAAGCAAGAATGGATAGATTGCCCCTACTGCATGACTGCTCGCTTCCAAGAACAGTCCTAGAGTAAATTAGAGTAAGTTCAGGAAAAATGATTATCAAAGGTATGATCAAGGCTTAATTCAGGGCATAGTAAATCTAGGGAGAGCAAACCTAACTGCTATGGCCCTTAACAACTACATGCCACATCACATATTTAATTACTAATTTCTGGCTACTCATTTCTAGTTATTAAGTAAAACTACAATGCCTAAGGAGATTTACATACTATGGAACTAATGATTGAAGACATTCTGGAAAGTTTAGTAGAGCAAGGCGGCTCTGATGTCCATATTCAAGCTGGAGCTCCCCTATACTTTCGAGTTAGTGGCAAATTAGGTCCCCAACCCCAGTTTGGAGAAATGCTTACTTCCCAAGATTCTCAACGTTTGATCTTTAGTATGCTCAATAACCAGCAGCGTAAAGATTTAGAAATGAACTGGGAGTTAGATTCCTCTTACGGGGTGAAGGGATTGGCAAGATTTCGCTTAAACGTATACAAGGAGCGGGGTTCCTACGCAGCATGTATGCGCGCCTTATCTTCTAAGATTCCTAATTTTGATCAATTGGGCTTGCCAGATATTGTCCGGGAGATGACCCATCGTCCGAGGGGCTTGGTACTAGTAACTGGACAAACTGGTTCCGGCAAGACCACTACCATGGCTGCCATGCTTGATTTGATTAACCGGACTAGAGCAGAACATGTTCTAACCGTAGAAGACCCGATCGAATACGTTTTTCCTAATATCAAAAGCCTTTTCCACCAGCGGGCTAGAGGTGAAGATACTAAAAGTTTTGCCAATGCCCTCCGGGGAGCTTTACGTCAAGACCCAGATATCATTCTGGTGGGGGAAATGCGGGATTTAGAAACTATCGCTCTTGCTATTTCCGCCGCAGAAACAGGGCATTTGGTCTTTGGTACTCTTCATACCAACTCTGCCGCCAGTACGATCGATCGGATTCTGGACGTATTTCCTCCGATCCAACAGCCCCAGATTCGCGCCCAGTTATCCCAGTCTCTTCTGGCAGTATTTAGTCAATGTCTCTGCCCTAAAAAGAATGTCAAACCGGGTGAGTACGGTCGGGTGATGGTACAAGAGGTCATGATTGTCACTCCTGCGATCGCCAACCTGATGCGGGAAGGTAAAACTAGCATGATGTACGGCTCCATCCAAACAGGGATGAAAATGGGAATGCAGACCATGGAGCAAGCTCTAGCAGGGTACGTCAAAAACGGAGCGATCAGTTTTGAAGCCGCCATGAGTAAAGCTGCTAAACCGGATGAATTACAGCGCTTATTAGGCGGAACTTCTGCTTCGATCGCTGCCTCAAAAATGTAGATATTTTAATTGTTAACTCTCTGCTAAACCCAATAACTACTAGCCCAAGACCAATCAGCCAAGGAACTTACCTATGCCTACCTATATTGCCGAAGTTAGAGACCAAGCTGGAAAAACCAAGAAAGAAAAAGTAATTGCCGAGAGCCTGATCGAAGCTAGCGCCATGCTCCGCAGCAAAGGCTATTCTGTCCGAGAACTCCAAGAAAAACAGGGATTTAGTTTATCCTTTGATTTTTCTAGCATCACAGTAAAGGATAAAGCTGTATTTTCACGACAGTTTGCAGCGATGATCAACGCTGGAGTGGCTATGGTGCGGTGTTTAGGAGTTCTATCAGAGCAGTGTAGCAATACGAAACTCAAAAAAGCCCTAGTAGCTATTAGTGCCGAAGTCCAACAGGGGACAGATCTTTCTGTGGCTATGGCAAAACATGGAGACTGTTTTGATAAGCTCTACATCAGTATGGTGCAGGCAGGAGAAATTGGTGGGGTTTTAGATGAAGTTCTAAACCGATTAGCAAAAGTTTTGGAAGATACTGCCCGCCTCCAAGGACAGGTTAAATCAGCCATGGCTTATCCCGTAGTGGTCGGTTTTATTGCCTTTATCGTCTTTATTGGGATGACGGTCTTCCTATTGCCAATTTTTGCTGATGTTTTCGCTAATATTGGTGGGGAGTTGCCGATGTTAACTCAGGTGATGATGGGGATTAGTAAAATTCTCCGGGGGCCTTTTCTGGGAGAGAAAGATGGGGGTCCAAACTATTGGATTATAGTCGTGATTGCATCAATCGCAGGATTTATATCCGCTATCAAAGCTTACTACAAAACTCCTATGGGGAGGTTGCAAATAGATGGTTTGCTCCTCAAAGCCCCTATTTTAGGAGATCTCAATGAAAAGTCGGCGATCGCCCGTTTTAGCCGCACCTTTGGCACTCTAACCCGCTCTGGAGTTCCTATTCTTACCTCCTTAGAGATCGTGAAAGAAACTGCTGGTAACCAAGTAATTACTAACGCCGTAGCTGGTTGTATGGCAGAAATTGAGCAGGGGGGCATGATGAGTATTGCCTTGCAACGAGCGAATGTCTTCCCCATTATGTCCATCCAAATGATTTCTATTGGTGAAGAAACCGGTCAACTAGATGCCATGCTCATGAAGGTGGCTGATTTCTATGAGGAAGAAGTAGAGCAAGCAGTAAAAGCCCTCACAAGTGTTCTGGAGCCGATCATGATGGTAGGGTTGGCGGGGATGGTGGCGGTGATCTTGCTTTCCATGTATCTGCCCCTCTTTGCTATGTTTGACAAACTTGGTTAGATCGTAAAGTGCAAAAGCAAAGCTAAGAATGAATAGTGAAAAATAGTTCCCTCAATACTAGAAGTCTGAGCCGGAAATCCTAACTAGAGGTCTGAACTGAAAGTAGTTTAATGTATGTATTACAAAAAATCTACCTACGAGCAATTGCTGGCAGAATACTGTCATCATGAAGGGGCGATCGCCCTGCTGAAACAATTTCGTCCCTACCTAGAGATGCTGCCTAGTATGCGCCGCCCAGAGGCAAGTATGGTGACCATCCCCCTACCGGTAATTCGAGTCCGAGCGGGCAAACCTAACTCTGAACCCAATTATCTACCTAACGGAGGTGGAGAAAAAACTGCGGTACAACTGCCCTGTGACTTAGCAATTGTCCTGTGCGATCCTGAGTGGCAGGTAAAAATGGATGGGGAGATTTTTATCTTTATTCATCGCCCTGAGGAGGATTTTTCTGACCTGTTGGGAAGGTGGCGGCAAACTCAAGTCTTACTAGAGCAAGAGTACGAGTGGATCATGCCTCACGGACAACAGCATATTTATAGCGAAGCGACCGATCGCCTCTATCCCCTATTTGTCATCCTGCCAGAAACCCCCCAGCGGATATGTCGGGGTCTTCAGGGTGCTAGTTTACCTTTTGTCATTTCTGGAATCGAAGCAGAAGAGGAGTATGAACAAGAAATGTTAATTCCTGAATATTAGCAGTTCAACAGCTAGGCTTAAATATTTATAAACCAATCTGCATCAACTTCAACAGATTCAATCATGGTTATTTTGACACCAAGACTTAATTCTTTCAATCTTTGAACTAATTGCTCTCCATCTATCAGATCAATCGGTGGTGCGCCGTCTCTTGTTGCTTCTTTGATAGCATCTCTAGTAAATGTACCAGTTGTAATAAATAGTCCTTTATCAGTTCTTCCTTGCATTGCTCCACGAAAATCTCGAATTTGGCCAGCGGTAACTGAACCTTGATAGCGCTTACATTGAAAAAGGACATGAAAGCTCAAAAATCCATTAATACGGGCAATCCCTACCCCATCAATTCCTCCATCACCAGATTTACCTGTAACTTGTACTTGGATAAACCCAGATTCCCTCAATAGACGCTGTGCTAAACGCTCAAAGGCATAAGGATCTAAAGATAACAAAATCTTATGAAGTTGTTGAGACCATGAAAATTCTTCTAGTATTTCCAGAGACTCGATCGAGTTATCTAAGATGTCTGAGGGTGTAACTTTATTTTTCTGAGTTTCTTGTTTGTAAGTATCACGAACAACTTTAACGATTTCATTAGTAGCAAGAGAATCAAGCTTTATGGAGGTTGAAACCAAAGACCAAACTCCTCTTGATGAATTTTGTAAAAGACCGTACTTCCTTAAATAAGTGCGACTCCACCCAAGCCGATATTCAACTTCACTTTGAGATGTGCTGCCATGTAAAATATCTAGCACTGTGTCGGGCAAATCAAGAATTTGTACTACTTGATTATGAATTTCTTCAGTTGTACCAGAGCCACCCAAAATCTGTAGAGCTTGGATTGTGGGCAGAAACATGGAGTCAAAGGTGGGAACAGAAGAGAGCGATCGCTTCATGGGAAAACTGCTGAGTTGATATACAAAAAATAACTGCCTTGGCAAGTATAACTCTCTAGTTGGTATTTGCAACTATAGTCTTATGCGGTTTGGTTTTATTTTGCCTACAAGCTCCAAATATCTATGCAAAGTATTGTAAAGAAAGTTTGATTTCTAATCTGTAGTTTTATTTTCAACCTAATTTCCCTACGTTTTGTGCTGCACTCTTTCCTAAAATAATATTACTGCCCACAACAGCGATCGATCCCCAAACTATCTAGCAATAAATCACTCATGGCATTGGCGATCGCAAATTCACTATAAAAACTTTTAGAAAAATCAAACTCCTGCATCTCGGTCACGATCGCAATCACTAAAGAACCCACATCGTTCTCTCCTTCCATACGATGCCGCACAAAAACCTGAGCTGCACGCTGGGCGATACTTTGGTTAGTTAGCTCTGGAATAAACTCTGCATCTAGCCAAGCCCGGAGAGAGTTTTCTAACCACACTCCTTCATCTTGGGGATTATTAGCTGGGGGCAGGGTAATAGCCGCGATCGGTTCAGCCATAGATTTACATAGTGATTTGTATTGTGATTTACCTAAAGTATTACCAAGGACTGCCAATCATCGTAAAAGCCGACCAATAGTAGGGATGAGCGAGATTGTTCACCGTCCGGCTAGCCAACTCTGGAGGCAGAGGAATTCTGGTTTGATTAGGAGCTTGGGTAGGCAAGTAGTTATTAGTTGAGTTAGTAACTAACTGCCCGTTTTCAATGCGGACATTACCCTTAATCATAGCTATCTGAGCCTGTCGGAGAGCCTCAGCTTTGATGGGAGCAGCCCGGAGGTGACGATAAAATTCACTCATCAACGCCAAAGTCCCTTCATCACTAACATACCAGAGGCTGGCGACTACAGTATCTACCCCACTCTTAATTGCCAACCCCGCAAACCCTAGCTCTGCATTCTTATTCCCCACAGCACTCTGGCAGGCACTAATTACCAATAAACTTACAGGGGGATCATTCAAACGGAGTTTTTCTAGATCATTTAGGAGTAGTTGACTATCAAAGAATTGAATGTAGGAGCGATCGGGACTGCCAGCATTGAAATCTGCATGAGTTGCTAAATGCACAATTTCAAAGGGTTTTTGTTGACGTTGACTAATTAAGTTGCTAACAGTGAAAGGTTGGTTTAGAAAAGATAGCCCAATTCCTTGGTCTTGGGTAATAGTTCTCAATTCGGCGGGAACTGCTGGCAAGGGGGCTTGGTTAATGAAAGTAGAGGCCCCCATGGCTAATACATCAGCATTCTTAATGTTCTTATATTTAGGATTAAGGAGGTTAAAACTGGGGCTATTAGCAATGCTATATTTTTCTACAAGAAATTGCTGCCCATCGTGGAGGACTGCCATAGGAACCGATCGCAAACCATAGTCGGTGATAAAAATCAGATTGTTAATTTTCTGGCGATCGAGCTGGGGAGCTATAGGAGCGATAATCCACTGGTAAAGTTGCTTAGCAGGATTGAGAAAAGCTCGACCAACAGTCCGATCTTTACTACTGATCCGCACCAGCAGTTGTCCCGCAGTTTTTAACAACGCATCTCGCTTGGCTTCAAGCACAATCTGGCGGACAGGCGTTGTATCAGCAGTCACAAGCAGAACTTCTAGGTTATTGGGGCGAGAAGCAAGATAAACGATCGCACTCCTTTGCCCCGTTTCTTGATCCAAACTGGCAAGATTCTGCTGCAACTGCTTGAGGCTAACCTTGCGAATCCAGCCATCACTACCATAGAAAGCTTGGAGATCCTCTTCCCAAATATTTTCTAGCTGCGTCAGAGCTTGATCCCAATTTCCCCCTTGGACACTACTCATTACTTCTTCTCGACTAAGATTCTCTTCCTCGCTATAACTAGCCATCATCCCAGCCATCATTCCCAGCATCTCTAGACTACTATCCTCCTCCTCTCCACCAGCTTCTGCTAATAGGAATGGTGTATTTGGAGAGGCATTCAGGGATGAACTAGGCAAAGGAGCAGGGCGATCGATCGCCCACCCTGTAGAGGAAGTCAAGATGGAAATACTAAGGAATAGAAAGCAGAATAAAATCTTATTTTTCATAGAGACCCTTAATAAATTCAGATATGAAGCTTCTCTAAAAATTCTCTATAATTCTTGACGAGATTTGATCTAGAGAAGTGTCATAAAAAATTAATCATGGCACTTCTCTAAAATCAGTCTTAGACTTAGATCGCATCGTGGTTGCTTTCACCAGTACGAATACGGACGATTTGGTCGATCGGAGAGATAAAAATCTTTCCATCCCCAATTTCACCAGTCCGAGCGGCAGCAATTACTTTTTCTACTACCAAATCTACTTGATTATCTTCAACAACAATTTCCACTTTTAGTTTTTGGAGAAACTCTACAGTGTACTCAGAGCCACGATAGCGTTCTGTCTGACCCTTCTGCCGTCCAAAACCTCGGACTTCAGATACAGTCATTCCCACGATTCCGGCATTAACTAGGGCAATTTTTACTTCGTCTAGCTTGAAAGGACGAATGATCGCTTCTACTTTTTTCAATGTTTTAACTCCTCAATTGTGCTGCTATCATCTTATCTTAGGAGCATAACATGAGATTTTTTCCGGTGGTCTAGGTAAAGATTTTTGTTATTTTCTACACAGGTTTCTACACATTAATTCAAGAGAGTTTACAAAAGTTCTCATAAACCCTAAAAATCGCCCTCAACTAGCCCAACACAGTGAGACAAAAATCCACTAGCCTAATCTCCCTACCTTCTTTACCTCCCCTTATCTCCTTTACCTCACTTTACCTCCTTTTCAAGCTAGAATAAAAAGATAAATTATAAGACAGAACTCATTACAGATTATGAACTCCTCTCCTGTTGTTATGAAGGCTGTAGAACAGCTAGATTATCGAGTAACTGTTGGTGATGTGGCAGCAACCGCTGGGTTGGATGTAAACTTTGCTCAAGCGGGATTACTAACGCTGGCTTCTGAGACTGGTGGTCACCTACAGGTATCTGAGAGCGGAGAGGTGGTTTATCTGTTCTCGAAGGATTTTCGATCGATTCTTCGCAGCAAATATTTCTGGTTGCAGGTGCAGGAAGTTTGGGGGAAAATTTGGCGAGTATTGTTTTATATCATCAGGATTTCTTTTGGAGTAGTCTTGGTTGCTTCTATTTTGCTGATGATCGTGGCGATCGTCCTGATTATGATCGCAGCTAGTGCCAGCAAAGACGGAGATTCCGATCGCGGCGGGGATGGTGGAGATTTTGGGATGCCTAATATCTGGTTTAATCCCTTTAGTATTTTTTGGTACTCAGATCCTTACTATCGGTACGATCGAGACGATCGCAACTACCGCAACTCTCCCACCAAGGAAAATAGCGATTCAGAAATGAACTTTCTGATGGCAATCTTTTCCTTCATTTTTGGGGATGGCAACCCCAACTACAACTTAGAAGAGAGACGCTGGCAGTTAGTTGGCAAGGCGATCGCCAATAACAACGGAGCAGTGGCAGCAGAGCAGATTGCCCCCTACCTCGACAAGTTAGATGCTGATGAAGATTACATGATCCCTGTCTTGGTTCGTTTCAATGGTTCTCCTGAAGTTAGTCCCACAGGAGAAATAATTTACCACTTTCCAGAATTGCAAACCACAGCTCAACAGCGCAGCCCTCAAGCAGTTCCTGCCTACTTCAAAGAAAAACTCTGGCAATTTAGCCGCGCAACTAGTGGGCAGTTAACTATGGCAGGAGGGCTAGGAGTTGTAAATATTGTTGCCGCTATAGCTTTAGGTTCCCTGCTTCAAGGGGGGAAGGTAGCAGCCCAGTTGGGGGGCTTAGTAGGTTTTGTAGGCTCTATTTATGGGCTTTTACTTGCCTACGGTATTGGGTTTTTGGCTATTCCTCTCCTCCGCTATATCTGGATCCAGATGAAAAATGGCAAGATTGGCGATCGCAACAACCAACGCCAAAAAGTTGCTAGCAGACTAAACCAAGCCGATACCAACATCAAAGAAAAGATCGCCTTTGCTCAACAGTTTGCCACCCAGAATATTATTAGCTCTGAAGATTTAGCCTACACCACCGAAACAGATTTATTAGACCAAGAAATTGACCAATCTGCCAAAATTGATGCCCAATGGCAGCAACGACTGGAACAAAAATCGCCACCAAAACATCCTAGAGATCCTAATTCTCCCTAGATAGGGCAACTTTACTTAGACCAAGCTGCTCTAGAAAGCTGGAGTTTCAGAACCGATTTTTTCAGTAACAACTTTGATTCTATTTCCTAAGCTATTCTTGAGGACAAATTTTATGCAACAACAAAAAATTATAGGCATCATTCTAGGCGTAGTTACCTTAGCCGCCCTTAGCAGCAGTCTTGATAGGGGGGCGATCGCCCAAGCTGCCCAAGTCATAAAAGACACAGAAGTTTCTCTCCCCGCTGCGATCGCCAAAGATATTGGCGGTGGCGGCCCTCGTGGTGTTCAAGGTTCTAACCAAGATACCAATAATGTTCGAGGACAGCTTAACCACCTGTACCGCCTGATCCTCAACCGCGCCCCTGATGATTTTGGGATGAACTACTACATGAGCCGCTACTATAACGATCGCTGGTCGATCGAGCAAATTCGTCAAGAACTATTCAACAGCGAAGAAGCCCGCAACATAAGAGATCGCGCCATTAACCAAGCTCGTAACGGCCGAAATGATAATGGTCAGTATAGTAATAGTCAGTACAATAATAGAGACAATAATAGAGATCGGATTAGATACGAAATTAATCAAATCTATCGCCGCGTCCTCAATCGCAATGCCGATAACTTCGGC
>Ga0105048_10007684_pt1 | contig 17308 bp, 15 predicted proteins | sample MAT05_FD_78382 | JGI IMG/M metagenome (GOLD analysis project Ga0105048, IMG submission 78382) | Freshwater microbial communities from Lake Fryxell liftoff mats and glacier meltwater in Antarctica - MAT-05 | ecosystem: Environmental > Aquatic > Freshwater > Ice > Liftoff microbial mat | place...
ATGCTTCTATCTTGGTGTACTGGCCTTCAGGGCTTATCAGAGATCAAAACAGCGGAGGTCTTGCAAGTTTGGTGATTACCCCGTACTTTATGCCTATACCAATCGTAACTGGCGTATTAACTTTAGGGACTAATTATGCAGTCGGTGAAAATGAAAGGATTGACCCCCGAATAATTGCCAGCGCAGGTAAAGACGGTTGGAAACAAGTGGCTGAAAGATTGTAAAGCAAAAAGGGAGCTCTGTTGAGCTCCCTTTCTGCTTTCCAATCAGCCACTTGCATCATCTAGCTAGCGGCTAATTACTGTCTAATTTACATCATTCCATCCATACCGCCCATTCCACCCATACCTGCAGCCGCTCCAGCTGAATTCTTATCATCTTTAACTTCTACCACCACTGCTTCAGTAGTAAGTAATAACATAGAGACTGAAGCGGCATTCTCCAATGCCATTCTGGTAACTTTGACTGGGTCGTAAATACCCTTTGCCAACATATCGACGATTTTGTCTTCACGAGCATCGTAACCCTTGCCCTTGCCGACATCTCGTCTGTAGGCAGCTGCTTGTTTGCCAGCATTGAGTAAAATTTGCGTAAATGGTGCTTCAAGAGCTTCTCGCAGAATATTTAGACCAATAATCTCGTCTCTGATGACTTTCACGTCGGTCAGTACTTCTAAAGCATCAAGTAGAGCAATACCACCGCCAGCAACTACACCTTCTTCCACTGCTGCGCGAGTAGCGGCTAGAGCATCTTCGATACGGTCCTTACGTTCCTTAAGCTCTACTTCTGTAGCAGCACCGACCTCTAGAACAGCCACTCCGCCTGAGAGTTTGGCCAATCTTTCCAGCAGCTTCTCTTTGTCGTAATCTGAGGAAGTATTGTCAATTTCGGCGCGGATTTCTTCGATCCTAGCTTTGATAGCTACTTTATCCCCTGCGCCAGTGATTACAGTAGTATTTTCTTTCTCAACTACTATCTTTTCCGCGCGTCCAAGATCCTCTAAAGTGGCATTCTCAAGCTTCAGACCTACTTCTTCTGAGATTACCTGTCCTCCTGTGAGAATAGCAATATCTTTGAGCATCGCTTTGCGGCGATCGCCAAATGCAGGAGCCTTGATAGCAACTACATTCAAAATACCCTTGAGCTTGTTCACAATCAGAGTAGCCAAGGCTTCACCTTCGACATCTTCTGCAATAATTACAATATTCTTACTGCCGGTGGCTGCAATCTTCTCGATAATTGGCAACATATCCTTCACAGCAGAAATTTTGCTGTCGGTGATCAAAATATAAGGATTTTGAATCACTGCTCTCAAATTTTCTGCGTTCACAAAATAAGGAGATACGTAGCCCTTATCAAATTGCATACCCTCTACGAATCTTTGCACCAATCCAAATGTCTGACCCTCCTCAACAGTAATAACGCCGTCCTTGCCAATCTTCTCCATGATAGTAGAGAGCATAGTGCCGATTTCTTCGTCACCATTGGCTGAGATTGTGGCTACGCTTTTGATGTCTTCTTTGCCTTTGACTGGTTTAGCGCTAGCCTTCAGTTTCTCTACTACTGCTGCAACACCTTTTTCAATCCCCGTGCGGATCTCCATTGGGTTTGCCCCTGCGGCAATATTTTTGAGTCCAATAGTGATAATTGCCTGGGCCAATACTACCGCCGTAGTGGTGCCGTCACCAGCAGTATCCACGGTTTTAGTAGCTGCTTCCTTCACTAATTGTGCACCGATATTTTGCAAGTTATCAGCCAATTCGATTTCTTTGGCAATCGACACACCGTCTTTAGTGATGACTGGTGTTCCATAACTCTTTTGAATTGCAACGTTACGGCCTTTTGGTCCTAAAGTCACTTTTACCACATTTGCCAAGGCGTCTACGCCTTCTTTGAGAGCTTTGCGAGCTTTTTCATCGAAAATTATTTGCTTTGCCATAATTATTTAAAGAAATTAATATATAAATTAGCTTAAAAATTTACCCAAGATTTAGCTCAAGATTTAGCTCAAGAATTAGCTCAAGATTTAGGTCAAGATAGCTAAAATGTCGCTCTCTTCCATAATCAAATAGTCTTGATTATCAACCTCCACCTCATCTGGTCCGTATTTCTTGAAGATGACTGTATCGCCAACCTTGACGTTGAAAGGCACAATGTCACCTTTGTCATCTCTGCGACCAGTCCCCAGAGCAATAATCTTACCTCGCTGCGGTTTCTCTTTACTAACAGTTTCTGGTAGTACGATACCTGATATGGTAACTGTTTCGTGCTCTAAACCTTGCACTAGAATGTTTCCACCAATTGGGATAAGCTTGGACGCGGCTGTCTTTGTATTAGCCATAGAAAATTAGGTTAATAAAATAAATTAGCAGTCTATATGGGACTGTGATAATCTTAGCAAACGGGTTGGTAAAGTGTCAATAATTTTCGCCGGGTTTCGGCTCGCAATTCCTTTTGGAGCAGGGATTTATAGATTCTTCGCAAACTAGAGCACAATAAAATGGTAGTATTTCACCTTAGCTGCATTTTTCTGCACTATTATTGCACTTTCACTTCAATCTTCCCTTCATCCTGGGGCACGCGTCTTAAGAATTCTGGAACATACGCTGGTGCATAGTCCAACTTTACATCTTTTACGTCTGCTAGCTTGCGCAATTCAGCTCTGGCAGATGTTGGGTCTAAGCCCAGCACTTTGCTTTTGACCTCTTTCTCTGTCAAAGCTGGTGTGACTTTTGCTGCGGCAGCTATGGTGAATTTGGCAGTATTATCCTCTAGTTTCACGGCGGAAATTGTAGGCAAATCTATATTGTTGATTTTAAAATCTCCTGCAGCTTGATTGCTTTGACTGGTGATGACTTTGGCAGCCTCAATCAGATCTGCCTTGTTTACCACTACTACCTGAGCGTCCAGTGATACAGTCACATCAAATTCTTCTACTTCGCTTCCCACAGGTTTATTGGAGCTTACTTTAGGATCGGCAAGCTTAATGTCCTCAGTTAATTTCACTTCAGAACTGGAGATTAGAGTATTGATTTCGCTAGTAAGGGTTTGCTTCAAACGACTAGTCAAATCAGCTGCTGTAAGGTTGATATCATCTTGGGATACTACAACAGTAGTTTGCTTACTGCCACCGGCAATTTCACTGGTAGTAAAAATGGAGAGGTTGGCGACAGCTTTTGACTTGACGCTAAAGTCTTTTTGCCTGGTACCAGACTGATTGTATTGCTCGCCAATCTCTACTGCTTCAATTTTAATATTCTGCGCTACTCTACTTGTAGAGCTGAGGTTGATGGCAGCCAACAGTTTAAAGTCTAAATTATTTTTGCCTAGCAAGCTTAGAATTGTGCCGGCCTCAAGATTGATAGGTGCGTCGCCCGTGGTAATTGCGCTCACATTAGTCACTGCTTTTTCACCTTTTTCACCTTTGCCAGTAGATTTTACAGTCTCTGAGCTGGAGGCAGATTTAGGAATAGTGCGCATGGGAATGGTCAATTGTCCTAGATCAAAGCTCTGTATATCTCCACTAGCACTTAACTCACCAGAAACTGGCAGACTTTTTTGTTCGACTGTCACCCTGATTTGAGTGCGGGCAAAAACATTAGTAGACAAAAAAATAAATATTATTAGAGGTATAATTACCAGAATTGCAGCTCTAGCCTTGTTTTGTCCGATAAATCTCGCCACTTTAGAAGCACTTAGTGCCAACATCTGTTTATAGTTCTCCACAGGCAAACTATTAAACCCAGATTTCAGATTAGCAAACCCCTTATCTAATCCAGATCGTTTTAATCTAGCTCCGGGAGCTTGCCTTGATGTAAATTCTGAACGAGCATTCCGACTGTAATCTCGATTCAGGCTAAAGCCTGGCTTGGCGAAATTGGCATTAGTGAGTCCACTGTTTCTTTGAGTACTAAAGCGACTCCGTAGTGGCCCAGGTTTAACCGGTTCTAGTTTGACTGGTTCTAGTTTGACTGGTTGTGATTTAAGCGTCTCCGGGGATTCGAGAGTATGTGCAGTATGGGGTGCACTAGCTTTATTAAACAATCGTAAGTTAGTAAATCTCGTCTTCAAAGCGTTGGAGGTATTGGCCAAGAATACCGCAGCCTTAGTTGGTGTACTAGGTGATATAGGAGCTGCAAGGGCCTCGGCACTGTTTAGCTCAGATTTGGCTACCAAATCAGGGTGAAAGTCACTTCCTGGTTCACTTTCAGGAGCATATTCGTGAAATCTTTCGATTGCTGCAATCTTGCCTTTTACTACTTTGCCCAGCGGGTCAATTGCTACATCACCACCAGCAAGAATAGCGTAACCACCTAAATCTACTAGCTTGGGCTCCATTTTGGTAAATAATGGTGCTGGCTCGATCACCTCGACTTGTGGTTCAGGCTCCTGTGGCTCAGGCTCAAGTGACTCTGCTGAATTAATTTCGGCTTCTACGCCACTATCAGTTGAAAAATCGCCTAAGTAAACTTTTTCTGCCGTAGAATCGGCCAAGACCTCTGGCATTATCTGAATTGCTGAAGTTGCTGGCGTTGTTGTTTGCATAGGTTCTAAAACCTCTACGGGGAGATCGACTGGAACAGAGTATTCCTCAGCGGTATTGCGCTGTTTTAGCAATTCGACTTTGCGCTGATCTTTAGCTAAAATATCAGATTGCTTCAATTCATTTACTTGCTCCCAAGTATCAGCTGTAATATCACTAACTCGCCCAACTGCCAATAAATTGGCTCTTTGTGCAAATCTCAATGCTAACTCATCCTCCACCACCAAAACCACTAGCTTAGCAGTACGCTGCAACATGCGATTGAGCAGTTTAAGCGACACCTGACTAGAAGTAATATTGGCCCCCGTGGGTATTATTAACACGACTTTGCTAGCGTCTGCCTGCAGCACCTTGGCACAGGCAAACACCAAATCTTCATTAGGATCTACAAATATTTTGCTAGTCGACATCGTTTAGCGTATTAACGTAAAATTCTAACCCACATCAATCGCCATTCTGGCAATAGCGGCTGGTGTGACATCACTAGGGTCAACTAAAAGCCTTGTTTCATCTGTGACGCCAACAAGTTGATTAGGATAAAGGTAAGTAATCTTTGGAAATTTACTAAATGGTAGTGAAGTCAGCCATGGATGCTCCAACAATAATTCACGCACCTCTGGCAACGCCACTCCTCCCCCACATAAAAATATCTGACTGGGTAGTTTCTCTAGTTCGCCTTCTTCATCGTCTAATAATTCTTCTAAAGCAATCTGCACGCCTTCCACCCAAATTTGCAAATCTTGACTGAGGATACTGCGAATTTCTTTTTGCTGTGAGGGATTGGCCAAACCATCGCTGTAGTCCAGCTTTAATTCTTCTGCCGCTGGTAATTCTAGATTGAAATGATTGGCAATGCGCTTTGTCAATACATCACCACCAAAGGCAAACATCTTCGTGCCCAAAACTCCACCATTATTTATCAAAGCAATATCTGTGGTGCCTCCGCCCATATCGACCACTATGGCTCCAGCACTGCTTTGCCTCAACTCTTTCATTGCCCTAGCCGTGGCATATGGTTGCACGACAATTGTGGCCTCCTCAAGGCCAAGCTCCCGGGCCAGATCATAGAGAGAATTAAGGTGTAATTTAGGTGCGAAAGTACAATACACTCGATAATCGACATCTTTGCCAGTGAACCCCAACGGGTCCAAGACCAGCTGACCATCTATGTGCGTAGCATCAATCTTAGTAGAAATCTCGGCAATCTGCTCGGAAATAATCCCTACTTCTCCGGCTATATCTTCTAATGCGCCAGCAAACGAATCTTCTTTGACCTGTTGAATCACTGAATGCAGTTCTTCCAGCTCTATTTTCTGCTCAGGGTTGCTGCGCTCATAATGCGCTAAAACCGACACTCCTCGGACCAGTTCTCCAGCAATGCCAATTACAGCCTTAGTTGGCAGGGGCAACCGCCCCATTCTGCGTTCTGCAAGTTCCAAAGATTTACCAATACAAATATCACAAGCCTCAATTACTTGACCAAGATTTACTATCATGGCGTCGCGCATTGCTCCGTACTTCTGTGCAATTCGGGCGTACCCGACAATCTTAATTTCGCTGACTGAAGGTATTTGGAATAGGATCGCTTTGATGTAGCGCGTACCTACATCCAAAGATAAATAGATCTCTTTTGGATCGAACTCTTTGGAGGCAAAGGCTGAAGCAGCTTTTTTAGATCTGAATTTATGCAAAAACGGCAGTGTAAAACCCATAGATCACTATATCGTTTTTTACCCTTGCTTGTTAAGTAGAATTGCTAAGTATAATTGCTAAGTAGAATTGCTAAGTAGAATTAATAAGTAAAATATTGAGCAAAATGTTTAAATTGGTGTTATAATATCAGCACATAAACCAGTGCTATAGTTAAGTTTTTTGATGAAAGGAGGCGCACTGAGGGAGTGTGATTGCATTAGCAATCGGTGTTTAGCATAGTTCAAGTTCCTAATTCATTAGAAACAAGCTTCTTTTGCTGCACTTCAACTCAATAAATCTCACTGCAAATTTTCCGTAACCTGGTTCTAAGTAACGTGCCTATAATTTTATATTTAATTAGATTTATAAATAACAATGGATAACAAACTTTTTGTAGGTGGTATTGCTTGGGGAACAACTGACGAAGCTTTAAAGGCTTTCTTCGAGAGAGTCGGCGAAGTTTCTGAGGCTAAGATTATCATCGACCGCGAAACTGGTCGTTCTAAAGGATTCGGTTTTGTCACTATGGCAACTCCTGAACTAGCCCAAAAGGCCATCGACGAACTAAACGGTCAAGAACTTGACAGTAGAGCTTTGAATATCAACCTTGCTCGTCCACAACAACCTCGTGAGAACAGAGGTGGTAGCGGTAGATACTAAGCTTCAATAGCTTCGATCTAAACTTAAACAGGAGGCGTAGGCCTCCTGTTTTTTGCTCTTTAGCTATTTAGCTCTTACGACTTAATCGTCAATAGTCAGCTCCAAATAAATATGCTAGGGTGTTATATCTATTTTAGATAATTACGCCACCATGGAGATCAAAATCGAACCGCGTGCCCTGAAATTCAAGAAATCGAATCTATTTTCAAAGATTAAAAACACCCTATTATCCCAAACAGGCTTAATTTTCTTGGTGGTCGCACTGCAAGCAGTGATTATATTTTTGATGGTTAATCCTATCAATCTCTATCAGCAATTGGACGTGATCCAGGTGTTAAACAATGTGTTTTCACTTACTGAAGTTCCAACCACCGAGATTCCTATTATTGCCCGCGTAGGCGATAATAAGCCATTGCAAGATGTAGAAACTATTCGCAAACAAAACGACATCAATACTCAAGTTTATAAGGATGCCCAAAATGGCGACTATGTGTTGGGGTATTCTACAAATAAGATGATTATTTACCGTAAGGCTGATAATAGCATTATCTACAATGGCGATAATCCCCAGAGAATCTTGGAATTGACCCAGCAAGCAATTAGCAACAATGTCATTACCAAAACTAAAGAGGCTAAACTGATCACTGCTGACTCTACTGAGACACCTGAACTATCTATTGTAGTCAATGTGGACAACCTAAAGAGCGTGAACGCGAAGTTCTATGAGAATGTGCAGCAGAATGATATTGTCGCCACATTCGGCAGGTCTTCATTATTAGTTATTTACAGACCAAGTACAAATGTCGTCGTGAACGCTGGTAAGTTCGCCACCAACATCAACCGAGTGCTTTAAGGAAGTGCTTTAAGGGAATTCTCTGAGAGAATTATTTATAGTGTTACCAGAACTTCGAAGGGCGCCCGGTACAGGGCGCCCTTTCTTTAAGACCTTACTACCATAAACCCGCCTTCATCGCTGATCAACCCTTGGATAATACTTGTGTACTTCGCTGGCTCAACTACATTGCGCAGACGCACATCCCCAGTGTGATCCTTTTTGGAGAGAATAATGCTGCCAGCGTTGAAAAACTTGGCAATCGGTCCTTGAACGTAACTAACATTATCAAACAAAGAAATTGAGTATGTCTCTACCTTCCTACTAAAGTAACCTTTGTTGAGAATTACTTGCGCAGGGATTACATCGACAATTTTGTCCTGAACCTTATACCTGCCAGTCTCCAATTCATAGGTCACATGCTTAGTTTTCTGGAATAGGTAATAGCCAAAAAGAATATTGGCGATGAGGGTGAACAGAGCCAATAACATTAAGACGCTGGCTAAAGCGAGTGAGTTCAAAACTGCATTGGCCAGAATCGCCAGTACAAAAAGCATAAGCACTAACAGCGCAAATGTGCCTTCCACTCTGAAGATATTGCTGATAAAGTCAAAACTACTTTTGCGTATAATTTGCCTTGACCATGTGTGTCTGGGTACATCTTGGATATTAATCTGCTTAGGGTCTACGTGTTCAATCATCTGACTCATTATACTCCTAGAATTTGCAGATCGGGGTAATAACAAATTTAGTATAATTGATTGATGCTGAAGAAATTTTTACCGGCTTTTCTAGTACTAACAGCTCTTGTGGGGTTAATTGTCATTGGGTTTAATTGGATCAACAGCAATCCTAGTAATTCTTTAGCCTCGCCAGGCGCCAGCAAAACGATCTCCAACCAAGCTATTAGCCCGCAAGCTAAAGTTAAACCGCAATTGCAGTTAGACACAATCGTGGAAGGGCTCAGCAATCCATGGGATCTGCAATTTGCCAATATTGACACTTTGCTTTTCACTCAAAGGCAAGGCGGGCTGTTCAAGAAAGTCGCCTCCGCTGCTATCAGTCTGGTGCATAGGCCCGTTGACTTAAATGCCAATGGCGAAGGTGGGATGCTCGGTTTGGTCCTAGGTCCTGATTTCGCTAACAAACGCGAGCTCTTCACTTGCTTTAATTCTCGCCAAACAGACAAGCCAGATATCAAAGTGGTGAAATTAAAGCTGAATGCCAGTTTAGACGCCGTAGAGGAACGCAATGATATCATCACTGACTTACCTGCCAACAGATCTGGCAGACATTCTGGTTGTAGATTGGCAGTTGATACCCAAGCTAATCTCTGGGTGGCCACAGGTGACGCAGCCATGGCCAGTACCCCACAAGATCCAAAGAGTCTGGGCGGCAAGATCTTGCGCGTCGACCTCAACGGCAAAGCAGTGGTCGGCAATCTTCCCGCCCCTTTTGACCCACGCATCTTCTCGTATGGACATCGCAATAGTCAGGGTTTGATCATATTTGACGAGCCTATTGCAGGCAGCTATGGTTTTAGTAGTGAGCATGGTTCAAATATTGACGATGAAATCAATCCTCTATTACCTGGTAATTTTGGTTGGTCGCCTAATGCACCATACGTCGAGAACGTGCCAATGACTGATACAAAGCGTTTTCCGGAGGCAATCACAGCCTTATGGTCATCCGGTTCACCGACAGTTGCTGTTTCTGGGATGACTATGCTTAAAGGTAGGCAGTGGGGAATGTGGGAAAACGGCATAATGCTAGCTGTGCAGAAGAATAGGCACATCCGGCTATTTACTCAAGGTGAAGTCTCTAACGGTGTGATTCCACAACTAATAGATAATGGCCCCGTGATCTCTGACCACGGCCGCATCCGCACTGTGGTTCCTGGTCCTAGCGGCGCTGTGTATTTCCTCACAGATAATGGCAATGGCCAAGACAAAATTATCCGAATTACTCCAGAATAACTGTAGATTCCACTACGGCCTCGTTAGTGAACCTGCATCGTAACTAAACACATTAGCACTATAACCACTCACTAATTCCTGCGTTATTAATTTCCCTCCTAGCGAGGATGTGAATGCAAACGCTTTAAAGCTAATATATAACCACCCATGCCACGTCTGAGCCATTGATTGACGCGCGTGACGGTGGCAATACTTACTCCAGTTTCTTTAGAAACTTGCCTTTGGGGTTTACCTGCATTCAATCCCTCTGCAACTGCAAACCTACCCGCAAATTCTGCCATTTCAGCCTCAGTCATCAAATCGCGGCAAAAGTCAGCGACCTCATTGGTGGTTTTTAATTGCAAGAATGCTTTGAATAGCTCTTCAGTTTTTTCAGTACGCCACAATTGATTCATTAGCGTATTATTACATCGATACGCAATTATGTCAAACACTACTACCTCTCGATTCTATCTGCAGTCGCTGGCAAGGATCGGTCTCTAGCTGGAGCAAGCTGTTTGTTCAGTCTTTGCGTGAAGATTAACATGCCAATCTGTCCCACCATAATAATCCCGGGGATAATTCTCAAAGTAGTTTCGTTGCTAGTCTGGCTAGAAATTAATATAAAAATTAAAATTGCCCCTACTCTACCAATATTAATAAACAGCTCCAAATCAACTATATAGCGATATTTCAGGTCACTGCTGGTTGAATTGTTGGCCTCATCAATAGCTTCATACCAGAGTGATTGAATGCCAATTCCCACCAAAGGAAATGTGACCTTACGAATTAAAATAAAAGCCAATGCCGCCAATGCCACGTAAGTTAGGCTAAAGAAGACCGTGGCTGATGCAAAGAGAATTGTGCAGATCAACAAAATTGGGGCCCTATGTTTGGGGCTTGCGATTCTGCCCACTGCATAGGTTACGATCACTGCTAGCAGAGCTGCGAAACTTTCGACAGTGCCCAAAGAAGCCTCCTTGCCAAGGAAAATCAGTACCAGCAAAACCGGCAGAAAGAACAGCGTTCCCTCCACAATACTATAAGACACAGTTAACCATCTGGCAGTGGTCCAAGCAGCGCCAACTTTTCCTAAAAATATCTTAGTGAATTTGGGGCTCTCAAAGGTGTTGTCTCGTAGGATAAAAGCTCCGATGGCAAAAAGTAGCAGTCCCATCAGCATAATCAGCCTATAGGCAACTTCCGGACTACCTAGAAAAGTCTGCCCAGCGCGTTCAATTACAAAGCCAATTATGATGGGAAATGCCACGCCACTAAAGGTGTCTCCAGCACTATTGATTCCAAAAAAGTAATTGCGGTCCTTATCCTTGACCACCTCCATGGTCAAGTAGTTGCGATTAGCCCAAAATAGTCCATTACCGATACCATCTAGGACTCCCAATAAAATAATCAATGGCAAAGTGACCGCTGGGGCAAACACTAACAATATAGGTCCGATACCAATTGTCACTAGGCCAATGACATACAAAGTCTTGATATTGATCCATCGCAATAGATAGCCATTAAGGATGAATATCCCGGGAATCACAATAAACCCCACCAGTGAAAATAAAGCCACTTGGCCGAGGCTGGCGGTGCGATTCCACAGAAAAGCTGTCATGAAAATACCGATAATAGCTAGTCCCGCACCGTAGAGTATGAATGAACCTAGTAAGTCCCGGCCATTGGCAGAGAGCTTGCGATAATAGGCGATTTCCTGTGCGAGTAATTTGAACATTCTAAGCAGATATTAGCATACTAACTAAATCGCTATGTATATCTGAGCCATTACTGGCAACGAATTTGTCGTTTTTCATATCGGTTTCCTGATTGCCATCTTGCCTGGTCACACTACCGCCTGCTTCCTGCACAATTAATTTACCTGCCACATAGTCGTAGATGTCATTATCTTCGTTGATCAGCGCTTCTATTTTCCCTGAGGCCAACAGGCACAGAGCATAAGCAGGTGACCATAGACTTAATTGGCGTTTAATATTTAAATCGGCCAGTTTATTTCTGACACTGCTAACCCTAAGCACAGGAGTATTGTAGCCACAGTTATACTCTATGGTGGTGTTATGGATATTGGATTCTTGGTTGACATTGATGCGCGCGCCATTCAAAAATGCTCCTTGGCCAGGGAAAGCATAATAACTAGCTTTCAAAAAGGGATTGTGTACCAGCCCAAAAACGACGGTATTGCCCTTGACTAAGCCCACACTAGTGGAGAAAACGGGTAGATTCAGAGAAAAGTTATTGGTACCATCCAGAGGATCAATGTAGAAAGTGTAATCAGAATTATTATCAATCGTGCCCGATTCTTCACCGTGAATATTGTAGTCAGGGAATAGTTCTTCAATAGCGGCGATAACTTTGGCTTCCGTCTCCACATCTGCTTTGGTGCGGAAATCAGCCACACTGGTTTTAGTCTCCAGCGACAAAATCTGGCCAAAATAATTAACTATAATCTGGCTAGCATCAGCTATTTTGAGAATTAGCTCTTGAAATTTGGGCTCCATTGTAATAGATTTTAACAGAACCCATACGCAATTATGCTGAACTAGCTGCATGGAAATGGACAAGTTTCACTAAAGCCATTAGCATTTGTGGGAATTATAATACCCCACAATTAGAGCAAGTTGAAAGGCTCCTGAGTAGCCATTAACATTGCCTTTGACTTCGGCCATTAAATCTTTTAGATTGGAGTGTATAACTTAAACATTCCTTTAGTATGGAACCTATTCTGCCTGACGCTGAGACTGAAGCCAGAAAGATCGAATTGCCAGAGTCTAAAAAGACTATTGCAAAAACCTCTGTGACCCCCCAAATTTCAAAGGTGGCTAAATTCTTTGAGAATCATAAAGTAATCATTGTTATCGCTGTATTAGTTATCTTCGCAGGCGTAATCGGCACTGCCCTGTTAATTATGAATGTTTTGAACAGCCAGCCTGCGAACAAGACCGGTGACTATGTAGCCTCATTACCTGTCGCCCCGCCAACAGCAGTCACTCCAGCAGCTACACCGCCAACTGTTCCTGTTCCAACGACTCCTCCCGTATCCGCTCTTGCACCGGCTGACAACTATGCCAAATCGACTAAAGACCTGAAATCAGCTGTGTTTCCAATTAATAGTGACGGAGATGTGCATGTTTATTTTCTAGACGCCAACAAACCAGAAAAACTGGTACTCAATAAAGCTGGCTATCGTTTCTCTGAAGCTAGTTTAGACGGCAAGTTAATCTTCGGGAGAAATGATACTGACAAAGCTGCAGTATTTAATAACAAGGGCGAACTTTTATTAGACGTCACAACTAGTAAACCAAAGGCTAAAGATCAAGCATACCTGTCATCTGTTCAGTCTCATAGCAGGACTGGTTTTAGCTTAGACAATAGCTTACTGAATTATTCTATTGGCTGGTTCAAGAGTAGCTGTGATCCAGTTGAATGTCTTCCCAGCAGTCTTACTGAGGCCGAATACGCCAGTCAGGGAGTTTACGAGCTCACAGTACTGGTTGACCTAGTGACTGGTAAGCAAGTACAGATCAAACATCTAACTCGGGAGGCTCTACGCGGTAATGGTTTCTCAGCAGATAAGAAGTTCTTTTTCTTTAATGAGGTTGTAAATGGCAAAGCTGAGCTTTACAGAATCGAACTGAGCAAGGCATTTGCAGCAGTTCAAGAAGCAGACGTCAGCAACTTGGTGCAAAAGTTTACTACTAGTTTCACTGGTTATGGACAATTCTTTATGAAAGATTCTGCAAACGGTATCTGGCGTCAGTCTGATAACAACACCAGCAATGGAACTGTGACCAATGCCTTAATCGAAATCAAACTTACAGGTAGTAGCGTCACCAACGCAAAAAAGATCCTGGATACAAGTTTCACTGGTGATCAATTTCCTACTATCCTAGGGAGTAATTTGTTTGTGGTTGATAATCATTACTTTAATGCCAGTAATTACGCCAAAACCGACTATCCAAATGCTTACTACTTGAGAAAAGCGTTAAACAAAGATACCGTCTTGTTAACCAATCGCGAAAGTGACGGTGGTTACTCTAAATTATTTTTCTATAATGTTGCCAGTAAGAAGCTCACAGAACTAAAATTGGATGCTAAGTTCATAAGCAATGGCAGAATATACAATCTCTGGTAGAGGGAATAGCTAGCTAGATCTACGGTCGCATTCTAAATCCAAAACTAGCTGCACGAGAGTTAGGCTTGGCCTCAGTAATGTTGCTCTTCTGTTTAGCTTGTTTCTGCATAAAAGGCAGTACTACCACCATTTACTTCAGTAGCCGCTGCAATAGGCAAGATAGACGCTACGCCCCAAATAATACCCACGCCTATGCACTTACTGCCGCATCAGCAAGAATATGCTTATTTGCCATTAATGATATATAAAAATTAAACTAAAAGCTCGCTAAATATTAGCTAGTTCGGTAAACTCGTATACATTACTATCTTAATAGTAAAGAATGAGATCAAAATGGGAGAACATCTAACTGTCACTGCTAGCAGTACTTGCAGTTGAATCGGAACCCAAGAGAAATGCTTCTACGACAATAGCTCTTACTAATCTAAGATCGGTACCTTCCGCAAAAATAAAGCGATAAAAGTTTTGCCTTATTTCTGTCGCGGTTAGTGGATCTCCATTCGCATCATACATCTGGAAATCTGTGTTATATTCATCGGTCAATATAGCAGGAACTTCATGGAAAACCTCAAGCTGCCTGTACATAATAAATGACACGTTGCGGGGGAAAGTAAACTCATACAATGATCGGGATTGCTCACTACTAGCCGAATCTTGGCTACGAAATTCTACCTCTTGACCCAAACAAAAAAATGTAATCAATGTCATCGCTTTGGGATCAATATCCTCAATTAACAGTTGGAACATCACAGCACCGTTAGCCATACCACCAAGTGGCCGAGGAATATATTCGCTGTGTGAATCAGGTTGTTTGAACCAATATAGCCGCATTGCTAGGTGTTGACTCCTTCCATTGAGAATGTCAGCCACTTGCTGAGCTGCTACCTGCAGCCCATCACTACTAATCCCAGCATTGGGGTGAATCTCAATGCTAGCTAGCCCCACATCAGCGGGATTCGTGGTTAATAGCTTTTCCCATTTTTTGCACAATTTTCTATCAGCTTCATTGTCAATTGGTGAGGGAAAGCTGATAATTAAACCATCCCTAACCATCTGACTACATTGCTCGTCATTAACTGGCGGCATACTCTCACCCGTTACTATAAAGATTTCTGCCATATTTAATGTTAATTATATATAAATGAGAATATAGTTCTTGCTCCGAGAGGTCAACCCAGTTGAGAGTAGTTGTATTTATTGATGTTTGAGAAATCACCCTTCCTTTCTAATTTCGCCCCAATCGAAAGCAGGACAGGTTGCACTAGCGTAGATCGTGACTACACAGCCATTGGTTAGCGTGATTTTTGTGACCGTTCCTGGACTTGATGAAGTTAAATCTGTTCCGTTATTATCATGACTACTTGTCATTACCAAGGATCCATCTATACCCATTGATAATTGAGAGGGTTGTTTATTGGATAGGTGACTAGATTTTGCGAAATCAATGCCAGTAACGATTTCCCCTAGGAATCTATCTACAAGATCATTTAATGTCCCGGGATCTTGTAAGCCTACCTTAGTATCGCCGGTTATAGATTGACCTCCACCGTAGACTGATCTGAAATCGATTATCCTACCGTAAATTTTCCCAAAAACTATCGTGAGGGAATTTAATACTTTATTACTTTCAATCTCACCACTGAAGTTATTCCCAACTTCAGTATAAAGTCTTGCCATTATTTCTTCTATGCCTTCATTCAATCCATCTTCGCTGGAATGTCTACTTCCCCGACCAGCTGTGCTGGAGTATCTCGCGAGAGCCCGGACTAATTTCCTATTTTTGGCCCCCTGGTCTGTTTCATTTTCAGCTATTTTAATAGCAGTCCTCAGAATAGCGTATTTTGTGTATTTAATTAAGCTTACTAATGAATTCAAACAGCCAAAAGTATCCGCTGGAGTAGAGTTAGCTTCTCTAGCACTCCGCACTAGTTCGTCTATTACCTCAAACATATTTCCGGGTGCAGGGTTTTGGGCCCCATTCATTGCGATAGCAATCACTGGAGCGCTTATGATCCCAGGAGTATACAATCTAGTATTTCCAGGGCCTTGTTTGTACAGGCTATCCAGAATATCTTTTATGCCTTGTGGTTGGGATTTAACTTCAGCACGAAGTTGGAGATCATTCATTAGTTCCTGGAAGTGTGGAGGGGGCATGTAATTAGCTAGCATGCTAAACCCAATAACGGAGTAAATATCTAAACCTTTTTCAGGATCTATGAATGATCCCAAATTAATATTTACTTCAGGATAAGATTGTCTTTCCCCTAGAACTGTGTTAGGGCCAGTGGGGTGACCTCCAATACTATCTCTAAAGTATCTGCTTTTAGTAGCAATAGTCAATTGTAATGTCTGTGGGTCAAATATGATATCAGGCTCGTGACTATACACATTGCCAGTTACTATAGGATCCTCATGCATCGGGCAACCATGGCCTCCTTGATTTGTTTCAGTGCTCTGCATACTTATAATATATATATTATATCATAACTACATATTAATGTATCCACTTGCAGGTAATGTCAGTTGTAAGTGAACAATGCAAAACCGTTTCCCCTAATGGGCTATAGGATTATGCACGCATACAAGACCCAAGAGTTGCTACAAATAGCAGAGCAATTGTGAATTGGCCCGAATTGACACGTCTGCCCGGATGTGACATAGAAGAATACCTAGGACTTACTAGCGCTATTTCTTCTCCTCAGTTTTGGGGAAGCATACTTACTCCTCTAAGTGCAGAGCACCTAAAAATACTCACTCCAAAGGATTCAGCAACGCCAGCTTCAACAGCCCTGGTTGCAGAAAGAATTTCCAGGGCTAACGGGGCATTTTGTACGCTTGCCACTCAAACGATATTGCTGGGATTGTATGCTGGGAGCAATAATCTTGAACAATTATTCAATTTTTAGTCCCTGTAAGTCCAATGGAGTCACGGATAGCATTGCCTACGAGGCACTTAAGGCCTCAGGTGCATTCGGGAAATGTCCTTTTAGGATTGGCGCTGATCATTTATACGGCGTATTCGGTCAATGGGTGGGTAATATGACGAATGACCAGTTTAGCATGTTAGTTACTCCCTACTTATAAAAATTAGGTTTTTGTAACATCTGCCAAGATTGCTAACAGATCAATTTCATGCTGCGATTTTTCAGATTTCTGATTGATAGTATTATAGATGAGAAGTAGTATTGAACGCCCTTTATCTTGCAAAGCTCTAGCCATAAGTGCTATGTGACCTAGTAGAGTATATTTCATCTGATCATCTGTAAATCCTGGGAGATATTTTTCAAGAATAGTATTAAGTATTGCAGCACCTTGCTCACCTAATCCACCAGCTGAAGATACTATCGATTCTAGTAGAGTATATTTCCTCCAATCATCTGTAAATTCTGGGAGATATTCTTTAAGAATAGTATTAATTATCGCAGCACCTTGCTCACCTAATCCACCAGCTGAAGATGCTATCGATTCTAGTA
>Ga0105048_10007686_pt1 | contig 17306 bp, 16 predicted proteins | sample MAT05_FD_78382 | JGI IMG/M metagenome (GOLD analysis project Ga0105048, IMG submission 78382) | Freshwater microbial communities from Lake Fryxell liftoff mats and glacier meltwater in Antarctica - MAT-05 | ecosystem: Environmental > Aquatic > Freshwater > Ice > Liftoff microbial mat | place...
GCGGCACCCAGCAGCGAGGCCGAGCAGAACCAGTTGTTGCTGGTCGACCCGCTCGCGGGACTGCACGCTGCCCGCCCTGATCCGACCTCGCTCGCGGTGCGCTGCGAGCAAGCTCTGGCCAACGCCCACTTCACGCACGCGCTGTCTGCCAAGCTGCTGGTGGTGCTTGATGCCGGCGGTCCGCTCGACGTCGTCAGCGACCTGCGTGTGGTGCTGCGCGCGCAGCAGATCAGCCAGCAGCCCAGGCTTGGCTCGTTGCACATCGCGGAGCAGCCCGTCGGCGAGGTGTCGCTGGACGACGTGCCTCGGCTGATCGTTCGTCTGCTGCAGGCGCTGAGCGAGCCGCCCTTCCTCGGAGCGCAGCGCATGCGCGAGCTGGTGGCGGGGGGCCTGCTTCCGGCGCTGCTCTCGCACGTGCCGCTGCAGGGCCCAGCCGTGCCGCGAGACGCCACGAGCCCGCTGCCCATGTGGGGCCAGCAGCCGGGCTGGTTTGGTTTTTCGCTGCCGTTCGGCGCCAGCCACGCACGCATCTGGCAGCAGCTCGCCAGCCTGGCCACGCGCCACGGCGATGGCACGATGCGCTTCACCGTGCAGCGCGGCGTGCTCTTGCCCCACGTGCCCCACGCTGAGACCGATGCGCTCACGATCGCCTTGCAGGCGCTGGGCATGATCGTCAGTCCGCACGATCCGCTGCGGAACGTGGTGGCGTGCGCGGGTGCACCCGCCTGTGGCTCAGCCCTGGGCGAGACGCGTGACCTGGCGCTTTCGCTGGTCAGCGTGCTGCAGCGGCAGCTTTCGGCGGGCGCCACCTTGCATGTATCGGGCTGCAGCAAGAGCTGCGCGAGTCACGGCGCGGCCGACGCGACGCTGGTGCACACGGCCGACGGCATCAAGCTGGGTTTCGATACCGACGTCGCCGGCAGCGCGGGTCAAGCCACCGTCTCGCTGCGCGAGGTCCGGGCGCGGCTTGCACAACGCGCGCAACTGGTAAACGACCGCACCGCAAACACCGACGGAAGCCCATGACACGCCGCCCTGACTACGAACGCGACGGCGCGCAGATCTACCTGCGCTCGTTTCAGATCATCCGCGCCGAGGCGAACCTGGCGCGCTTTTCAGCCATCGAAGAGCGCGTGGCGGTACGCCTGATCCACACCAGCGGCATGGTCGAGCTGGCCGACGACATCGTCTTTTCGCCCGGTTTTTGCGAGGCCGCAACAGGCGCGCTGGCCAAGGGCGCGCCCATCCTGTGCGACGCCAAGATGGTGCAGAGCGGCGTCACCCGCTCGCGCCTGTCGGCCGACAACCAGGTGCTGTGCTTTCTGGATCAGCCGACGGTGCCCGAGCTTGCACGCCAGCTGGCAAACACGCGCAGCGCCGCGGCGCTTTCGCTATGGGGCGAGCAGCTGGACGGCGCAGTGGTGGCCATCGGCAATGCCCCTACCGCCCTGTTTCGCCTGCTGGAGCTGCTGGACGAGCTGCCCTATCGGCCCGCTGCCATCATCGGTATGCCGGTGGGCTTCGTGGGTGCCGCCGAGTCGAAACAGGCGCTGCTGGAAGACGGGCGTGTGCCCGCAATGATCGTGCGCGGTCGCAAGGGTGGCAGCGCCATGGCCGTGGCCGCCATCAACTCGCTCGCCAGCGACAAGGAGTAGCCGATGAGTCAGGGAACCATGTACGGCGTGGGCGTTGGCCCGGGAGATCCAGAGCTGGTCACGGTCAAGGCCGCGCGCGTGCTGGGCGAAGCCAGCGTGGTGGCGTTTTTTGCCAAGCGCGGCAAGAGTGGCAACGCGCGCACCACTGCCGAGCGCTTCATCGGCGCGCAGGCCGAACTGCTGCCGCTCCACTACCCGTACACCGTCGAGCTGTCGCCGCGCCATCCCCAGTACATCACTGCCATGCGCAGCTTCTATGATCAGTCGGCCGAACAGATCGCCGCACGGCTGAGTGCCGGTCAGGACGTGTCGGTGTTGTGCGAGGGCGATCCGCTCTTCTACGGCTCGTACATGTACCTGCACGATCGGCTGGCCGGGCGCTTTCGCTGCAGTGTGATCGCGGGCATCACCAGCTTCGCGGGCTGCGCGGCGGGCCAGGGCATCCCGCTGGTCTCCACCGATCGCACCTTCTCCATTATCCCCGGCACGCTGCCCGAGGCCGAGCTGAGCCACAAGCTGCAGCAGGCGGACGGCGCCGCCATCATCAAGCTGGGCAGTAACTTTTCCAAGGTGCGCCGCGTGCTTGCGCAGCTTGGTCGCCTGCAGGGCGCCACCTACTTCGAGCGCGGCACCACCGACAGCCAGGTGGTCATGCCGCTGTCCGACAAGCGCGACGACACGGCCGTCTATTTCTCGCTGATTCTGGTGCCCGACCACGATGGCGGGCCGTATCGCCAGCTACCGGGCGAGGCGCAGTGAGCGGCTGGCTGCGCGTGGTGGGAGTGGGACCGGGCCCCGAGCGCTGGATCACGCCCGAGGTCAGCGCGCTGTTGGCCGTGGCCAGCGACGTGGTGGGCTATCAGAGTTATCTCGCCAGGCTCTCAGTTCGTGTCGGCCAGACGGTCCACGGCTCTGACAACGGTGACGAGCTGGCGCGCGCCCAACACGCACTTTCGCTGGCCGCCCAGGGCGCGCGCGTGCTGGTGGTATCGGGCGGCGATCCCGGCGTCTTTGCGATGGCCGCCGCCGTCATGGAGGCGCTTGAGAGTGGGCCCGCCGCCTGGCGCGCGCTGGACCTGCAGGTGCTGCCCGGCGTCACGGCCATGCTGGCGGCGGCCGCGCGGTTGGGTGCGCCGCTGGGCAATGACTTCTGCGCGATCAACCTGTCGGACAACCTCAAGCCGTGGCGGGTCATCGAACAGCGGCTGCGGCTGGCGGCCCAGGCCGACTTCGTGATCGCACTCTACAATCCAGCCTCCAAGTCGCGCCCGGCGCAGGTGCACCAGGCGTTCGCCGCCCTGCGCAGCGAACGGTCGGCCAGTACGGTCGTGGTGTTTGCCAAGGCCATCGGGCGCCCCGACGAGGAGCTGCTGGTGACCACGCTGGGCGAGGCCGATCCCTCCCATGCCGACATGCGCACGCTGCTGCTGATCGGTGCCAGCACCACACGCTGTATCGAGCGCGCCGAGGGGGCGCCCTTTGTCTACTCGCCGCGGCGACTGGAGGCCTGAGCGTGTCCGGCCAGCCATTGTTCCACCTCGGCCAGCGTGCTGACCTCGGGTGCGGGAAGCAGGCTGGGGCGCGCCACCATGATCACGGCAATGCCCAGGCTGCGCGCGGCCTCCAGCTTGGCGTAGGTGGCGTGCGTGCCGGCGTTTTTGCTGACCAGCAGCTCGATGCGCTCGCGCTGCAGCAGCGCCAGCTCGTCGGCCAGCGCAAACGGACCGCGTGCGGTCAGCAAGCGCGCATGCGGCAAGCCTGGCGTCAGCGTGTCGATGGTCCGGATCAGGTAGTGGTGCTGCGGCGCTGCCTCGAAGGCCGGCAGCTCCAGCTTACCCACCGTCAAAAACACGCGCCGCGGCCTGTTTCCCAGTGCGGTGGCGGCCTGCTGCATGTCACCGACGGTCTGCCACTGGTCGCCCGTCTGCGCTTGCCAGGCGGGACGCAGCAGCCGCAACAGGGGCACGCCACTGGCCGCCGCGGCGCGCACGGCGTTGCCGGAGATCTGCGCCGCAAACGGGTGCGTGGCATCCACCAGGGTCTGGTACCCTCCAGACAATATAAACTGGCTCAGCCCCTGCGCGCCGCTAAATCCGCCGACCCGATGGGGCAGGTCGGGTCGCTGCAGGTTCTCGGTACGGCCGGCAAACGACAGCAGCACGTCATAGCGAGCATCGCCGGCCAGCCGTTCGGCCAACAGCCGCCCTTCCGTGGTCCCACCCAGTAGCAAAACCTTGATCGTCATGTCACCCGAGGCACACAGTATGGACCGCACAGCGACAGCGTGGCTTTCGATCGTGGGACTGGGCGCAGATGGCATCGACTCGCTGTCGGCATCGGCGCGCGCCGCCATCGAGAGCGCAGAGCTCGTCGTGGGCAGCCAGCGTCAGTTGGCGCTGGTGCGCGAGCTGGCGAAAGGCGAGACCATGCTCTGGCCCTCGCCCATGGTGGACGGCATCGCGCGCGTGCTGGCGCAGCGCGGCCAGCGCACCTGTATCCTGGGCAGCGGTGACCCGTTTCACTTTGGCATCGGTGCCACGCTGGCCCGCTCGCTGCGCCGTGGTGACCTGATCTGCTACCCGTCGCCGTCGTCCATGTCGCTTGCGGCGTCGCGCCTCGGCTGGCCACTACAAGATACGGAGATCGTCTCGCTCCACGGGCGCGACCTGGCGGCGGTAATCCGCTTCTTGCAGCCGGGCCGGCGCATATTGGCGCTGTCGGGGGATCGCAACACGCCCCAGCAGCTGGCGCAGCTGCTCACCGGCCGCGGCTTCGGCGAGTCCCAGCTGCACGTACTGGAGCTGCTTGGCAGCGCGCACGAGCAGACGCGCGCCTGCCTGGCCAGCGACTTTGCGCTGAGCGAGATCGCCGATCTGAACCTGGTAGCCATCGAGGTGCGCGCCGCGCGCGGGGCGCTGGTGATCCCGTCGCGCGGTAGTCTGCCCGACAGCGCCTTCGAGCACGATGGCCAGCTCACCAAGCAGGACGTACGCGCACTCACGCTGTCGGCGTTGGCGCCGTTTGCAGGCGCGCTACTGTGGGACGTGGGCGCAGGCGCAGGCTCGGTCGCCATCGAGTGGTGTCTGGCGCATCCGTCGTGCCGCGCCATCGCCATCGAGCGCAGCGCCCAGCGCTGTGCGCGCATTCGCCGCAACGCGCAGGCGCTGGGCACGCCCACGCTCGAGGTGGTCGAGGCCAGTGCGCCGGCCGCGCTCACCGACCTGGCCCAACCAGACGCCATCTTCGTGGGCGGCGGTGGCGGCGAACCAGCCATCTTTGAGGCCTGTTTTCGCGCGCTGAAGCCGGGTGGCCGGCTGGTGATGAACGCCGTGGCGCTCGAGACCGAGGCGCTGCTGTTTGCGCTGTACCGCGAGCACGGCGGCCAGCTGCGCCGCTTCTCGGTGGAGAGCGCCGAGCCGCTGGGCAAAATGACCGGCTTTCGCGCGGCCATGCCCGTCACACAGTGGAGACTCGACAAGCCATGATCGTGGCGGGCCTCGGTTGTCGCAAGCAGTGTGACGTGGTGGATGTGTTGGCGGCCCTGGATCTGGCGTTGCAGCGCGTCGGGGCGCAGCGTTCCGAAGTCGACGCTCTGTTCACGGCCGACTTCAAGGGCCACGAGCCGGCGCTGCAGCAGCTTGCGACGCAGCTGGCCAAACCGCTGCAGTCGCTCTCGCTCGAACAGCTGCGCGCCCAGGAGCCGCACCTGCACAGCCCCTCCGCGCAGGTGCGACAACAGGTGGGCGTGAGCTCTGTTTCCGAGAGCGCCGCGTTGGCCGGTGCCCGCACGCTCTCTGCGCAGCCGGCGCGTTTGCCGCACGCGCGATCGATCGTGGGCGGCGCCACCTGTGCGCTGGCCATGGTGGAAGAGACGACATGACCATTCATTTCATCGGCGCAGGCCCCGGCGCGCCCGACCTGATCACCGTGCGCGGTCGCGACCTGGTCGCACGCTGCCCCGTCTGTCTGTACGCGGGCTCGCTGGTCCCGCAGGAGATCGTCGCGCTGGCCCCAGCGGACGCGTGCGTGATCGACACGGCGCCGCTCGACCTGGATGAGATCGAGGCGCTGCTGTTGGATGCTCATCGGCGCGGCGAAGACGTGGCGCGCCTGCACTCGGGCGACCTCTCCGTGTGGAGCGCGCTGGGCGAGCAGCTGCGTCGCCTGAAGAAGCACGATATCCCGTTCACTGTCACGCCCGGCGTGCCCAGCTTTGCAGCGTCTGCCGCGGCGCTGGCGCAGGAGCTGACCTTGCCCGGCCTCACGCAGTCGGTGGTGCTCACGCGCACATCGGGTCGCGCCTCGGCCATGCCCGAAACCGAGTCGCTTGCCGCGTTTGCAGCCACCCGCGCCAGCCTGGCCGTGCACCTGTCCATCCACGTGCTGGCCGAGGTCGTGCAGACGCTGACGCCACATTACGGCGCCGAATGCGGCGTGGCCGTGGTCTACCGCGCCAGCTGGCCCGATCAGAAGATCGTACGCGGCAACCTCGCCAGCATCGTGCAGCAGGTGGCCGAGACTCCCATGGAGCGCACGGCGCTTATCCTGGTCAGCCCCGTGCTGGACGCCGAGGACTTTCGCGAGAGCGCGCTGTACAGCACCGACTACCAGCGGCGCTTCCGCGGACGCACCTGATGCGCACGCTCACGCTGATCGGCATCGGCGCCGGAGATCCCGACTATTTGACGGTGCAGGCCATCGCCGCGCTGAAGCGCACACAGGCCTTCTTCGTGATGGACAAGGGCAGCCAGAAGGACGACCTGGTGCAGCTGCGCCGACAGATCTGCGCGCGCTTCATCGATCACGATGATTACCGCTTCGTGGAGATCGCCGACCCGGTGCGCGACCTGAACATCGTCTCGTACCCCGAGCGTGTGAGGCGCTGGCACGAACAACGCGTCGCCCTGTACGAGGTCACGCTGGCGCGCGAGCTGGACGAGCATGGCCACGGCGCGATTTTGGTGTGGGGCGATCCAATGCTGTACGACAGCAGCCTGCGCATCGTGGAACAGCTGGTGGCGCGCAACGTGCTGCCGCTTGCGTACGAAGTGATCCCCGGCATCAGCAGCATGCAGGCGCTGTGCGCGCGCCACCGCATCACGCTCAATCAGATCGGCGGCGCGGTGCAAATCACCACCGGTCGCAGGCTGCTGCAGGGGCTGCCGGAAGGGGTGCACGACGTGCTGGTCATGCTCGACGGCGAGTGCTCATTTCGGACGCTCGCGGAGCCGCAGCTGCACATCTACTGGGGCGCCTATCTGGGCACGCCGCACGAGATCCTGATCGCCGGCACGCTGGCCGACGTGAGCGCACGCATTCAGTCCGTGCGCGCCGAGGCCCGCGAAAAACACGGCTGGATCATGGATACCTACCTGTTGCGCAGGGCCCAGCCGGAGCACGAGTCGTGAGCACAAGCAGCCGCTGCGCGCGCCTGGTGGTTGCGGGCGTGTCCAGCGGGGCCGGCAAGACCACCGTCACCTGCGCGCTGGCGCTGGCCTACCGCCAGCAGGGGCTGTCGGTGGTCACCTTCAAGTGCGGCCCCGACTACCTCGACCCCACCTACCATGCGCGCGCCTCGGGCAGTCCGTCGCACAACCTGGATGGCTGGATGATGGGTCGCGAGGCGGTGCTGGAGACGTTCGCGCGCGTCTCGCACGGCCACGACCTGGCCATCATCGAGGGCGTGATGGGCCTGTTTGATGGCGCTGATCCCAGCTCCGATGCAGGCTCCACTGCGCAGGTGGCCAAGTGGCTGGATGCACCCGTGCTGCTGGTGGTCGATGCCAGCGGCATGGCGCGCAGCTTCGCGGCGCTGGTGGCCGGCTTCCGCGGCTTCGATCCAGGGCTGCAGATCCCCGCCGTGCTCGCCAACCGGGTGGGTAGCCAGAGCCACCTGGAGATCTTGAGGAAGGCACTGCCGGACGAGATCCAGCTGTTCGGTTTGCCCAAACAGCAGACACTCAGCTTTCCTGAGCGTCATCTGGGTCTGCGCACCGCCGACGCCGCCGTGCCGGACGAGTGCTTCGAGGGCTGGGCCCAGCTGGCGCGCACCTGGCTCGATCTCGATGCGCTGCGCGCGCTCTCGGGTCGCAGCCCCGTACCGCTGACCCTGGCGGCGAATGCACAGACCGAACGCTGCCGGATCGGCGTCGCCCACGACCAGGCCTTTCACTTCTACTACGAGCACAACCTGTTGGCGCTGGAGGCGGCAGGGGCCACGCTGGTGCGCTTTTCGCCCTGTCGCGATCGTTCATTGCCGGACGACCTGCACGGTCTGTACCTGGGCGGTGGTTATCCCGAACTGCATGCTCGTGCGCTCTCCGAGAATGACCAGATGCGGGGCGCAATCGCTGGCTTCGCTGCGCAGGGTGCACCCATCTATGCAGAGTGCGGCGGCTTGATGTACCTGACGCGCGCCATCCACACGCTGGACGGCGAGCGCTTGCCCATGGTGGGGCTGTTCCCGCGCGAGGCGCGCATGGCGGACCGGCTGATGGCTCTGGGCTACGCCGAGGTGCAGACCACCCGCGACACACTGCTTGGTCCGGCCGGAGTCCAGCTGCGCGGCCACCAGTTTCGCTACTCGGAGCTGCACGGCCACGAGCCGCTCGCGACCGCGTACACGGTGCGGGTCAGGCGCACTGGCCAGCAGCAGCTGGAGGGCTACGTGCAGCACAATGTGCTGGCCTCGTACATTCATGCGCACTGGGGTGCGAGCCCCGCGTTGCCGCGCGCCTTCGTCGCAAACTGCCAGGAATTTCGCGCCGCACGGATTGCTTTGGACAGCGCCGCTGCCGCGCCTGCCAGACCTATCTAGCGGTGCAGGCGCACGCCGCGTGCGATACTGCGCGACGATGGTCGAAGACGTACGCTGGGTGGCTGCTCCAGATGGAAGTCGCATCGCATATACCGTGGCCGGGGACCTGCCCGATGGGCGGCCCACGCTGCTGCTCACCAACGGGCTGACCACCACCACGGCCTTCTGGAAGTACCTGGCCGCGGCCTGGCAGCATCACTACAAGATCATTCGCTGGGACCTGCCGGGCCACGGCATCTCCGGCAAGCCCGTCACACCCGCGTGCATGGCGATGGCTACACAGCCGGCCATCATGAAGACCATCCTCGACGCCGAGAAGGTGTCGCGCGCTGTGCAGCTGGGCTTCTCGGTCGGCTGCCAGATCGTGCTGGAGATGGTGCGGCAACAGCCGGCCATGTGCTCGGCCGTGGTGCTGCTGCTGGGGGCGGGCGGCCGCGTCTTCGACACTCTGGCGCTGCCCATCGGCAAGCTGGGCCCGCAGCTGTTGCTGGAGCTGCCTGAGCCAGCGTTCCGAATCTGGTACCAGCTGATGGCGCGCGCCGCGCGTATGCCGCAGGGCGCGCCCTGGGCGAAGCGCCTGGGCCTGATCGGCGCCGCCGCAAGCGATGACGACGTGCGGGAGCTGGCTGCCCACCTGAGTACGCTGGAGCCGCTCTCCATCCAGCAGATGGCGCGATCGGCGGCCCAGCATTCGGCGTGCGACGTGCTGCCCACCATGCGGGTGCCGCTGCTGATCTTCGGCGGCGGAAAAGATCCCTTCGCCCCGCTCGAGGCCGTCGGCCGCAAACTGCACGCGCTGGCGCCGCACAGTCAGCTGGTCGAGCTACCGCGTGGCACGCACACCGCCATGCTGGACGACCCGCTGCCGATCATTCGAGAGGTCGAGAGCTTCCTGCAGAAGCACGCCTCACGCCTGCGCTGAGCACGCCACGCGCGCGGGGCTGGCCGTGCGCGCTCGGACAGCGTGCTGGCACCATCGTTGCAGAAGTGTGCAACTGCGCGCTTTTGCTACAAAGAAAGCGTGCCACTTTGTGCCAGGAGCCCTTATGCATAGCTTCCAATGTCATACCCCGATGCTCGACCCGGTAGAGCTCGTGCTGCGCCGAATCGCGCAACGCACGCTCGCCGGCTCGCTGCCCCGCGGGCCCGTGACGTCCGGCAGCTGTCAGGGCCTGGCGCTGGATGTCGCCGAAGGGCTGGTCGGCTGCGCAGGTCGCAGGCCCCAGGGATTGCGCAGTCACGGCGTCGCACAGACCGCCGGCAAGTACGCGGACTTCCTCTCCGACGCCGCCCATCTCGAGGCCGCCAGCGTGGTCGCCTTCGAGCGGCTTGCCGACGAGCTGCGCAGCCACGGGGCCCCCAGCCAGCTGATCAACCAGGCGCTTGCCGCGCGTGCCGACGAGGTCAAACACGCCCAGCGGGTCGGCGAGCTGGCCCGCGCCCACGGCGGCGAGCCCGTTGCGGTCGACGTCGCACCGCCCGGCCACCGCAGCCTGTTCGAGATCGCGGTGGAGAACGCCGTGGAGGGTTGCGTACGCGAGACCTACGGCGCTTTGGTGGGTGCCTACCAGGCGGCGCGCGCTCGCGACTTGCAGCTGCGCATGGCGATGCGCTCCATCGCCTCCGACGAGGCCCGCCACGCGGCCCTCGCGCATGCGGTGCAGGCCTGGGCCCTGCCGCAACTGACCGCCAGCGAGCGTGAGCAGCTGCGCCGCGCTCAGGTGGACGCCGTGTTCGAGCTGGCCAAGGAGTGTCAGGCCGAGCTCGATCCCGAGCTGCAGGAGCAGGCCGGGCTGCCCTCGCGCGGCGTCGCCAGCGCACTGGTGGGCGAGCTGACCCGTGAGCTGTGGTCCGAGAGCGGCATCCGCGCAGCCTGACGCGCATGCGCGAGAGCGCGTGTCGGTCCGCTAGCCGCTATAGTGCTGGCCATGAAATGGACGCGTGGCTACCGCAGTAACAACGTGGACGACCGGCGCGGCGAGCGCGGTTCGGCGGCGGGCCTCGGGGGTGCAGGCGCCGCGGGTCTGCTCTTCATGCTGTTCAGGCGCTTCGGAATCGTGGGCGTGCTGGTGGGGGGCGCAGCACTCTACTTCCTGAGTGGGGGCTTCGGCTCGGGCGGCTCCGCGCTGTCCGGACAGCGCGACACCACGGTCAACGACCCAAACGAGCAGCCCACCGTGGAGTTCGTTTCGTTCGTCCTGGACGACGCGCAAAACACCTGGAACGACCTGTTCAAGGCGCAGGGCAAGCAGTACCAGCCTGCCCGTCTGCAGATCTTCCGCACCAGCATCTCGTCGGCCTGCGGGCTTGGCCAGTCAGCCATGGGGCCCTTCTACTGCCCGAGCGACCAGAAGGTGTACATCGATCTGTCGTTCTACGACGAGCTGAAGCAGCGCTTCGGCGCGCCCGGCGACTTCGCCCAGGCCTACGTGATCACGCACGAGATCGGCCACCACGTGCAGCACCTGCTGGGCCTCGACAAGAACGTGCGCAGCGATCGGGCAGGTGCAGACAGCGCGGCCGTACGCCTGGAGCTGCAGGCGGATTGTTTCTCGGGAGTCTGGGGCCACAGCAGCAACGAGCGCCAGCTGCTGGAAGCAGGCGACCTGGACGAGGCGCTCAAGGCGGCCGCGGTGATCGGCGACGATGCGCTGCAAAAACAGTCGGGCGGTGGGGTGCGGCCAGAGAGCTTCACGCACGGCACGTCGGCGCAGCGCGCGCGCTGGTTCAAGCGCGGCTTCGAGTCCGGGGACATGGCTAGTTGCGATACGTTTGGGGCGGCGAGCCTGTAGGCTCATACCGCAGCGCGCGCGGGCGCTGACCAGTCCACCTTACTTGTTGTAGGGCGGCACCTGACGCGTGGAAAAGGGTCATTCGCCAGGTAGTTGGTGGGGGGCGACGCGCAAGTGCAGGCGCACCGCAAGCCTGAGTGCGTTCCGTCTCTGGCCATTTTCTAAGGGGCGACCGTTGACTTGGTGCAGACGCCGACGTGGTCACAACCAACGGAAAGTATGTAACCACGGCCAATGTCTACGAGCTGGTGCGTCCAGGTTCCACGAAGGTGGAGCGCGTGGTGTTCGGCTGCACGGGCCTCACGCCCGAGGCCGGCCACGGTGAGGGGTATACGCCGATCTACACGGTGGTGACCGCCACCATTACCGCCGAGGCCGACATCAACACGTTCACGCAGGAGAGCGATATCGCCACCCCGAACATGGACCGCACCTTCACAAAGGCTTCGGCCAGCGTGGTGAGCCTTCCCATGCATTGCCCGGCCTCCAGCGTGTGACCTACGCATTCGGCGACTTCGTCCTTGATTTGCAGTTGTTTCAACTGCGGCATGGCGAACAGGTCGTCCCGCTCGAGCCCAAGGTCTTCGACGTGCTGCGCTACCTGGTGGAGCACCACGAACGCGTGGCCACGAAGCGTGAGCTGCTGGACGCACTGTGGCCGAACGAGCTCGTGACCGAGGCCGTGCTGCCCACCAACATCAATGCCCTGCGCCGAGCGCTGGGCCAGGCGCGCGGCGAGAAGACGCCGATCGAGACCGTTCACGGCCGAGGCTATCGCTTCTCCGTGCCAGTGATGCGGGGCAACTCGTCGGCCGTGCCGGCGCGCAGCCTTGGGTCGCTTGCGGCCGATCTGCCCGATGATGAAGACGATCCATTCGTTGGTCAGCAACCGCTGCTGGAGAAGCTGCGCAAGCTGCTCACGCGTGCGCTGTCGGAGCAGGGCCAGATCGTGATCCTGCGCGGGGAGACGGGCATCGGAAAGTCGCGCATCGCCCGCCGCCTGACCGATCAAGCGCGCGCGCAGGGAGCCGACGTGTGGAGTGGCGCCTGTCCCGAGGGGCTGGGCACGCCGCCGCTCTGGGTCTGGCAAGAGGTGCTGCGCAGCGCAAAAGTGAGCGAGGGGGGAGCCGGCCTGCGGCGTTTTCTGGGCCAGAGCGCGGCCGAGCTGTCCCCGTGGCTGTACGAGCTGCTGGAGGACGGCGACGACAACATGCTGGCGCGGGGCGAGCGCGACCGCTTCCGTCTGTATGACGCGCTGGTGCGGCTGCTGACGGGCGCCAGCAAGGTGCGCCCGCGCGTGTTGTGCCTGGAAGATCTGCACCGCGCGGACGACGCCTCCTGGCAGCTGCTGCGCCTGTTGGCTCCGCACCTGGAGTCCCTGGCGGTGTTGGTGGTGTGCACGGTGCGCAGCCGCGACGACTTGACCACGGCCACGTCGGTCCAGCGCCACGTGGAGGACCTGGCGCGGCTCTCGTTCTGCAGCCGCTTCCAGGTCACTGGCCTGTCCGAAGTCGAAACCGGCCAGCTCCTGAACAAGCAGCTGGGGCGCGAGGTGCCGCACGATCTGTCGCGTCTGCTGTACCAGAAGACCGATGGCAACCCGCTGTTCCTGCGCGAGCTGTCCGAAGGCATCATGGCCAGCGGCCAAAGCGACTCGGACGCACTGCGCGATGCGCCGGGACTCTCGCCGCCCGAGCTGGTGCGGCGCGTGCTGCTGCGACGCGTGGAGCGGCTGGGCGAGGCCGCGCAGCAACTGTTGTCGGCTGCCGCGGTGGTGGGCAACAGCTTCGAGCTGTCGTGCGTGGCGCACGTCGCGGGCATGGAGCGCGAGAGCGTCACCGACGTGGTCGACGTGGCGCTGGCCAGCCGCGTGATCGTCCCGCTGCCCGACCGCGTGGAGAGCTTCCGCTTCGCACACGAGCTGATCCGCGACACCCTCTACTCGGAGCTAGGCTCGGGGGAGCGCAAGCGTCTGCACCAGAAGATCGCCGACTACCTGTCGCAGCAGAGCAGCCTGCACGGGCAGGGCGCAAAGGAGATCGCGCTGCACTACTACCGCGCGCTGCCCGAGGCCTCGCCTGGCAACGCCATGACCTGGCTGTCGCGTGCCGCCGAGGAGTGCGAGCGTGAGGCGGCCTACGACGACGCCGCGCGCTTCTATCGCTCGGCGCTGGATGCGGTGCGGCTGATGAGCGAGCCCAGCGCGACGGACCTGACCCTGCTCAACCAGTCGCTCGAGCGGGTGAGCCAGCGCCAGCGCGCGGCCGAGTCGGCGAACTAGCGCGTTGAAAAGGGTGGTCCGTTTCGGGCGCCCGGGACGCGAAACGTGTACCGCGGCGCGTGTCGGTCAGTGGCCCTGCGCCAGAAGCTGATCGTTTGCTTCCCCTGGCTGGACTCGCTTGCGAATGGCGCTTGCCATCTCCGAGAGGGGCACCACGGCCTCGCACAGGCCCGCCTCCTCCACGGCCCTTGGCATGCCCCAGACCACGCAGCTGGGGCCGCTCTGCGCCAGCACACGACCGCCTGCGGCCACGATCTCGCGCGCTCCCGCCTTGCCGTCCGAGCCCATGCCCGTGAGCACCACGGCCAGCGTGTTGGCGCCGTAGACCCGGGCCAGCGAACGAAACAGTACGTCCGCAGCGGGTCGTGACGAGTGTTCGGGGTCGCCCGAGCTGAGGCGGCTCTTGATCAGCTGCCCCTCGCGCTCGACCTCCAGGTGGAAATTGCCGGGCGCCACGTAGACCGTCCCTGGCTCCAGCAGCTCGTCGCCCTGGCTCTCGATTACCCTCAACTGCGAGCGCTCGGCCAGCCGCTCGGCCAGGCAACGCGTGAAGATGGCGGGCATGTGCTGCACCACCAGCACCGGCACTGGCAGGTCCCTGGGCAGTCGCGGAATCACGTCCGCCAGGGCATTGGGGCCGCCCGTGGAAGAGGCGATGGCCAGCACGGCAGGTAGCGCGTTGCTGCTGGCGCTGCCCAGCACGGGACGGAAGGTGCCACTGCCGGCCGCACCGCGCTTGAGCGGCTGTGCGCCGCGTACGATGGCCACCAGCTTCGGCACCAGCACATGGGCGGTTACGCTCTCCAGCGTTTCCCCGCCCTGGGCCGACGGCTTCAGGGCGTAGTCATTGGCACCGGCGGCCAGCGCGTCGAACGTGACGCGCGCACCGCGCTCGGTGAGCGTACTGAACATGATCACGGGTAAGCGCGGATACCGTTCCCGGATCACCTTGAGCGTGGCGATGCCGTCCATCTCGGGCATCTCGACGTCCAGGATCACGGCGTCCGGCGAGAGCGTGGGCAGCTTGGCCAGCGCAAGGTGGCCGTTTTCCGCAGTGCCCACGACAGCCACCTCGGGGTGCGCAGACAGCGCATTGGTGATGAGACGCCGCGCGATCACTGAATCGTCGACGATGAGCACACGAATCGGGTTCATGACGCGCTTCCTCAAAAGCCTCAGTTCGTACGGCCAGAGCGCGACAAGACTTTAGGGGAGCCCCACTCATGGTTGGGAACTGTCCGTATTCGGGCTGCAACCGCCCCCCCTCAAGTGGGCGGTGGATCCTGCCGTTCCAAGGATGTGATGAGCACTCGCCCCCTCGCCCCGCGCAGCTCGGTCGTCGATGTCGACGAGAGCAGCGTGTTTCGCCTGCTGCTGGAGGAGCATCGGGATGGGCTGTCGGGCGCACGCAGTGTGCTGGCGCGCATGCTGCAAAACGACGGTGTGCGCGACATCGACGGGCTGAACAAGCTGGAGCGACTGTTCAGTCTGGTCAAAGCCAGCGCCAGCTACCTGGGGCTCAGCCTGCTGCGCGAGGTGGTGATCGAGGCCGACCGGGTGGTCGACCGGCTGCGGATGCCGGGCACCAAACACAGCCGGCAGGCGAGCGAGGCGCTGCAGGAGGCCCTGGAGTTCGTGGCGGCGTCACTCGCCTATGCACGAAGCAACAAGCGTACACCTGACCACCAGGAGCGCGGTGTACGGGCGCTAAAGGCTCTGGCCGCTTGTGAGCTGACGCCGGTCAGCTTGTTGCCGGCCGAGCTGACCGATCAGGAGCTGTTCGCCGAGGACGCGCGACGCCACGTGGAGCTGTGCCGCGAGGCGGTGGTGCGCGCCTCGGACGACCCCGGCCAGCGAACCGATGCGATCCACGCAGCGTTCCGCGCCATGCACACGCTCAAGGGAAACGCAGCCATGATGGGCTTCGCGGAGCTGGAGTCGCTTGGTCGCGCCGCCGAGAGCGTGCTTGAGGGGCTGCGCGCTGGCGAGCTGACGCTGACGGTCAACGTGACCGTGGCGCTGCTGAACCTGCTCGAAAAGGCCGGACTGGCCATCGCCCGGCCGCTTGCCTTTCGCTGGCAGCGCGAGGCCGAGGCGCTGGACGTGGCGGCGGCCGAGGCGCGCATCGTGGCGCGTCGTACGCGGATTGGCTCGCTGCTGGTGGAGCACAACTTCGTCTCGCGCGAGCAGGTGGACCTGGTGCTGGCCATCAAGCGCGAGCCGCTGGGGCAGGCGCTGATCTTGCTGAACGCGCTGAACGACCAGCAGCTGCAGCAGGTGCTGGAGATCCAGCACAAGCTGCGCGCGGGTGAGGACCCGCCGGAGCTGCCCACGACCCCGCTCGTGGAAAGCAGCGTGAACGTGGATCCCTTCAAGCTGAAGCAGCTGAAGCGCAGCATGGAGCGCATGCGCCGCGCTGCGTTCGATGCCGCGCCTGCGGTCCGGGAGGCAGTTTGCCAGCTGGAGGCTGCGCTGGGCACGCTGGACCACGTGCCGCTTGGGGGCATTTCGCCAGGCTTCGCTGCTGATGCGGGATCTTTGCGACAGGCAGAACAAGCGGCTGTCCGTGAGCACGTACGGCGAAGAGCTGGAGGTGGATCGGCGCGTAGTCTCGTGCATCTCCGATACGCTGCTGCACCTTGGCCGCAACGCAGTGGACCATGGCCTGGAGTACGAGATCGAGCGGGTGACCTCCGGAAAGCCCGAGGTCGCACGGATCTCGCTCGGGGCGCGCCAGGACGAGCACGGTCTGCGAATCGAAGTGATCGACGATGGCCGCGGCCTGCAGCGCGAGGTCATCCTGAGCAAGGCCGTGGAGCTGTCGCTGGTGGACATCGTGGAGGCGCATCGCATGTCCGACGAGCAGGTGTTCGCGCTGGTCTTTGCGCCGGGCTTCTCGACTGCCACGCGCCTGACCGACATCTCGGGGCGTGGTGTGGGCATGGACGTGGTGAAGCACTCTGTTGAAGCGCTGGGTGGCCGCGTTCACATCAGCTCGGTTCGCGGTCAGGGCACGCGCATCACGCTGAGCCTGCCGTTCTTTGCGGCGCACGAGAGCCGTCTGTTTCCACCGTCCGATACGGCTGACCTGCTGCCGCACGATGAGGCCTGGAAGTCCCAAGCAAGGGAATCGACATGACACGCTGGCCAGACATGTCCGGCATGCTCCGGGTCTGACAGCACCCGTGCAGCCGTCGCTCAGTGAATCGGTGATTCCGACCGAGAACCTAGCGGGATGGTAACGGTGAAGGTTGTGCCCGAGCCCGGCTTGCTGCTGACCTTGATGGTACCGTTGTGCAGCTCTACCAGGCGTTTGGTGAGCGCCAGCCCAAGGCCTGTGCCCTCTGGCTTGGGGCCGCGCGACTCGATCCGCTCGAACTCGCGGAACAGCCGCGACAGATCTTCTTCGCGAATGCCGATGCCCGAGTCGGCGATGTCCATGCGCAGCGCGCCCTCTTCCTCTTTCACCTCGACGCTCACCTTTCCGTGGCGATGGTTGAACTTGATGCCGTTTGAGATGAGGTTGTAGAGGATCTGCTTGAGCCGCATCGGGTCCGCGAGAAACGTGGGCAACCCCTCGGCGATCTTGAACGCCAGCATGATGCCCTGCTTGTCGGCCAGCGGTCTGACGGTCTGACGCACGTCATCGACCAGCTGTTCGGCGCTGACCCACTCGCTGGAAAGCTGCATACGGCCCGCCTCTACCTTGGACAGGTCGAGGATATCGTTGATCAGCGCCAGCAGGTGCTTGCCGCCCTGCA
>Ga0105048_10007689_pt1 | contig 17303 bp, 18 predicted proteins | sample MAT05_FD_78382 | JGI IMG/M metagenome (GOLD analysis project Ga0105048, IMG submission 78382) | Freshwater microbial communities from Lake Fryxell liftoff mats and glacier meltwater in Antarctica - MAT-05 | ecosystem: Environmental > Aquatic > Freshwater > Ice > Liftoff microbial mat | place...
GATGGCTCATTGTTGAGCAGAAAGCCAACTATTCGGATGCTGGGACTATTGCAATACAGAATGATCTTGTAGTACTGCTCGGGCACCGCCACTTCATTCTTTTTGCCAATAGTTTCCAAACCCGGTTTCAACACCGGCCCTGTTACCACATACAAACCACGATCGCGCCGGGCCCAGGCCCGCACCTGATCTTCCAGCTCTTTCCAGATCCCCCGGTTGAACTGAGGGGCTTGCGGGCTGATATTACTCATGTAGAACGACTGCTTGGTAAGCCGTTGCGAAAATTTGAAGTCCCCGGCAGGAGCTAAATGGCCCCGGTCGTAGCCAGAGCGTGTATAGTCGGTGGGTAGGGCCGACCCACTCTCCACGAACGGGTCGGGCTGGAATCGTTCCTGATCGCGTTCGGCATCTCCCGTGATTCCAAAAGCCAGCAACGGATAAGCCACCCAATCAGCCTGTTCGTATTGGTCGCGATACCGCAACACATAGCCATCGTGTCGCACAATTTCATCCGACGATTTATAAGCTGGCAACAAAAAATCGGGCTTTTTCTCGAAATCAAAGCGTTTATTACCCGACGAAGCCGCCCCAGTCTCCACGGTTGACTCGCGCCCGTTGTTCTCGTCCGATGCCGACCCCGCGTCTGACCGTTCGTCGGTCGCGCTGCCCGTTGCCCCCTTGTCGTCCGTTGCCACATCATCTGGCGACTGACCGGGTTCAGGTGCTTTATACGGATTATGCCCGTCTCGATCCCGACTCGACGGACCAATACCGACCAGGTTTTTCAGGTCGTTCCAGAACGCCACAATCGGTTTGGTTTTGCCGCCGTAATGCAGAAACAAGCCGACCAGGAAAAAGAAGAACAGAATGACGAGCGTATTGCCGCGAAGCCGGAAACCCCGCCGGAACGATTTATTTTTTGAGGAAAACTGCATGGAAGCAAAGATACTGATGAAACGGCCTTTTGAAACCTGAACCCCGTAACGTCTGTTTGCCCACTATGTCATCATTACGCATCGTGGTAATTGGCGGGGGAGCAGCTGGTTTTTTTGGAGCCATTACAGCCGCCGAAACGTTTCCGCTGGCCACCATTACTATTCTGGAGAAAAACCGACAGGTGCTGGGCAAAGTACGGGTCTCGGGCGGGGGACGCTGCAACGTGACTCATGCCTGTTTCGACAACCGCCAATTGGTAAAACACTATCCCCGTGGCGAAAAGTGGCTCCGGCCCTTGCTGACTCAGTTCGACGCACAGGCCACTGTCCGCTGGTTTGAGAGCCGGGGCGTGGCCCTGAAAACCGAACCCGACGGACGGATGTTCCCTACCACCGACTCCTCCGAAACGATCATTGATTGCCTGTTGCGCACGGCAGACCGGCGGGGCGTTCAGGTACGAACGAGCTGCGGGGTTACGACTCTAGCCCGAACCGAAACCGCCTGGAACCTGACCCTGCAATCGGGCGAAACGATCCTGGCCGACCGGGTGCTGATTGCCGTGGGCGGCTATCCGCAACGCCCTTCTTATGGCTGGCTCCCTCCGGCCAATGGTGCCGATGCATTGGTATCGCCGGTGCCGTCGTTGTTCACGTTTAATGTACCGGATAGCCCGTTGCTGGCTCTGGCGGGTGTTTCGGTGCCAAACGCGCAGGCGAGTATCCAGGGAACAAACCAACGACAAAACGGCCCGTTGTTGCTTACGCACTGGGGGTTCAGCGGCCCGGCCATCCTCCGGCTATCGGCCTGGGCCGCCCGCGATCTGGCCAACGTCGATTATCGGTTCACCCTCCGCATTCAATGGCTTGGCGACCTGAACGAAAACCAAATCCGGGAGGGATTCAACAATTTCCGGCAACAACATCCCAAGAAACTTATCACCTCTCAAAACCCGTTTGGCCTGCCTGCCCGCCTGTGGGATGCCTTCACCACCGAAGCGGGCCTGCCCGACACCACCCGCTGGGGTGAACTGCCGGGCAAGGCTCAAAACCGCCTGATCGAGAAGCTAACCAACAGTCAGTTTGCCGTAGTGGGGAAAAGCACCTTCAAAGAGGAGTTCGTGACCTGCGGGGGTATCACACTCGGCAGCCTGAACCCACAAACGCTGGAAAGCACCGAACACCCCGGCCTATTTTTTGCCGGCGAAGTGCTTGACGTTGACGGCATTACGGGCGGTTTTAACTTTCAGAATGCCTGGACAACGGGGTACGTGGCGGGGCAGAATGTGGGGCGTTAGGCAACAACCCAAATAAACATACCCGAAACCGAAACCGTGACCGTCAACGCGCTGTTCGCTGCGAAACCCACTACTCATGAAACACAACCGGAATGAACTACTACCAGCTATGCGGCCAATAGCAACGCTCCTATTTATGGTTGCCTGTTCGCTGTTTGCACAAGCACAGGAATCGGGGTCGTTCAAGCGAAAAATCGAAGTCCGGTTGATGGCTCCACTGCTAAGCCCGCAATATGAATCGTCGGGTCTGTCTTTTGTGGCGAAAGAAGTGTATGGCACCAATCGGTACAGAATAGGGGCCGCGCTTGGGCTTCGGTACTACTGCGCCAATCGGTGGTATGCCGAATACAGATTGGGGTTTTCGCCCGAAGGCGGAGGGTATCGTCAGCAATATACCAACGCAAACTACCTCAAAAATTCACTGCTCGTCGGGTATAGTGCCCGCCATAGGCATCGGCTGATTTTTGAGTTATTCACCGGTATCGAGGCCAACAGATTGCTCCGGGCTACGTTTCACCCTGCTCAGGGAGAAGCCCCAACGAACGTCAGCAGCTTCTTCCGAAAAGCATATATTTCGATTCCGGTGGGCATTGGCCTGAAAACCAAAGTAGCCAAAGACACGTGGCTGAGTCTGCAACCCTACGCCAGCATCAGCATCAGCCCCGTAACCACCGAATCGTATGCCAACGCCTATCAGGCTGTTTTTCCTGCGTTTACTGTCTCGGTCTCAAAAACAATTAACCCAAAAAGGCAATGAATTTTCAACGAAGTTGGTACCTGATTTGTATTGCCGGACTGCTTGTTTCCTGCCAACGTGACCTGCCCGTACCGGATACCACAGAAGCCCGGATAAACCGGATTCTTCGGGCAAATCTGGCACTTGGCGGTGCGCTGGGGTATGCCGTTGGCACGATCCGAAACGGTCAGCAATCGCACTATTTTGCAGGAACCCAGAACGTAAACACCGGAAAGCCTTTCGACCGGAATACGGTTGGCGAAATTGGCTCCATTACCAAAACATTTACGGCGTTTCTGCTCGCCGACTTAGTCAATCAGGGCGTGATTTCGCTTAATGATTCGGTGAATAAATATATGCCCGCCGACCTGAAACTGCCCTCAAAAAGCGGGGTTTCGGTCAAAATAAAGCACCTCCTGAACCACACATCGGGCTTGCCGAGAATACCTGACGATTTGCCGGCAACCCTCGACGACCCGTATAGCACTTATTCGGTGAGCAAGATGGGTGCTTATCTGAAACGAGTGACGCTCGATTCAACCCCCGGCACCACATTCGAGTACTCAAACACGGCGGTGGGTCTGGCGGGTTTTCTGGTTGCCCGGCTCACGGGCAAAAGCTATCAGCAGAACATCAGAGAAAAAATAATGCAGCCATTGGGTATGCAGGCAACCTTTATCAACCAGGCCGACACACCCGTATCGAACGTGGCCCAGGGCTACAATGCCGGCAAACCGCTTGGTTTCTGGGAGTTTACGGAGGTTTTGGAAGCGGCTGGCGGCATTAAATCAACCGTGAACGATATGCTGCTCTATCTGAACGCCTTTATGAACAGCCCGGCTACTTCCGATTTGGGAAAAGGATTTGCCCAGACCAGGCAACCCACGTTTACCATCGCCAGCAACATGGCAATCGGCCTCAACTGGATTATTGACAACCGAACGACTGATCCCATTTATTGGCACAACGGGGGTACGGGTGGTTTTTCGTCTTATTTAGCGTGTATTCCCGGTAAAAAAACGGGGGTATTTGTGTTCTCTAATGGCTCATCTGTAAGCTCAAATACTGATGTAATCGGCAGAGCGATCATGGCCGAACTGGTAAAAAATTAGGCTGTATTGGTGGTCAGTAGTCATTCGTTTCGCTGTCATTGGCCATCAAACCACTAATAATACCGAAGCGAATGACCAATAACTAATCAATGGCTAACAACGTGGCGGGTGAAATATGCAGGTTCCGGCTGATTTCCCGCACCATTTTCAGGGTCAGTTTCCGCTTGCCGTTCAGCACTTCCGATACGCGGTTGGCCCCGCCAAAGTAGGGCGCAACGTCTTGTTGCGACAAACCAAGTTCATCCATTTGATGCCTGATGGCTTCAATTGGCGACAGGGGCAGAATGGGATAATGCTTGTTTTCGTAGTCGTCGGCCAGAATAGAAAGAACGTGCAGTATCTCAAAGTCACGAGAGCCACGCTCACTGTCAATAAGCCTGTTGATGTGCTGCATAACTTCGTTATACTGCTCGTCCGATGTGATGGGCCTGATAACAATTTCTTCGGTCGTTTCCATACTATTCAGATATCTTGAATGTCCTCGATTTTATCGTATTCTTTGTGCGTACCGATAAATCGGACATATCCAATTTGCGTTTCATAGACAAATTTGATAATCAGGCGGTATTTGTTTCGCCCGATGTTAAACACAATTCGCCCGTTGCCCACTGTATCTGCACCGTTGAAGGCTTCGACCACACGATTCGGCATATCCCAATCCTGTTTGGTAATCGTCTCAAACCAATGCCGCAGTCCGGCTTCAGAATCGGGATGTATTTCCCAAAAATCACGCAACGTCTTTCTCGCAATTATCCGCATGAATCGTCCTGGTCAAACAACTGTGTTAAACGGCTAAAAATTCCCAAAACGGGAAAAATCAATACACCTTCTCATAATACTCCCGCACCATTCGGGCGGAAGTAAAATAGGCGTTCACGTCGTTCATGCTGCGGAGTTGCAGGGCCTGCCAATCGGCGGGGCGGTCGTAATACATCGGCAGGATGTCCTCTTCGAGAAGCCGGAACAGGTGTTCGCGGTCGTGTGAGTCGGGGTCCGGCCTTCCGGCGAGGGGAACAATAAACGAGTTTTGCTGCGGGCCTACGGGTTTCTCAAATTCGCAAATCCAGCCGTCGTTAGTCGAGACGTTGATGGCCCCATTCATGGCGGCTGTCATGCCACTTGTGCCAGAAGCCTCGCGGGGTACAATGGGCGTATTGAGCCACAGGTCGGCCCCGTCTTTGAGGGCTTTCGAGAGGGCCAGTTCGTGGCCCGTCAGCACGGCCATACGCGGGTACAGGTGGCTTAGGTAATAGAGGTGATTAAACGTCCGTACGGCCCCCTCATCGAACGGATACGGCTTGCCCGCCCAGACCATCTGTAGGGGGTAATCGCGGTTTTGCATGAGCCGCCGAAACCGTTCGCCATCGTGCGTAAGCAGGTCGGGGCGTTTGTAGGCCGCAAACCGACGCGCCCACACCATCGTCAGCACGTTGGGGTCGAAGAGTTTGCCCGCCTGATCGGCCACGATATTGAACAGGGGCTGTTTGATGGCTTTTTTGCGGGCCGCAATCGCGGTTTTATCAGCCGACTGCCGGGCCGCTTCCAACTGACTATCCGCCCAATACCGGCTGTTTTGGGCATTGGTGACGTGGGTAATCTCGCAGATGTTCGGGTAACGATCCCACATGTTGCGCGACACCTCGCCGTGCAGTTTCGATACGCCATTGGCTTTCCGACTCAGGCGGAGGGCCGCTAACGAATGGTTGAAAATCGAGTCTTTGATACCCGTAATTTCGGCCACTTTGTCGAGTGACAGCCCACCGAAAAAGCCCATTTTATTCAGGAAACCGATATCGTGTTTTTCGTTGCCCGCTTCTTCGGGGGTGTGGGTGGTGAACACCATCCGCTCGCGAACAGCTTCGGCACTGCCGAGGGTTTGGTACAGGTGGAAAGCTGCCGATACCGCGTGGGCTTCGTTCAGGTGATAGACCTCCGGCTGGTAATTGATCTGATCCAGAAATTTGGCACCCCCCAAGCCCAGCAACATACACTGCGCCACTTTCAGGCTCGAATCCGCGTCGTAGAGCCGATATGACACTGAGCGGACTTCCGTGTCGTTTCCGTTTACGTCGGTGGTCAAGAAAAACATCGGCGCCGTGTTAAAATGCTTCGGGTCGAGGTAAAAAGCCTGCACCCAAACGGGTCTACCGGAAATGGCGATGGTGAACCGAACGCCCGTATCCTGCAAGAAGCTGTACATCTTCTCCCGAAACTGTACACTCATCGAATTGTCGGCATTGCGGGACTGATTGTAGTAGCCATATTTCCAGAGAATTCCAATGCCAATGAGGTTCTGCCGTTCATCGAAGGCACTTTTCATGTGCGATCCAGCCAGAAACCCCAACCCACCCGAATAGGTCTTTAAGGCCTGGTCGACAGCAAATTCCATCGAAAAGTAAGCAACTGACTTTCGGTATTTTGACGCAAATGAGTAAGGATGACGAAACGCCACTGGGAGTTGTGAAGCGGGCATATGAAGCAAATACGAGTTAGGGGAGCTTAAAACAAAGCTTCAAATGTACGCTTTTCGGGAAATGGACGATTGGGTAAATGGGTAATTAACGTAAAAGGGTAAGTTGGCAATCGGGTTTAACACCCAGTTACCAACCTACCCTTTTTACCTTACAATTACCAATTCCTATAAATAAGGCGCAGCAATTGCCAGTACAGCAGCCCTGTTCAATGGCTCATCAAAGGCCTCCCGAACCCGGTCGGCGCTTTTGCCCGTCAAGGCTACTAGGTCAACTGTAGCCTGGGTTGTCAGGCCCTCACCCGCATAAACGGCTGCCGGTGCTTCGTCAGTAGCGGATACCCAACCACGCAAGCCCCGCAACCGGCGCACTTCCGAGGCATGGCGAGCTTCAACCGAGTGAATCTGCAATGCCGTTGTCAGCACATCCATACCGAGCAGATTACCCGCCTGACCTTTGTAGGCCCGAACACCTGTGTCTTCAAATGCCTGAGCCAGCAACAAAAACGTCGGATAATCAGTGAACGTGGTGGCCGTGTATTTGAATGTTGGTTTGGCTACCGCAGCAGCCCCCAATGCGCCTTTTAACAAGGCAACGTGGGCAGTTTCGTGCTTACCGATCTGGGTAAAAATAGCTTTATCAGCCGCCGGAATCAGGTTAGCAGCCGCGTTGCCTTTTTGGTAATAATCGTCTTCGAGGTATTCGAGTGTCAACGCAAAGTTCAGTACATCCTGCACCGACGATGTTTGGGCGTAAGCTTCGTTTAATACACTGGCCATCACAACCGGGGCCGAAACCGTCAACGCTTTTTTACCTAAGCCAAGCAGGCTCCGGCGCGAATAATAAGCAAGCCGCTCGGTGGCATCGCCATCAATAGCTTCAATGTCCTGGAATATTTTGAATAAATTCATGAAGTCGAGTTGGTTTACTTGGGCAGGTTGGCCGCTATGATGGTAGTTTTTACAAATGGCTGTGCTGCAGTCAATACGGCTGATGGAGCCATTGCCGGGTCGAGACCCGTGGCAGGAGCTACCACATCGTCGCCAGCGAAACTGGCTGTTTTTGGGCTTAACAACGAACGGATTGCGGCTGCATGGCGAGCTTCTACCGATACGATTTTGCCGGCCAGAAGCAGGTAATTCACATCTTTGATTAATTTACCCGCACCATTATAGGCGGCAACACCCAAATCTTCAAACGTTTTGGCGGCACCCAGTACACTGGCCCGGTCACCGAAGTTGATGGCCGAGAAATTAACTTCCAAGCCGGCAATGGCACCTGTACCAAGTGCTGCTTTGAAAAAGTCGCGGTGAATAATTTCGTGGTCGCGAATTTCGGTGAGCAGCGTCTTTTCGGTATCTGTCATGCCGGAGTATGGCGTCGCAATCACCTGGGTGTAAAAAGCAGCCTCTAGTTGCTCAAGGGCATAAGCGTAGTTAAGAATCCCCACATCGCCCGAACCCAAATCGACCGTAGTTGCTCCGCCGGGCAGAGGTGTAGTTGTAGAGTCTTTATCGACGCACGATTGAATCAATATTGCCCCTGTAGCTATTCCTGCATAGCGCAGAAATAGTCGCCGATCTGCCGATTGAACAGGTCGGTCTTTTGTTTTGTTTTCCATTCCGTTTTTGCTAATAAAATAGTTGCAAACCTACGCGCTCGTTTTTTAGCCGAGGGTGTATACTCGATAAATACGCAAGCCATCTGATTATGGATTGCCTGGTTTCTAAACAGGATTCACCAGCAGGTATTCAAGTCAACTACTAATCAGCTCAGTATGGTTTAGAAAATAAATCGTACGGGACTACTACTCGTCATCATCCTGAAATGCCCGATACGCCCGTTGCAACTCATCAAACGTTTTTTGGTTGCCCTGCTCATGGGCCAATTGCAGGCCAAAATCATAATACATAGTGGCTTTGCCTCGGTCGCCGAGGTCGGCGTATAGTTGGGCGGCATGGTAGTATGTTGGCAAATATTGTGGGTATTCCTTCAGGAGTTTTTCGAAGTAATGCTGTGCCTGACCGGGGTTCTCTGTTAGGTATTCCATCGCCAACGCGTAAACATTAAAAGGCTCGTCGGGTTCATCCTGTACGAATTGAAGCAATTGTTGGACTCGTTCGTTATTCATAAGACATAAAAAATTAGTATGCGTGCATACTGTTTTTAAAATCGGTTGTAATTTAGCCGCAAAATAAGGGGCTTGTAGCAGTAAGCAGCAGCAGTTGGCCTATTCTATTCGTTGCCTACTCCTAACTGCTCCTAGTTCATAACAACTAACCACGTAAAAAATATGAAAATCTTAGTGTGCGTGACGAGCGTGCCCGACACAACAACCAAGATTACCTTCACCGACGGTAACACCAAGCTCAATAAAGCGGGTGTTCAGTTCATTACCGGACCCTACGACGACTACGCTTTGGCGCGGGCCGTTGAACTGAAGGAGAAATCGGGGGCAACGGTTACCGTATTGACAGTGGGCGAGGTCGATGCCGAGCCGGTAATCCGTAAGTGTCTGGCCATTGGTGCCGACGATGCCATCCGGGTCAATGCCGAGCCTGCTGATGCGTATTTCGTGGCTGAACAGATTGCCGCTATCGCCAAAGAAAACAAGTACGACCTGATTCTGATGGGCCGCGAGTCGATCGACTATAATGGCGGGCAGGTTCACGGCATTGTGGCCGAAATGCTGGGTATTCCCTCTATTTCGCCGGTGATGAAACTCGACATTGAGGGAAACACCGCCAAAATGACCCGCGAAATCGAAGGAGGCAAAGAAGATCTGGAAGCAAACCTGCCGTTGGTGCTGGGTTGCCAGGAACCAATTGCCGAATGGAAGATCCCGAACATGCGGGGGATTATGTCGGCCCGGACAAAACCCCTCAAAGTGGTACAGCCAACGGGTAACGAAACCCTTACAACGGTTGCCACCTACGAAATGCCAGCTCCTCGTGGTGCTGTCAAAATGATCCCCGCCGACCAGGCCGAAACACTCATCCAATTGCTCCGCACAGAAGCAAAAGTCATCTAATCCAGTGAACAACGAGCAACGACCAGTTTTTACAGTTATTAGTGAGCAACGAGCAGTAGCTGTTTGGCAATAGCTCACCTTTCAGGGGAGCGGCATTGTTCACTGCTCATTGATAACTGCCAACTGCTCGTTGATAACTGCTCACTGCTCGTTGTTCACTGATAACCGTCAACTGAAATCATGTCTGTATTAGTATTTGTCGAATTAGACGAAGGTAAAATCAAGAAATCCTCACAGGAGGCCATTTTCTACGGCGTAAAAGTTGCCGCAATGATGGGAACGTCGGCAACCGCTGTGGTTGCCGGACAAGCCGATCAAGGCGAACTGGCCACAGCCGGGCGTTTTGGCGCTACTAAAGTGCTTCATGCTGCCGACGGCAAGCTGAACGAACCCAACGGTATGGCCTATGCCTCGGTGGTGGCCGCAGCGGCTCAGCAGGAAGGTGCATCAGTAATTGTACTGGCGAAATCGTCGTTGGCCGATGCTATGGCAGCCCGGTTAGCCGGTAAGCTCAAAGCGGGTTTGGCTGCCAATGCTATCGAATTGCCCGACTTGTCGGACGGTTTTCAGGTCAAAATGAGCATTTATACCGGAAAGGCATTTGCTTACACGAACCTTACCGCTGATACGAAGATTCTGGCGATCAAGAAAAACACTATTGAGACGCAGGAAACAGATGCGACAGCCAGCGTCGAAGCATTTAGCCCAGCTCTCAACGACGGCGACTTTGGTCTGAAAGTGACGAATACCGAAAAAGCCACTGGCGATGTATTGTTGCCTGAAGCAGACCTGGTGGTATCGGCCGGTCGTGGTTTGAAAGGCCCCGAAAACTGGGGTATCGTAGAAGACCTGGCCAAAGCGCTTCACGCGGCAACAGCCTGCTCAAAACCGGTATCGGATCTGGATTGGCGGCCTCACCACGAACACGTGGGCCAAACGGGAATCAAAGTGAGTCCGAACCTGTATATCGCAGCTGGTATTTCGGGAGCTATTCAACATTTGGCGGGTGTTAACTCGTCGAAAGTAATTGTGGTAATCAATAAAGACCCTGAAGCCCCCTTCTTCAAATCAGCCGACTATGGTATTGTTGGCGACGTATTCGACGTGTTACCACGTCTGACAAAGGCTGTGAAGGCATTGTAAAGGGCACAACGTAGCATTTTAGGTTAGATTAAAAGATCATAAAAAAAGGGAAACGGATAACCGTTTCCCTTTTTTTACAAAAATGTATAGCGGTTCACGACAGCTTGGTCTGTTCTTTTAACTATACACTGAGGGTGGAGGTTCGTTGCGTAAAATCTGGGCCTCCGGGGAGCAGCGCTTATAGCTGTAATGACATCCTGCTACGTCATCATTAATGGGAAACGATACAATCACACCATTGACCCCGAACGGGGGTATCCAGTCAGCAGCTTATAACGATGTTGGTAAAAGTAAAATAGCGCGAACTCCTAAGCTCGTATTATAGTTATCAATGAAGACCAAATGACAAGCATTTTTGGGTCTGGTTTTCAGGTAATGTTTTCGTAACAAGCGATAATAACTAAAACCGGGAGACTACAAACGGGAACAGTTTTGCTATTTTCGCGCCGTGGAAAAAATTAAGTTAGAGATATTGGGATTATCGCCCAGCCAGTCGCAGTCGGGTTCGTTTGCATTGGTGTTGGGTGAAGAATACGGGAACCGTCGGTTACCCATCATTATTGGTATGTTTGAGGCTCAGGCCATCGCCATCGAAATCGAGAAAATTGTGCCTAACCGGCCCATGACCCACGATTTGTTCAAGCAGTTTGCCGAGAAGTTCAAGTTTACCGTTCGTGAGATCGTGATTTCAGACTTGCGCGAGGGTATTTTCTTCGCACGGGTTGTCTGCTTCGATGGGGTGCGAGAGACTGTGGTTGATGCTCGCCCGTCGGATGCTATTGCCATTGGCATTCGGTTCAATGTACCGATTTTCACGTACGAAGCCGTATTGTCGGAAGCCGGAATCACCACCAGCCCAGCCGACGAAGATGAGGATCAGCAGGAATTAGTGGAGAAAACCACCCGGCAACCCCGGGCTTTTGGGGAGCAACTCAAAGACATGACCGCCGACGAGCTACAAAAAATGCTTGATGAAGCTCTTGGCAACGAAGAGTATGAGCGAGCCGCAAAAATTCGCGACGAAATTAGTAAGCGAAATTAGACAGTTTGATTATTATTTATTAGACTTATAAATCAAAAGTCTCACTTTAGGGTGGGCTTTTTTTTTGGCACAATTATTGACATACATACGTTTGAGGCCCGGTTTACGTTGTTTATCCGGTCAGCCTAGTTATAACTTTCAGCATCATTCTTACAAATATCATGAAACTTAATTTTCTCTTCTGTGTCTTGCTGCTCGGTGCATTTTCGTCTTGTAAGCAGTTGGGTAGCGGTGTTGACGTTGACATTGATCCTCGGGATCAATATGTAGGCACGTATCAGGGGGGCTACAGTGGTCAAATCACGACTGGCTCCTTTGTATCTTCGATTTTCTCTGGTTCTGCTGTTATTACGGTGGCGAAAGCTGCTGCTGCTAAAGAAGTAACGTTAACGTTTGTCTATAACAAGGGACAGGCATTTGAAAATACCGAAAAGCTGACGGCTGAATTAACCGACCGAAGGTTTGTGATCATCGATAAGCGAAAGGAGACGGTAACCCTAGGACCATCAACCTACGAGTTGCCTTACACGGCGTCTGGCGAGTTTACCGAAAAAAGCCAGATTGCTATGACAACGAGCGCGGAAATTGAACGGGGCGGAACCATACTCAAAAAAGTCGCCGGTATCACTGGTGAAAAGAAATAGGTATTGGTTGATTAGCCTTACAGTTTGGTTCTTATATAAGTACACAAAAAGCCGCGTCTGAGAGCATCAGACGCGGCTTTTTGTTTGTATGTTGTTAAAAAACCAGCTGATTTGAGCTTAGTCAGTAATTCGGTTTATGAACTGGGTAATTCTTCACAGACAATCAATCCCTGTTTAATCGTATTGGCTAACAGTGCATAGGTAGCAGGTTTTGTCAAAAAAGCACAAGCGCCAAGCATCTCACTTCGCGCTTTGTCAATGGGTTCATTTGAGGTAGTAAGAATGGCTACGGGCACCTGTTTCCAGTGCTTATGCTGTTTTATGGCCTGAAGCGTATCAAAACCATCGATGCAGGGCATATTTAGATCTAACAAAACCAAATCGGGCAATGAGTCAACTGTTTCGTGCCGGATGTGGTTAAGAAGTTCTTCGCCGTCCTCAAAACAAACCAACTTAGAATCGGAAAAATGCTGTTGAAATGTCAACTTTGCAAAAAACCGATCGTCTTCGTCATCATCGACCAAATAGATCAGGGAAGAATTCATTCGTTTGGGTTATTTCACTCAAGTAACGCTTTCAGTGCTTAAAAAATTCTATACTCAGGAGTTAGCACTTAAATTTAAGTTGCATTATCTCCCAATTAATTAACTCTCACCCTTTTAAATCTTATTTCATGCGTCTTCTAATTTTATTTTTATGTCTATCATTCTCCTACGCCCTACAGGCTCAGAGAATTAGCCCGTCTGTTTTACAGGAAGCCCGGCCCGAAACCGTGGGTATGAGTAGCGAACGGCTCCAACGACTCGACCGGGTTATGCAGATGTACATCGACAGTGGCAAGCAGGCGGGTGTAGCCGTGTTGATAGCCCGAAACGGCAAAATTGTACACCACAAAGCCTTCGGGTACGACAATCTGGCCAAAAAGACTCCGCTCCGGCGCGACGGTATCTTTCGGATTGCCTCCCAAACAAAAGCCATTACCAGCATGGGTGTGCTGATGCTGTACGAAGAAGGGAAGTTTCTGCTCGATGATCCCATTTCGAAATACATCCCGGCGTTTAAGACCATGACAGTATTGGACAAATTCAACGAGAAAGACAGCTCGTTCACAACCATTCCGGCCAAACGGGACATTACTATACGCAACCTGCTGACCCACACCTCGGGCATCGGCTACCCCACTATTGGCACGAAAGAGGCCAACGCTATTTATGCCAAGTACAAAATCCCGAGTGGTATTGGCACCCCCAACGAGAACCTTGCCGACGCCATTGACAGACTGGCCAAACTACCCCTGCTAAGTCAGCCCGGTGAGCGCTGGACATACAGTGTGAGTATCGACGTGCTCGGTCGTTTGATCGAGGTAGTATCCGGGCAAACACTCGATCAGTTTTTGCGGACGAGTCTTTTTGAACCCCTCGGCATGAACGACACATTTTTTTATCTTCCTGCCCCCAAACACAACCGCCTGACGACGCTATATACCGAGGATGCCAGCAAGAAAACAATCCTTTATCCGGCTCAGGGTGGGCTTGATCCCAATTACCCCAACCAACCCGGTACGTTCTACGCGGGCGGAGCCGGGCTGAACTCTACCCTGCTCGACTATGCTGTTTTTCTGCAAATGGTAATGAACGGGGGCGAATACAACGGCAAACGGATTCTTAGTCCAACGACCATTAAGCTGGCCCTGATGAACCAGATTGGCGATCTGAACGTGGGAGCAAGCAAATTTGGACTCGGCTTTAGTCTAAGTACGGCAAAAAGCGCGGCCCGCCTGCCCGTGTCAGAAGGAGCCTTTGAGTGGGGTGGTTATTTCGGCACCAACTATTGGGGCGACCCCAAAGAGGGCATCGTGGCATTGGTTTATACCCAAAAAGTACCCAATTCTTTTGGCGATTTGAACGACAAATTTCGGGTAATGGTGTACCAAGCCATCACCGAGTTGAAGAGTTCGGGGACTGGAACTGAAGATTAAGGAGGAGTCGGTTCATCTACAATTTGCCGTTTACCAGCGTCAGTAGATCCCGGTAAATGATGTTGCGTTTCCAGAAAAGCTGCGTTACCATCGGCACGTGTTTTTTGCCGGGTAAGTCCCGATACTGGTGTTTTACGCCCGCCACTTGCAGCTTATCGCGTAAGGCTTTGGTGCCATCAATAATACTTGGATAGGTCCGCTCTCCCGTGTATAGCAGCATGGGAGGCAGACCCGCCCGCACCTTGAACAGGGGCGATGCGGCTTTCCATCCAGCCGGATCTTTCCCAAACGGTGCCAGGTACTTTTTATCGTCAGGGTACTCCATTTTCAGGAGGTAGTCATACATGTTGATACCTGCCGGATCGTCCAGAATAGCGCCTTTTATGGGATTTTTATCCATACCAAGTCGGGTAAACAGCTCATCTTCAGTGGCTAGCAGTGCGGCAAGCCCCCCTCCTGCCGAGTGGCCCATCACATAAATCCGGTTGGGGTCGCCCCCGTACTCACCAATGTGTTGGGTGGCCCACTGCACGGCGCGGGCGCAATCGTTAGCCATTTCGGGCACCATCACAGCGGGCGAGAGTTGATAGTTGATGATCACAGCCACCACGCCTTGCTTCGCCAACCGGCGACCGATGAACCAGTAGGTATTTTTGTTGCCGCTATTCCAGTTGCCACCATGAATAAACATCACCACGGGCAGGGCCGTTGCGGGTTTACGGTTGGGGGCATACACATCGAGCAGGTGCCGCTCCGGGTCGGCGTTAGGGGCTGAATTGACCAGCACATAGGGGATATTTTTGGTGCGCTTACTGGCGTAAAGAGTTATACTGATAAGCGAAAATAGGAGCATAAACCCGATTCGGGGAAACCAATTGGAGTATCGCATGAAGTGCTGAAAAAGAATACACTATACATACTCGGTTAGTAGGGGGAAGGTTTTGGAAATGGGGGAGGTTGCCGCTCAAAAGGTCAGATTCTCGTAATCAATTTCTTCGGGCCGGGCCACGGCGCACGCCTGAATCCCCTCATGTTTGGGATGGCTATTTACCGCATCCCGAAACGCCTTGTCGATGATGACCGCCATTTTCCGGTTCGATAGCAAAATGGCTTTCAGGTGCCAGTAATCTTTATTGAGCTTTATGCATTTTTTATCAATTGTTTTCGAGAATCGCAGAGCGTCCAACTGCTCATTCGAGATCATGACGATGCGCTCTTCTTTGGTCAACCGTGCAATGATGCTCAGGATGCTTTGCCCGTAATTGCCTCGATTACTATCGTGATATTCTTTCAGAAGCTTTTGAGTCAACACCAAATGTCCTTTTTCAAACAACCACTTTATCAATCGCTCGTATTCCGGGTCTGCGGGGTTTTTGAAGTTTTTGGCGATGTTGTTATCGACAAACAGGTCTTTTATCATCCGATTGCTTGCATTGCAATGTCCATAATATCAATGCCATACGTATCGAAAAAACTGTCCGGTGCTCCTTTAACGGCACCTTTTGTAGTAAACTCCACGTCATGCACTGTGCTTTTGACCCCATCATTTTCAAAATATAATACTCGCACATCTTCTGGCTTTAGCTCACCCGTAACGAGCAACAATCGAACCCGATTGAGCAGATATTCACTGTGCGTTTCGATGATATACTGTTTCTGCGTTCGCTTGATCTGGTTCGCCAAATAGTTGCCAAATGTCGCCTGAACTTTGGGGTGCAAATGGATTTCGGGCTGCGAAACGGCGAGGCAGGATTGGTCGGAAAGTTGTAAGTCAGCCACGATGATTGGTAGGAATTGGCTAATGCCGAAGCCGACGTCGGTTAGCGCGGCAAACCGGGCATTTTCTTTAGTCTTAACAATTAACTCAAATCGCCCCCCCTTCAATTGGTTTGTCTGAATCTGACTAAATAACTCAATTTGACGCATTACTTCATTCAGCTCATTCAATTTCTCAGGATTCAACTCTTCCCATTCGATAATCTGATCAATGTAACTTCCGCCATCGGTATCTACTTTTGATTGAGCTTTAGCCTTTTGGTAATATGTTCGTTCTGGTGGGTGCCGAAAAGAGCCGATGTAATTGAAGTTTTTACCAAAGTCTTCAGGCTCGTATGAGGGGTCAATTTTATATACGTTCCGTAATGAGTCGTTCATATTTCGCGGTAAGGCGTTTGATGGGTTACGATACCATTGTGTGTCGAAACTCGCATCAGGATCATCTGCAAACTCAATATGTATATCAAAAACTCCCTGCCTTTGATTTTGAAACACCATCTCCTCAAAACTCCCCATATTCACGTATTTGCCATTAGGCGAGAGGTAAAACGGAAATTGCTCTGTTTGCAACACCGCCAGAATCGCGTTAATCAGCGAACTTTTGCCGCTGCTGTTGGCTCCCGTCAGCAGGGTAATAGGCGCGAATTTCACATCGAGTTCCTCGAAGCATTTGAAGTTTTTAAGGCCGAGTGAGTTAATGAGCATGGTTTTGTATGCAAAAAGCGAATGGGTAAATATAGCCATCTTCGGGGATTAGCCGCCTAAATCCTATCTTTGTGGTCTCAGTAACTCATTATGGCAGACCAACCAGTACCTCCTGTTGCCGCCCCGGCAACCTCACTCCAGGACATTATCGCCCACGCGAAAGAATATGGGTTCGTTTTCCCCTCCTCCGAAATCTACGACGGACTACAGGCCGTGTATGACTATGGACAGAACGGGGTCGAATTGAAAAACAACCTCAAATCGGTGTGGTGGAAGGCTATGACGCAACTTCACGACGAAGTTGTCGGCATCGACGCGGCCATTTTTATGCACCCGCTGACCTGGAAAGCGTCGGGCCACATCGACTCGTTCAGCGATCCGATGATCGACAACCGCGACTCCAAAAAACGCTACCGCGCCGATCAACTTCTCGAA
>Ga0105048_10007690_pt1 | contig 17301 bp, 13 predicted proteins | sample MAT05_FD_78382 | JGI IMG/M metagenome (GOLD analysis project Ga0105048, IMG submission 78382) | Freshwater microbial communities from Lake Fryxell liftoff mats and glacier meltwater in Antarctica - MAT-05 | ecosystem: Environmental > Aquatic > Freshwater > Ice > Liftoff microbial mat | place...
GGTCGTACAGGGACCAGGCTCCCCGGATTCCGACGCCCGATCCAAAAAAGGACGGGCAATCGCCTGCCCGCCATCCTCATTATAGAGAAAAAGAGACAGCGAAGCCCGCGGACCAAATCCCACCGGAGGATCGATCGGCATTCGAGTTGTCATGATGCCGGCAACCCAGCGTTCATCGATGAGATAAGTAGTCCGAAACTCACTGACCTCGTCCACAATCTCGGAATTATCCGACCCGGGTTGCAAATGTTCATTGTGACGGAAGGCCGTATAGATTCGCAAATCAGCCCCCTGTCCGATGGCTTCGCGAAGATTTTCCGCCGAGCCTCCGGTGGGTTGCCGATCCGCATTCAATTCCCACTCACTTTTCCAGTTTGTCATAGTTTCGTGGTCCTTTTCACTTTGCATCCCGATCAGGGCGCCTCAAGCCTGAGCCAGCGAATGCCGGTGACGCCATCTTCCTGGCACCAAAACAGGACCAGAACGGAGCCGTCTTCCATCCGTCGCATACTTGGAGACCCAAACTTCAGATCACTGAGGGCGTCGGCGGCATTGGTCCGACCTGAAAGACCGGAGGCTTGACCCTGCCAAAGGGGAATTGCGTCAGCACGGGTCCAGATTCCGTCTTCGATTCGTCCAGTCTCCGCCCAAAGACCGGGTTGATCGGAGCGCCGATAGACGGCCAAAATATCGAGGTCTCCCAGACTTAGAATCTCACAGGTCTCGGCCAAAAATCCATTGGGTTGGGAGGAGGAGAAATCTTCCTCAAGGCTGGAAGTCATGGAATAGACACTTGGCAGGGAAAGGTGGTGAGAAGGATCATAGGCCCAAGCGACCGCCAATAGTCCGCCGCCGAAAGGAATCACACATTGTTCCCAGTGGATCACCCCGGATTTTCGACCATCAAAGCTGCGCCGACATTCCGGCCAGGTCTTTCCCCCGTCGTGGCTAAGCAGTACGACGGATTGCTCGCCAGAGGGGAGATCGCCATTCCAGCTCTTCCACGCTCCCAGGGGCAGACCCAAAACTCCATTGCCAAGATCGAGGAGACAGTGGCTGACTTCCCAAGCTTTACAATCAACAGGAGCTTCAATCGTTCGCGGATCCGACCAATTCCGACCCTGATCAGAACTTTCGGTCCAGAAAAGATCCATCTGACAAAGACCCATGGAGTCACGGTTAACAATTCCTTCCTCAGGATCATCCCGATAATAGCGTCCACCGACACCCACGAGGCGCCCGTCTGCCAAAACGCTGGTGCGGATGGAGTGAGTGGTTGAAGGCTCGATCTGGGAGGCCTTGAGCAGCGGGCCATGCTGCTCCCAATGTTTTCCATCCAGAGAACGCGCCAGCACCGTATGGTAATCGAGGCTTTCGGGGCCCTGGCCAATATCAAAAGTCGCCAACCAACTGTCATCTGACAATCGACTAAGGCTCGGATGAATCGCGTTGATCGCACGCAGGTAGGGTTTGGGGTTGCGATAAACCCACCCGGAGTCTGCAAGACGGAGAAAAAGTTTCATTAATTCGGGAAAGAAGAGTTGTCAGCGCTAGTGCCAATCGGGCTGAAGAGGAAACCTCGCCGTTTCCCCGCGGACATGCGCGCCAAGTTAAACACTCGGCAAGCAAACTGCTGGGGAGCACGCCCATCCCAAGTGTCATTCCCCGGCATCCTACCGGGGCTGCAACGGATCGGGCGAAGTGCGAACGGCTAAGCCTGTCAACTCCCTTTTTTAGGCGCGCTTTCTCTTCGTAGCCGCGCTCAGTGCCAAGCCCAGCAAGATCAGTCCGGCGGTGGAGGGCTCGGGAACGACGGTCAGGAGAACGTTATTTCCACTAATGGAAAGAGTGGAGCTAAGGCCCCCGATGGTGCCGGTCAAATCAGACCCATCCAAAGAGCCGGTAATTCCTGTGCTGGAGAACAGGGTGTAAACGGCATTTCCAAAACCGGTTTCCGCCAAGAAGGCAAAATCGTTGAACCCGAGGACTCCGCTCCCGATGGTCAAAGCTCCGCTTGCAACCCTATCCGAGTCTCCGGTCGTCCCAAGGCTGAAGAGCAGGCTGGAAGTGCCGTTGACGGCTGAGATATTCAGACCATTACTAAAGGTGAGAGTGGCACGGCTGCTGTCTCCCGCTGAAAGGGAGCCGCCGGCATTTAATGTGGTCGTGCCTCCGACTGTGCCGATTCCTCCCAAAGTTCCGGCCGCTTGCACAGTGACGGCGCCAGTAGCGGCGGAATTGTTCCCGTTAATGAGGAGAGTGCCAGCGGTGACGATGGTTGTTCCTGTGTTGATACTGTTGCCGGAGAAGCGTTGGGTAAAGGCACCGTCTTTAATAATGCTTAGCGCTGTGACTACATCTTGAAACGTTCCCGCATAGGATTCCACTCCACTGGCCTTGCTAGTCGTGATCGTCGAGGCAGAGAATCCATTTCGAACGATTGTGGATGTCGAGGTTCCCGAGATACCGGCTACTGTATTTGGTCCGCCAAAAGTCGCGTAGATTCCGCTATTATTGAGAACCAAACGGCTTCCAATGGGCTGCCGGAAGGCTGTCACAGTCAAGACACCGGCGTTAACGACAGTGTCACCGGTGTAAGTAGCCGCCGGCCCCGAAATACTGAGGCTGCCAGCCCCATTTTTGATCAACCCGGAGGTCCCCGAAAGACCTACGTTAATGCTAAGAATGGCTCCCGCAGTGGTGACATCAATAACCCCGCTGGTCAAACTCAGATTCGCATCGGGACCGATCACCTCCTTACCGAAAGTCAAATTTCCGAGTCCATTTTTCGTAATTGAGTTCACCACTGTCGTACCTGGTACGATATTGATCGTGTAATTCAATCCATTCGCATCTGTTCCGGCAGCGAAGATGGCATCATCGCCGGGAGTCCAAGTCGATGTGGCGGCTGTGCCAGCCGACGATGTTGACCAAAAATTTGTACCCGTCCAGGTGCTATAGGTCGTTCCACCGGTCACGCCTGATCCGGCGGTGGTTCCATTGGTGTCAAAATAGGCATCCGCCGCGTTGGCTGGCCCATTGACTAGCATAAGGCCTAGAAGGGCAAGAGTGCCGAGAAGGCTCCGGGTATTCAGTTTTTTGTTCACGATGAGGGTGGTGCGATGTGTGTTCATTGGTTTCTGATTGTTTGGATTGAGCGGATTAAACGGATTTCGAATGGGAAAAGCCAGCGGATTTGAGAGTTAAGATGTTCTTAACAGCCGCGGGGCTGTGCTCGGAATTTCCCAGTTCTTGACCGGAGATGTAAGGGGTGCCGGATGGAGTCCGCCGCCGGCCCCCATGACGACCGGCCGCCGGCTCCGCAGGGCCTCCTCGGCGGCGAAACAAACCAAATGGGTTTTTAAGGAGTCCTCGGGATCGAGGCGTTCGATCCGGTTGCCGAGGACCGCGTCGAGGAATTCGTCAATCTCGACCGCCGAGTTGTGGATCCCCGCCTTATGGTCCGGGAACTCCTTGGTGTCCTGAGAGGGGTCAAGACGTTGCCAGAGCGATCCATCCGGCTGGATCTCATGTCGGTACCGATAAAGAAGTCCTTTGATCGGAAGGTAGTAGAGAGATCCCTTGGTTCCCACCACAGTGTATTCGTATTGGTGTCCATATTTTTCCTTGAGGTACTCTTCGCTCGCGGTGGGATTGGAATAGGAAAAATCGTCCGGCATCGCGGAACGCACATGGCAGAGGGAAATATGCCCGACGAAGCCGCTCTCAAAAACAAGGGTTGTGAACTGGGTGTCGGGATATTGGTAGTAAGGGATGATATTTTTGCCCGAGCCGACGGCATGTACCTCGGACACTTCACTTTCCGACCACCAGCGGAAAATGTCGATCAGGTGGCAGGTTTCCATCATGTACATGCTGCCCCCGTCGGTGGTCGTGCCTTTCCACTGCGGCCAGAAATTTCCACGGTATTCCACCACTTGGGCGGAGACGAGGTCGCCGAGTTCTTCCTTCATGGTTTTGACCTTGCGGGGAAAGAGGGAATTTCTGAGTTCAAAGCCGACATGAAGGATCTTGCCGGAAGCTTTGGCGGCTGCCGTCACCCGGCGGGCATCCTCTTCGTTCAAGGCCATGGGTTTCTCCAGCATGACGTGCTTTCCCTCATCGAGGGCACGGATGGCCATTTCGGCGTGAAAGCGATTGGGACAGGCGATCACCACCGCCTCGATCTCCGCATCCCGCAGGAGGTCATCCAGACTCCTGGCGCTTCGTACCCCAAAACGGTCGCACGCTGTCGTCATGACGTCCGCATTCTGATCAAAGACAAATACGTTCTCTGGCCCACAGCGGCTGTTGGCGGCCAGGTTCCCGATATGCTCAAGACCCATGGTGCCACAGCCGATCACTCCAACTTTCATTTTTCTAGTCATAATTTGCTCCTTAGTTCTCCATGGGATGGTGATCGCTCTCCACATTGTCGATCAAGAGATTGGAAGTGACTCCATCAGTGCTAGTGCCAATCATAAAATTGACGTAATCCATGCTGACCACTTCATCCATTACGATTTCGATGTCATGACCGTTAATCTTGATCCGGCCCATATTTTCATCGCGTCCAATGAGAATCGAATTCCACTCCCGGGGACTGAAATACTCGGGCGGGATGGCTGTGAGAGTCTCTCCCGGGATGGCCGTGGAGGTCTCTAAGGCTTGTCCCCGGGAGATCACAAAGAAGCGGCTGTCGGCGGCGGCGATACCAAACAGCAGGACGCCGGAAGTGCCCAACCCGGCCCGAAAGTAGTTGTCCTTTGGATCAAAATAAAAATCAAATTTGAGCCAGAGCGAATTCGATTTGGGGACGATGAAATACAGGATGGGCGGGAATCCATTGGCGGTGGGTCCACGCGAGAAAAGCTTCAACGCATGGGGTGCGGTAAAGGGCTTTTCCGTAATCGGCACATCGTCGGTGACCAGAAAGTTGTGATCATCATCGAGATAGATTCCATTCCAGCCATTCGGGAATTTTTCCACCGCGCCGGCACCGTCGAAATTATCCTTGAAAGGCAGCGTGAGTTGGGGGTCCTGTTTGAACTCGCGGCCCACTTCGGCTTCGGCTTCAGCAAAGAGCGAAAACGCGGGAACAAAGAACAGAGCGGCGAAGAGGCCGCAGGTTCCAGCCATACGGTGAAGCGCGGATCGGCCTGGGCGGTTGGATAGCAGAGTGAAAGAGGGATGGATATTTTTCATTGGTTCTTTTGCAGGGTGGAGATTGGAGAATAGGGAGTTTTTTGGAGATGAGAGGGATTTTCATAGATGTCCCAGGCTTCCAAGCCCCGGAATTGCTTCCAATCCTCATAGGGACTGGTACCTCCGTTGTTAAACATATAGACGCCGCTGGCCCCTTGGCGGAAGGCCTCGACGACAATTTCTTTCATGTCGTGGGTCGGGATCATGCCGGAAGGCGGGGGGATCCCAGCCGCTTCGTCTTCCGGGATGACATCCCGGGATCCGGTTTCTTCCGGAGAGAGGCTGCTGTAGACTTTGACCTTGGTGCCCTCCACCATTTTCTGAAAAGGAGTCAGATCGATGCTGTGGTTCCGAAGGGCATATTCTCCGGGAATGATGGCATCCACCAGGCCCTCCTGGGCCCACTGCTTGAGGTCCAGAGACTGGGCCCGGAAATTTCGATAGTCGATCCGCGCAGTCAGTCCGAAGCGGGTTCCCTGTTTTTCCCCTTCCGCATCAAGCAGGGCTCGAATCATCCGCATGAAGCCGGTCATCACTTCCGTTTGTTCGGCATGCCATTCCTTCCAGAGTTCAAAATCGCGGTCCAAAGGTGAGACGCCATGCTCCTTCTGGAAGGCCGCCACCAGCGGTGCATCGTAACCAACGAAGGGCGGAGTACGCATGAACTCGAGGTGAATACCCTGCACCCCCAGACCAAGCATCTCTTGTATGATTGCGAGATTGAAGTCCCGGACTTCCGGGTAAACATAACTCCGGTTGCCCCAGGTCTTGTCTCGATAAGGATGGACGCGGAATTCGGGATGTTCCCGCCAATAGGTGGAGGCGAAGTGCAAATCCATGGGAGGATCATAAAAAGCATTCATACGATACCCGACATAGAGAGGCACCTTGTGCTCCTGCAGCCGCTTGCCCATCACCTCGATGGGGTTGAGCCCCTTATCGATGTAGTTCTCCTTGATGTTCTGGTTCACATACTTACCCCAATTGGTGTCGTAGTGTCCGAACTGTCCCGCATATTCTGTGTGTGGCACCTTCGAGAGATGGGACGTGATCACCGAAGAACTGCCTTGGGAGAAATCGAAACGTTCCACGATGTCTCCGCTGTCGGCAAATTCGTCCGCATATTTTTCAAAGTCTTCCGCCTTGTAGTTGCTCGGCCTGTTGAATGACCCGTGGCCGCTGTAGCCGTCACTGTAGAAAATAAGTTTTCTCCCCTCGAAGGCCACCGCTTTTCCGGCTGCCACCTCGGTTTGGGCGGGGGTGAGCGCCAGAATCTTGAGGTAGGCCACCTCCAGGGGCTCGGGTGAGATCTCGGATCCCAGTGCCACCGTTTGGGAGTCGCCGGCGGCAAAAAACCCAAAGAAGGCTCCGTTAATCGCGGCGGCCGACCGCCCGGCGGAGCTTTGCAACAGGGAGCGTTTCTCTCCTACGGAAACCGTCGCCTTGCCATCGCCCCGGATCCCTAGGTAAACCGCAGCGCTTCCTGTCCAAGTCGCCGGAATGTTCAATGGGGAGACCCGGTTGGCCTTGGAGGACCAGAGGGGCCATTGTGGGTTTTGTCGGTCGATCTTCCATCCGCTCAACTCTTCTCCATCACGCCCGGGCGTGACCACCAAGGCATCTCCGGCCGCAAGCACCGGCATTTCCTCCGAACCCGGAAAGGCCCGGCGGTGCAGCTTGGCAACGAGGTGCATGTCCATCTCCTCGCGCCACAGCACCCGCCCATCGGCGGAGTCGAGACAATCCACGCTCAGCCGATAGAATCCCGGGGGTGTCTTCGAGATCTCCAGTTCGGCGGATTTCCACGGAGCTTTCCCGGTAGTGGCGTCAACCTTCACCACGCCCTCTTCAAGAGGCTTGGTGTCAGCTTCCCGGATATAGGGCCAGAGTTGGTACTGGAACTTCAGCTTGGCCGACGGACGGATGGAGTCGGTATTGACCAACACCGTATTGACACCGCTGTGCAGCAGCCCGAAATCCACCCGGAGGCGTTCCCCCGTCTGGGGCCCTGAAACGCCGTAGGGCTTCAGGAGCTGGTTCACAATCCCGACAATACTGTAGGCATCGCCTTTGTAGAGGGAATGAAGTTTCAAGTAGCGTGCCTCCACCTCAAAGTCCCGCAACGAAAGATAAGGGGCCTCACCCGGTTCCGATTCCGTCGAAAATTTCTCAATCTTCTCAAAGGTCTTGTTGTCGAAACTGGAGTAAAGCTCGATATTCCCACGGAGGAGGTTGTTGAAAGAAGTGGATGAAGGTCGCTCGCCGGCCTGCAGCCTTAGAGCGTTCACTTTTTGCACCTGGCCCAGATCGATCACCAGGCTGTTGCCCCGGTAGTCCAGAGCCACTTTGGTACCGTCGTCATCGACGAGGCGGTTCCCGGTTCCCTTCCGGGGATCCCGGTCCCCCACCGGCCCCCCGCCCGAGTTTTGATAGTCTGAGCCCTGGTTGATAATTTCGGCTCCCACAACGGGAAGCGACTGGCCTTCCTGCTCTTTGGCAGGAAGAGGACTCCAAGCCAACAGAGCCATAGCGGCGAGAACGATTCCGCATCTTGGCGGGGCCTTCAACAAAGAGAAAGCGTGTGCGAGCGGATTGCGGGAATTGTATTTTTTCATAAATCTATTTTTTAAAAATCGCTGCCCGTGCGACCCGGTAAGCGGGAGCCCGATCATCCTGGTTGACCCGTCGCACCTTTATCCAAAACTCGCAGACCGTTGTCGCCTCGCCGGTAAAAATTTCCGGATAATAATCCGAATTCATCCAAATCACCCCCCCCAGACTCGACGCAGTGGCAAACAGGCTGGCCAGACCACGCTCCACGGGCGGGAACTCGCCGAGTTTGATCCAGCGATAATCATTAGTGATCGCATCCATGGGCATGGGGCTTTTGACCACCCTGTTTTCGGACAGACCAAAGTAGCTCCAGAGAGGCCGCCAGTCCGGGGTGTCCGATGACGTGGGAACGGATTTGGTGACAAGCTCCAGAGCGATTCCGGCATCGGCCGCCGAATCCTCAACCGGTCGGACCGTCATCCTAGTCCCGGATTCCGTATCGATGAGTGCTTCCTGCACCGGTGCCAAGCCAGAGTTCCAACCCATTTGGTCGGGTAGAAAGTCAAAGACTTCCGCGCCCTTAGCTCCGGGAAAATCCATGGAACGCCGCTCATGGGGTGTGAGCAAGAGGATCTTGTCGTCGATGAAGGCATCCCAGGCCGCGAGATGGTCGGGCAAAACCGAGCTCCGGATCACCTGCCGGAGAGTCTCCCGATAACGGTCCTTCACCTTACGGATTTCCAGCGGAAAATTCGCTTCTGTCCCTTTCTGCGCCTTCCATTGATCAAGAAGCCCGCGTTGATACCCTCGCAGAATCGCCTCATCGACGCCCAAGCGGGCCTTCCGAACCCGCAAAAGGGCCTCCGGATCCTCGGTGGCATTTTGCACCGCAGCCTCGGCCGAATCAAAGAGTTCCGAGGCCCGGGTTAGGAAAGGCAGATCAAGAAAAGCAAAGCCCGGTTGATGACCTTTGAAGGTGACTAGGTCGTCTGCCTTCTTGGAGGCAGCCGCCTCCTCCAGAAGCGCATAATACTTTCGGATCGAGGAACCGGCCGGACCAAAAAAGCCATCCGTGAAGGTTTTTTCCAGACTGGAGAAATCCCGTCCGGGGTTGTCCATCCCCTTCATGGTCACCCAGTAGAGGAAGTCGCGATCCGCACCCATCCAGGGATCGTCGATTTGCACGAGAACCCCTTCGACCCCTAATTCGTGGTAGGTCTTGAGATCCTGATACTGGGTCCTGGCCACCGGCAGCGGGAGGCCGCCGGAAAAAATCCCATAGGCAGTGGCATAGTCCCAAATCCGGAGATGTTTTGCCCGTGCCTTCCACCGTTTCAAAAGGTCGAGGAACGCCCCATTGCCCTCGGTCGACAAGGCCCGCGCCGGGTTGCTGGCCGTGTCGGCTACTGTGATGATGACGTTGTCCGCGGCGCGGAGGGTCTTGGGCGGTTCCTGGGTGGCCTTGTAGGCGAGAGTTTCCAGGCGCACGGTGGGATACGGTTCTTTAATGGCATCCGCCAACTCGTTGACCATATCCAAGAGGGGTGCCATTTCGGTTCCCTCCTTCTCGACGAGATTTCGGGAAGCCTTTCCTTCGTCGTAGCCTTCATGGTCTTGGGGGGAAATGTCAAAAACCAGCCTCGACGAATAGCCCGCCAGGGCATCCTCTTTGACTGTCGTTTCAATGAAGCCGAGCAGGGCACGGAGCATAAAGGCGCGGAGTTCGGGATTCATCACATCGAGTTGGGCGCCCACATGCCGGCGCTCTCCATTCACCAGAGAAAACCATTCGGGATGGGTCGCAAAGTGCTTCTCAGGGTCCACGTAGTCGAAATAGGTATGAACAAAGCCCGGGAGGCCAAATCCCTGTTGACCGCCGAATCTGAGGTCGATATGGTAGTCTTTGTTCACCTGATTGTTGAGACGGTTTTGGGCGGCGAAGAGCCCTCCATCATACCTCACCGCGGCCACCATGCGATTCCCGTCAAATTTGTCCCGGGATTGTCGCTCAGCCGCAGAATAATATGTGATGGCGCGGAACTCGAAAACGGGACGTCCGGAGCGGTCCAACCGGGGAATCGTCACGGTGGATCGACGGGGCACGGTTTCTGAATCCTGAGTCCACCAATGCACGCCGAGGTCATCCTCAAGGAGTTGAAAGACCGCATAAAGCGCACCACGCGGATATCCGCCGTAGAGAAAGAGAGACTCTCCCTGGAACCGGATTCGCCAATCCTCGGCGACCAAACCAGGCTCGGGTCTCATCTTGATTTCTGCCAGTGCTTGGGTGGCACCAATAAAAATGGCTGGCTTTCCTGCTGGATGCTCGGATTCCCGAAAGACAGGAAAATCCGCTCCAGAGATTTTCTCAAGATATCGGCTCAATTGAGCGGCCGCCGTGATCTCGGGAGGACGAGCTTGGTCGGAAATCACAATCGGCAGGGCGCCTTTCCCCTCCTCCGCCAGCACCAAACCATCTGCCGGGCGCGGCTGGACCCGCCCGGAGTCCCACTGACCGTCCACAAACTTCCAGCCGGAAATTTGCTCTGCTAACGCGATGGGCGTAAGACCAATCAGGACCAATCCGACCCAAGCCACTATCCTTTGCGTCTCCATAAAAAATAGCGTTCTCACGCTCACAAGAAAGCTTTTTGAAAGCCCGGTCGTCGCCGCGCATCCGTTGCACAAGGGGAAAAAAACGGTTCCGAAATTGACTATTCGTTCATGCGGATTCCTCTCTCGTCCCTGTTCGGAGTGTGGTTGCATCCGCGTCTTGTAAGTAACGGTATCGGGAGAGTCAACCCACCCCGAACTGTTAAACTACCTTGATCTGCCTGGCGTTTGCGGGCAGGACAACCGCGCCCTCCTCAGCGTTTTCGCAACTTCTGTTTGCTCTCTTTTGGGGCAGGGCCCATCGAATCGCCCTTGAAGAATTCCGGCATCAGGAGGGTGTGGGCCTTGACCCGACCCGTCTCCAAAAGTGCCGTGATTGCCCGAGCCAGGCGATGCCCATAGACCTCTTCCCGATAGGCGTAATAGGCAGGTGCCGGAATAATGTAATCCATGAGATAATCTCCATCGCGGCAAATCAGGGAGACATCCTCGGGAATCCTGTAGCCCTTCGACTGCAGCCATCCCTGGACCAAAATATAACTGCTCACAAAACCCACACACAAACCGGTCGGCTTCTCTACTTGGCCAAAGATTTTTTCCAACAGGGCCTTCAACCCCTCAACGGAGGAATCATAAATCAGGACCAAGTCCTCCGCCTTCCGGTCCGGCTCCCGCTTCTGAACCTCAGCCACAAAAGCCTCCAGACATTTCGGACTCTTCCGTGCACTCGGATCTCCGAGAATCAAATGAAACCGTCGGTGGCCCAGATTGAGAAACTGGTTGGCGACATGCCTGTAAAGAGCCGAGAAATCCATTTCGAAGTCGGGAAGATGTGCACTGTCTCCCGACGAGCCAAGGGCCACCAGGCAGCGCAACTTGCGGGTCGCAAAAAATTCCTGCACTGCCACCGAGCCGCCCAAGAGAACCCAGCAAGCAGCGGGATGGAGGGCCACAAGGCGCTCCATTTCTGACGGGGAAAATTTCCCGCCTCCCATCCGATGCGGCACAATGTCATAGCCCTGCTTCCTCAGGCGATCCATCGCATCCCTGAGGGGGGAGTCGCCCAGTGGGACGGACGGATAGGCCAGGAAGACGGCCGTCTTCCGGTCCGATACCCGTTTGGAGTCGCGGGCCCGCATCGGAAGAATGATTTTGGTGGAACAGCCGTGTTTCACGGCCACCGCTCCCTCCGATTCCAAGACCTTGATCGCCTCGAGGATGGTGGGAACACTCACGCACAATTCGCGTCCCAAATCCCGCACGCCCGGCAGATGATCGCGAAACTCTGCGGACTTAATCGCCTCCCTCAGGCTTTCGGCGACGCCCGCGATCAAGGAATGGCGGGTGGGAGCACGCATGCCATCTCATTATTCATTACCTGATATCCGTTCAACGAAAAACGCTTCATCCGAAAATCTTGGTCAAGAACAACGCCGTTCGGAGATTCAGAGAATTCCCGGCGATTTGAAAGCGTAGCCCCAACCATTTCTCGGCCCTGAATGAGCTCTTTTAACCACTGTTAAGATTGAATTAACAGGCGTCTTTGCTTCAAAATTGCGTTTTCCAGCGTATAAATTATCGGAAATCGGGTGAACACAATGTAATCACATAATCAATGCAGCTACTACCGCCATATTCCAACTATTTCCGGAAACTGTCGTGGGGCTTCCTCGTCATGTCGCGAAAAAGATCGGCTTTTTCGTTGATCGAGTTGTTAGTCGCGATTGCGGTGATCGCCATCATGTCGCTCTTAACGATTGCCGGTTTGAATTCGGCTTCGACCTCATCAAAAACCAACAAGGCCATGTCTCAACTCGGAGGAATGATGGACTTTGCCCGTCAATATGCCATCACTCACGATACCTCTAGCTACGTGGCCTTCAGTCAAGTTGGCGAAGTTTTGACCGCCGCCGTCTTTGCCTCGCGCACCGGGCGTCCTCTTTTTGAAACCGTAACCTCCTACCCGGAGAATTCCCCCGAACTCACCGGGATCGCTGCGCCTCAAGAAATTCGTCAAATGACACTGGCACCCGACGGGAGCAGCTACGGAGGGTGGACGCCACCTTCCCCCTCCGCGCCCGCCGCCGGTCCAAATCGTAATTGGTCGATCAACTCACAAAACAGAAATTACGACGCCATGGTGGCATTCACCCCTTCCGGAGCGGCTTCAGTAAGCTCGGGCGGCATCCTCAACGAAGTGATCGAATTCGGGCTCATTCCCTCAAGAGGCGACGGGAACCAAAGCGATGGCAAAAAAGGCTTTGCCGTCCGAATTTCCGGTTTGACCGGACTTAACACCCTCCTGCGGCCATGAAAACGCCTCCCTCTCGCGACAACGAAGGTTTCAGTTTGGTCGAAATCGTCATCGCGATAGGCATCATGTCTTTTGCCGTTCTCAGCCTCGTCGGGCTGGCCTCCATCGGGATGCAGCGTTCGGGCGACTCCCGCAAACTCCAGGAGGCCGCTTCGGTCGCCAACCGCATCCTCCAAATGCGTCGCTCCGCGCCCGAAGCCGCCGCACCCGGCACGCTTTTCGACCCCACCACCTTTCCCCTCCCACCCTTGACCACCTCAATGACTCAAACCAATTTCCTGACCGCCTCGGGGGCTTTGACTGCATCTGCCACCAGTCCCGATGCCATCTATGGATTGGCGATCATCATTAATGCCCCGCTCGCGGATAAGCGGTCAATCATCACCAGCAAGGTTTCTTTGGAGATTTTCTGGCCGCCGACCGGGTCCAAACTCCAATCCTATCGCCTCGTCACGGAGGTGCTGGCACCATGAAAGTTTTTCCTCCGAGAATAAGACGAACCTGCCGGAAGGGCTTTACTTTGTTGGAGCTTCTCGTCGCCAGCGTCCTTCTCATTATTATTTCCGGGCTTCTTCTCCAACTCCTGAGCGGAACCTCGCGAATCATCGAGCAAAACCGGGGTCGATTTTCCGCCGATACGCGGGCTCAAGCCGTTCTCGGCCTCATCGATCAGGAAATTCAAGACGGCATCCTTCGCAAAGATTTGGCCGCTTTTCCTGGCGGACGTCCGGAGTTTTACACGCAACGTAGGGCGCAAGGGGGAGAGCGGTCGGTTTCGCTCATTGGGTATCATGTGGACACCACCGCCGGCACCCTGCAAAGAGCGGCCATACCGACCTCCTGGTCTCCCGCCAGCGCGACGGACTTTTCCTTTGGCAACACCAACTCCCTCCCCCTTCTGCCCGCCTATAGCTCCACCGACCCGGCTTGGCGCGAGGTGGCCTCCGGCGTTGTCGCTCTCCGGCTGACTTTTGTCGGTATCGATGGCTCAGCCTCCACCACCCAATTCATCCACGGCGGAACCAACGCCACTGGCGGGGTGCTCGTCACTGTGGCGACCATCGATGATCGAACCGAATCCCGATTGCGTGACACCGGCAAAATGCCCCCCCTGCTCCAAGACAGCCTATGGACGGCCTCCGCACCGCCGAATCAGACCTTCGCCCAATATTGGAATTCGCAAATTCCCTCTCGAACCAACCAGGGCTTTTCCCAACTCCGCATCGCCGAACGTTATGTCCCCCTTCCCGATTAAGAATCCCAAGCCGCAAACTTCCGGCACCGCCCTGGTCATCGTACTGACCTTTCTCATCATCCTCTCCGGCATGGTCATTGCCTTCATGGAGTTCAGCAAATGGGACCTCCAAACCGCCCAGGCATCGGCCCGCAACTTGCAGGCCCAGGAGATTGCTCTCGGCGGAGCCGACGCCATCACCAGCCTCCTCCTCACTGAGATCGACGATGCTGCCAACTCCGACCGCGATACGGTCAACAATGTCACCCTCTACCGTCCCAAAGCGGATGCCCACCTCTTTCCCGAACGCGTCGTCGCCTCCGGGGCCTTCGCCTTCCTGCCCTCGCTGATCAAAAGCAGCCGCCATGGCGTTGCTCCCTATGCCGCTGCCGCCAGTTCGACCCGTTCGGCCAGTCAGGCTCCCACTGCGAACGTCTCCGCCAATGGTCGGGCTTTGGATTTTGATTTTTGGAACACTCCCCGCCTCAATTTTTCCAGTGCCGACGCCAAATCCACCTTCGAAAGCACGGCTGCTCCGGACTGGATTCTGATCACCAAAGAAAATGGTCCCAAAGCCTTCACCACTTGGAACAACGATCTGAAGGATTCCGGCAAGCCCGATTTCGTCATCGGACGCTATGCTTATACAGTCTACGATGTCAGCGGACTCCTCGACATTTCCGTCGCAGGCCGTCCGGCGGTCTCGCAGACCGCAACGGGTCTTGCCGACCAAGCAGTTCTCGACGCCAAGAGCAAACCCGCTTTGGCTTTCGCCGATCTGAGCGAAATTCCCGGCATCACCGATCCCACGACGTTCATCAATTGGCGCAACGCCGCCTCCGCGGCGAGTGCGACTATTTTCCACAATTATGTCTTCTCCGACGATTGGACGGTCCGGGATTTTTCCAAGGTGAAAAATGGGGACAACACTGTCTTCAGCCGCAGCGATCTCATCAAAGCCGTGACGTCCGGTGCCTGTGGAATCACGACCGACGCCCTGCCCTACCTGACCACTTTCTCCCGGATGAAAAATGCGCCCAGTTGGAGTCCGACCATCGATGAATCGTCCCCGTATCGCTACAAAACCGAGGCCAATAATTCGAGCAGCACCAATCGCAACCTCGCTTGGGTGCGGGTAAAAAATGAGTTCATCCGCCGGGATGGCGCCACCGCCAAAGTGGGCGAGCCCCTCATTAAAAACCGTTTTCCCCTCAGTCGATTTGGCCTCATCACCACCGGGGCGACAACCCCGGAATCGGCGACAGATATCCGTTCCTATTTCGGGCTGATCCGCAGCACCACCGGGGGACCATGGACTTACAATCACGGAGCTGCCGACCGCATCCTCACCCTCGACGAGGTGGCCGATGCCAACCGCGAACCCGATTTGCCGGAACTCCTCCAGGCCACCATACTTAATGGCTCGCTAGCCTCGGGTGATCCGGGCCGGTCGAACTCGGAAATCGAATACGAAAAGACGCAGCAGATCCTTTTCATCCTCGCCCATATGATCGACCAACAAGATGCCGACAACTATCCCACCCTCATCCGTTTCAACGCTGGTGGCGAAATTTGGGAAGTGGCCGGGCGGGAATCCCTGCCCTATCTCAACAAGCTGGTCGTGGCATGGGGAAAATCAAACGAGTCACCACCTCCCGGGAATGACGCCACCGCAACCTACCTCTTCCCGCAACTCACCCGTGGATCGAACATGCTGGTTCAACCGTCCACTGCCGATCTTCCGTCCCTCCGCATCCGGGTGATTGGCCAAATTTCGCAGGAATTTGAAAAAAGTGGCGGAGGATCTATTACTTCCAATCCTCCACTTGACATCAATGCGGTGGCAGTTTTCGGACCCAACGGATGGCCGTTTTTTGGGCTCAATGGCCTGAGCGGCACCTCTCTTCCCGGCCTGCCCCACGACTATCAAATGGGATTTACACCCGGACAATTCCGTGCCAGCATCTCTCGTTTCATTGGGATTCGATTAGCCGATTTAACCCGTCCCAGCGGCTCGGGTGGGACCGCCAGGCTCAAAATAGGAACTGGTTCCCCTCCCAAACCTTTCAATTTTATCATGGACTTCTTAGGTGCCGATAGCCTCTGGCATCCTTACAATCGATTGATTGGAAGCAGTCGCTACACTCCCAGCGGAACTGAAATTTTGAGCGATGGCGTCAGCGGCGACACCATTGCCTGGGATGTCCCCGTCCTTGGGAATGTCGACATCAATGATGTAACCTGGCCCGCGAGTCCGATTTCACAAGCGTTGGTCAGATCGGACGAGTGCGCTCTCCCGGGAATTTCCGCAGTCTGGTGCGGCAATGCCGCCAGCCCTCTCATGCTCAATGGTCCGAATCCCTCGATCCAATACGCCATGGGAAGCATCCGGCTTTCGAACGGAACCATGCTTACCAGCACTTCTCCTCCCCCCGGCGCATCGGGTCTCCCCGGTGGCTTCGCACCGGCGGATCTTTCCATCAATCTTACAGCCTCCAGCCATTATGCGGATTTGGATGGCGTGGTGCGAAAAGCCGATGGTTGGCGGGGCGGTGACATAATCCCTCCCGTCCCTCGTCCCCCACCCCCCATTAACTCCAGCTTGATCACCGGCTACCACTACAACCGTCCCTTCCGTTCCCCGGGAGAGATCGGCGCCGTCTCCCGCGGACAACCTTGGCGGACGCTGAATTTCTGGACCGCCGACACCGCCGACGCCGGACTGCTGGACATCTTCACCACCCGAGATCAGGCCGTGGCGGCAGGGGTCAACCCCAACACGAAGCTTGCCCCGGTGCTACAAGCCGTCATGAAAGGTGCCACCGCTAACCTTTTCGGATTTGGGGAGAAAATTACCTACGCCTCACCCCTCGTAAACATGACTGCAGCCATCACGGCTCATACTTCCAGCGAACCTTTCGCGAACCGGGCCGAGCTGTCTGAAACGGCTGGCATGCCATTTATGCTCACACAGAGCAACTCAAAGGAAACCACCGAACAGGCCGTCCGCGCCCTCAGCGAAATCTCCAACACCCGGACTTGGAACCTGCTGATCGATGTCGTTGGCCAAGCCGGTCGCTACGTCCCCTCGGCAGATTCCCTGGACAAGTTTCAAGTTCAGGGGCAGTCCCGCTATTGGGTGCACCTCGCCATCGACCGCTACACCGGCGAGATCGTGGACAAACGGATCGAACCGGCCGCCGAGTAGGCTTGACACAGCGAGTTAGGTCCTCTTCAAACCGCGTCCAGAGCCACCCGTGCGAGAAAGCCCGAGCGGGATTCTCCGGATTTGGCGGCAGCAGCATCAATCCGGCGGACCACCCGTTCCGGGAGTGAGACATTCAATCGGCGGGCCTTCCCCGAGAGGGTGGCCAGGTCCACC
>Ga0105048_10007691_pt1 | contig 17301 bp, 6 predicted proteins | sample MAT05_FD_78382 | JGI IMG/M metagenome (GOLD analysis project Ga0105048, IMG submission 78382) | Freshwater microbial communities from Lake Fryxell liftoff mats and glacier meltwater in Antarctica - MAT-05 | ecosystem: Environmental > Aquatic > Freshwater > Ice > Liftoff microbial mat | place...
CCGCCGGCGAGGGCGGACTCGTGGGCGCAGAGGCCCACGCTGGTCCAGTTGGCAGATTGTTTGGCGTTTGGAAAAGGGTCGCGGTCAGTGATCAGGGCATCGATCATCTCATGCACGAGATGCGGATGGCTCCCGCCGTGTCCGCCACCCTGCACAAAGCTCCGGTGCGACTTCTTACCCTTGCCTCCATAGACGCCACCGGTCGTGAAGGCCTGGATCGGCTTCGGCAGGCGCTTCGCGAAATCGGGAGTCTTAACCTTCTTCGGAATTTTCGGCTCGGGCAGCTTCGCCGTGTGGATGACCAGCGGCTCGTGCTCCACGAGCGGCCATTCCACGGACGCCTTGCTGCCATAGACATCGATACTTTCCCGATACTGCCGCGCCGTGTCAAAGAGGCTGCGGATGATCCGTGCATTCACATCCGTATGGGCAAACTTGATGTGCGCGGTCTCGACGGCAAAGGGGGAGTTATAACACTTCACGAGTTCCTTGCGCACCGTCCCGCTGCCGAAGCAGCTCACGTATTCCGCCGACTGGCCGATCAAGCCGGCGACCGGGCCCACGCAGTGCGTCGCATACCACATCGGCGGGAGGCCGGGCCAGTAGTTCGGCCACCCGTCCATGTCTTGCTGATGACTCGCCTGGACAAACTGCAACTTACCCAGCTTCCCCGTGTCCAGCAGCTCCTTCATGTAGAGATACTCCCGGGCATACACCACGGTCTCGGCCATCATGTATTTCAACCCCGTCTTTTTCACGAGATCCACGATCTGCTTGCACTCCGCCACGCTCGTCGCCATCGGCACGGTGCAGCTCACATGCTTGCCGGCTTTCAGCGCGGCGATCGATTGCCAGCCGTGATCGGGGATGGGCGAATTGATATGCACCAAATCCACCGCTGCATCTTTCAGCACATCCTCAAACTTCGTGTAGCGCTTCTCGATTCCGTAGGCGTCGCCGACCGCGTTCAGCTTTTCGGGGGTTCGTTGGCAAAGCGCATACATATTGGCGTGCGGATGCCGTTGATAGATGGGGATGAACTCCGCACCAAAGCCGAGACCGACAATGGCGACGTTGATTTTCTTCTGGGACATTAAAAAAGCAGAGTCGGGGAAGGTGGAGCCTCGCTGGGGGCAAAGTGCGGTGGATGAGAGCGGGGTGGAAAAAAGGTGTCAATGGGGAAAATAAGCGCCCATGCGGTTTTCCGGGCGGCGACGTGATCTAATAGAAAAGACGCGGGCGCGGTTGTCGCCCCACACCTATGAATCCGCTATCCCTCCACGCCATGTTATCTCCCCGCCTCTTTGCCGCTGTTCTGTTCTCCACCGCGCTTACGGCTTTGGCCAAGGAGCCGACTTTCCTCGAACCGGAGCAGGCCGGGCCGGATTTTGCGGTGCAGGGAGAGTATGTCGGTGAGCAGAGTGCGGCGCAGGTTATCGCGCTGGGCGAGGGAAAGTTTCGCATTGTCGGCTGGAGCACGGGCTTGCCGGGGACGGCGGCAGATGTGGAGAAAAAGGTGGAGGTGGATGCGCAGCGGGAGGGAGAGAAGGTGACCTTTAACGGCAAGGGATGGAAGGGTGAGATCGAGGGTGGGCAGCTCAAGGGGACAAACGATGAGGGCAGCTCGTGGACGCTGAAGCGCACGCTGCGCGAGTCCCCGACTCTGGGCGCGAAGCCGCCGGCGGGTGCGATCGTCCTTTTCGACGGCACGGGCACTGAAGCGTGGGCGGGGGGCAAAATGGACGAGCGCAAGCTGCTCGCGGGTGGGACGAAATCGAAACAGAAGTTTGGCGACTGCTCGCTGCACGTTGAGTTCCGCACGCCTTTTCAGCCGAGCGCGCGCGGGCAGGGGCGAGGGAATAGCGGGGTCTATCTCCAGGATCGGTTCGAGTGCCAGGTGCTCGATTCCTTCGGCCTCAAGGGGGAGAATAATGAGACGGGTGGCATTTACTCGATCTCTGCGCCGAAGCTGAACATGTGCTTTCCGCCGCTCTCGTGGCAGACTTACGACATCGACTTCACGGCCGCGAAATACGATGGAGAGAAGAAGCTGAAAAACGCCGTGATGACCGTGAAGCTCAATGGCGTGCTCGTGCAGGATAATGTGGAGCTGCCCAAGACGACGACGGCGGCGGGGAGCAAGGAGGGTGGGGAAACCGGCCCGATCCAGCTCCAGGCGCACGGCAACCCGGTGTTTTATCGGAACATTTGGGTGGTCGAGAAAAAGTAAACGCGGCGCGTCGGTTTGAGGCCTGCCGCCTAGTTGGTCACGCGGGTCCGGTAGAAGCGTTTGGTCACGCCCACGGTGGTGTCGATGACTTCGATCTGGGTGCCGTCGGAGGTGCCACTTTGCAGTGTCTGCCAGGTCAGGAGATCGGCGCTCCATTCGATGATGTAGGTGCGCCCGGAGGGTAGGGTGGTGCGGAGGGTGGCGGTCGCGCCCGGGGGATTGGTCGTGGGCACCACGCTGGTGGGCTGGAGGAGGAGGGGCATGGATGGCACGGTGAGTGGTGCGGTGGAGGCAGAGGCGCCGGCATTGTCAAAGGCGCTCGCGGAGATGATGTGTGGGCCGGTCGCGCGCGGGCCGTTCCAACTCCAGAGGTAGGGCGCGGCGGTGCTTTCTCCCAGCTTCACGCCGTCCGCCCAGAACTCGACGCGGGCGATGGTGCCATCGGAATCGGAGGCATTGGCGCTGAAGGCGATGGTGTCGCCGTTCAGGTAGGCGTGGCCGATGAGGGGGGCGCTGAGCCACACGGAGGGCAGGGCATTGACGGGCGGCGGGACGGTGACGCGGCTCGCCGGGATGATCTCTTCGGCCTGCGAGGCGCTCGACCAGAAGAGCCGCGCCATGGCACCTCCGCCGTTTTCGTAAAACTCCAGGACGATGTCGTAGGGCTGATCGGCCACGAGCGCGGTCGTGGCCGAATGGCGGGTCGGCCCCTGATCGACCCACTGGTTGATGATCAACTGCCCGTTCAGCCACACGCGCACCCCGTCGTCGGTCTCCGAGGTCAGCGTGTAGGTCTGGGTGTGGCGGGGCCGGATGCTGCCCGACCAGCGCACGGAATAGCCATCCACGCCCATCTGCGCCATCGGACTGCCATTGCCCCAGTTGAAATTGATTCCCGGATCGGCCCGCACGGACACGAGATTTGAGAAGTCGGCGTTGTCGTAGTATTCGCCGCGGAATCCGGCTGCGTTCGCGATATTCAGCGTCACGGGAACGGGCGCGCTGTAGCCGATGCGACCGGCGGTATCGATGGCGCGGGCGCTGACTTCGTGGGTGCCGTAAGGCGGGGTATTCCAGGCAAAGGAGTAGGGCCCGGTGGTGTCCTGACCGAGGAGCGTGCCATTGGCATAGAACTCCACGCGAGCGATGGCACTGACCCCCTGCGTGGCCGAAGCGGTGAGGGTGAGCGACGCCGGATTGTAGAATGTCGAGTTGGCCAGCGGCGCGGTGAGTTGCACGGTGGGGGATTGGGTGACGAGGGTCACATTGTCGAACACCGCGTCATTGAGGGTGCCGTTATTGTGCGAGGTCACGGCCAGTCCGGCATAGACGGTGGCATTCATGGCGATGGTCTGCGTGCTGAGGAGCGTCCAGGCCGTGCCGTCTGCGGAGTGGTAGGCGCTGAAGTTATTCCCCGCCCGCACCAGCCGCACCCAGTACGGCGCGGCAAATCCAGGTCCGTAGTCGCCTCCGGCCCCGCCGTCCGTCGTGTTTCGAAACTGATGGTGCAGGCCGTTTCCTGCACTCACGAGGGAAAGCGAAAACTTCGAGCCTGGCGCGAGGCTTTCGCGCAGCATCACGCCGGCTTTTGCCCAGCCGTCGGTGTTTTCGAGTGAAACGACGCGGGCGGTCAGCGTGCCGTCGCCCGAGATCTGGCGGTAGAGGTAGTGAAAACCGTCGGCGTTGTTCCAGATGTCATCGCCCGAACCGCTGAGCGTGTAGATGCCGGTGGCCGCGGTGTAGGTGGCATCGCCGGGCAGGCCGATGACGCCGATGTCATCATGGGCCCAACCGACGATGGGAGTGCTCTGGACCACGATGTTCGAGATGGCCGACGCGCCCGTATTGCCCACGCCATCGACCGCCAGCGCATAAATGCTGTGCGCCCCGAACCCAGCTCCAGTCCAGACGAGCGAGTAGGGAGAGGTCGTGTCTTCGCCGATTTTGAAATCGCCGTCGTAGAACTCGACGCGCTGGATGCCGTCCGCGTCGCTGGCCGAGGCGGAGATCGTGAGGGTGTCGGATTGGTTGAACACCGCGCCGCTGGGCGGCGAGGTCAGAGTCGCCACCGGCGCGGTATTGGCCGGCAGGGAGGCGATCCACTCCGCGAGAATCGCAATCCCGGCAGTGTCGATCATGTTTTTCGCCAGCGGCGGCATCTGGATCGCGCCGAGGCTGCTGGCCCGCTGGTAGAGCACCGAGCGCGATAAATCCTGCGGCACGATGACGCAGGAAGCGGGATCGCCGAGGTGATTGCTGAGGCGCCCGTAAATCAGACCCTGCTGCGCGAGCGGCGTGTCGTAACGCGCGTCCCAGAGCGCCTGCCCGCCGCTGCCGGGGCGGTGGCACGAGGCGCAGTTCGCATCGAGATAGGAGCGGGCGCGCTTTTCCGGCGTGGCCGACGTATCGCCGGGTGCCGCGAGGGCGTCGAGCGTCGGGAGCGTGTTTTCCGCGGGCGGGTTATTGAAAAGCCCGATGTGCGCCCAGGCGCGGAGTTGATTGTCGAGCACGTCGTCGGCCGGGGTGCTGGGGTTGTTGGTGTAGAGGAGGTTGCCGTTGAGCTGCCGGGTCTTCGGGCCGAGGACGCCGCCGGAGGCGCTGTTGTGGCAGGTCATGCAGTCCGTGCGGCTGGGGTAATACCACGGCTGGAGGCGTGAGGTTTGCAGGTGAAACTTCGCCGTCGTCAGCGCGGCGGGATTGTGCGAAGTCACGGCGAGTCCGAGATAAAGCGTGGGAGAGAGCGCGAGGGTTTGCCGCGCGAACTCCGTCCACCACACCCCGTCCGTGCTCGATGAGCCGATGAAGGTATTGCCCGTGCGCTGGAGTCGCAGCCAAGTGTTTGGGAAGTTCACCTGCGGCTGCGGGAGGGCGGGATAGATGGCCGTGGAGGTGCCGCCGGTGGTTGCGCGCGACTGCCATTCGTAGCCGCCGGTGTTGTTGTTCCGGGCCGCATTGCTGGGAAAAACCAGCGCCATCACATGCCGGCTGCCGGTGACGGGCGGGTCGTTGCCCGGCGCGACGGACTCGCGCGCCATAATGCCCGCCTTCGTGTAAAGGTCGGCCTGCGTCAGCGATTCCACGCGCACCGCAAAGTCGAAGTCTCCCGTGCGCTGCTGATAGGCGAAACGGAACTGATCCGACGTGCCCCAGATGTCCGCGCCGCCTGCTGTCATCGTCACCACATCGCCCGTGCGCGTGGTCGAGCCCGCCGCCGGAGCACCGATGTCCGTGCTCGTCAGCGTGCCGACCGGGGCCATGGCGATGGAGATGTTTTCCGTGACCGCACCGTCGAGCAGCACCGCGTCGCTGTTGTCCGGGAGCCATTTGTAAGTCGCGCCATAGACGCCCGTGGCGTTCTTCACGAGCAGCCGCGTTTCGAGCCGCCGGCGCGTTGCGGGGTTGTTATCATCGACCGCCAGTTCGAAATGTTTCACCAGCACACTGCCTTCCGGCCACGTCCACTCGCCGGTCGCGGTGAAGCCGATATTCGCGGAGTCCGGCACGACGGCCCAGCGCGACTTGATCGCGCCGTCCGACCAGAACGGGTGATTCAGCGCGTAGGGGATGAGCTTCGCGCTCGGCGTGAAAGTGGTGAGATTGCCGGTCCCGAAGAGGCCCGTCGCCGAGAGCGTGGGCGGCAGCGGTGAACCGGGAGGCGGCCCACCGCGCTGGAGTTTGTAGATCCTCCCGCCCTCGGGAATGTTATTGCCGGGATTGGGGTCGGAGCCCAACTGGCAGATGTATAGCTCGTTGGTGGCATCGAGGCCAAACGACGAGATACCGTTATAGTCGCTGCCGGAGTTCGGTCCTGGCCCCCTCGTCATCGTCGCGAGCAGAACTTTGGTCGCAGGCGTCGTCGCGGTCTGCGTGGACTCGTCCAGATACCAGATCTGATTCGACCCGTTGTCCGCGAAAATGTATTTTCCCACCAGCTCCGGAAACTCGGTTCCGCGGTAAACGTAGCCGCCGATGACCGCGTTGCCGTCGCCTCGCCCGTAGTCGATGATCGGCCGCTTGTTCACGCCGATGTAGGGAGCGGTGAGGTCGCCATTGTAACCCTCGATCCGACCCCACTGGAGGTTCAGCCCCGGTGCGTCCGTCGGCTCGATGGCCGTGATCTCCTCGCGCGAGCCACCGCCCACATCGCCGATGAAAATGCGCCCGGTCGGGGGGTCGATCGTCATGCGATGCGGACTGCGCAGGCCGATGGCAAAGAACTCTTCCAGCGCATTCGGCACGCCCACGAAAGGATTGTCATTCGGGATAAAATACTGCGGCCAGTTTGGGCTGAACTCGTTGGCCGCGCGTTTAGGCGGTGCATGGGAAACGTCTGTCCTTTTGTCCACGTCGATCCGCAACACGCCCGAAAACAGGCTCTGATCAACTCGCTGCGTATTCCCGCCGTCCGCGTCGTCTCCGTTTGTGATGTAAAGAAATCCATTCACCGGGTGGAAGAACATCCCGCCCCCGTTGTGCCACACGCTGCTGTCATATTGCTCGATGATGACCAACTCGCTTCCAGGCACGGCCACGCCGTTGGCATCGAGCGTGATTCGCGACAACCGGTTGATCGTGTCCAGTCCCGCGTCGGGCCGGGCACTCGGACTACCCACGACCGCGACGCCGGGGCGGGTGTGATTGTACCAAACGTAAAGAAACCGGTTCGTACCTGTCCCGCCGGTCAGGTTGAACTGCGGGTGAAAAGCGATCCCCATCAGTCCAGAGTCATCCCACCCCTGGCAAACCGAGCTGAAATCCACGATCAGCGTCTTCGCCGAGGTGGAGGGATGATTTTCAAAATGGTAAATCCGCCCCTCGCGTTCCCACACCACCAACTTTGTGGTCCCAGGCATCGGCAGCACGCCCATGGGATTGAGGAGAATGAGATCTGGAAACGCTGGGACGGTTGTCCAATTCGTACCGATGACCGGCGGCTGAGCCGGCATCACACCATCGAAATAGGGCGCGACGGTCGGCCGGGTCGTCAACCCATAGGCTTGCGCCTGCGCAGTTTCGCGGCAAAGGAGGATGCCAAGTGCAACAAAGCCTAAGGTTCGGATGTGCATGTGGTGGGGTGGGATGTGCGAGCGGAAAAATCTCGCGTTCAGTTTCTAAACTCTTCTTCTTCGCTCCGTCATTTTATCATTCGTGACAATCTCGTGACCAAATACCTCCTTCCCCTCGCCCTTTCGCTCGCCCTGCTACCGCTGTCTGCGCAGGAAATTAAATGGGACAAGACCGACCTCGGCCCGTTCCATACCGGCTGTTTCAAGATCAAAGAACAGGTCACAGCCAAAGGCATCGCCATCAAGGTCGGCGGGAAGGACAGCCCGGCGACCATCCTTTTCGATCCGGAACTGCTCCGCGTGAGCGCAGCGTGGTCGGGCGGGTTTATCAAGTTCCCGCGAGCCCGCGGCGGGCTGGAGGGGCAGATGGCCGCAGGCGGTGAGGTAAAATTTTCCACGCCCTATCTGCCGGGTTGGAGCACGGGAGAAATCGGCGATGACCCGCGTCCGCAGCATCGCGGCAACCTCGCTCCAACCGTGGCGAAATATCGGGGACTTTATGTCAATGGCGGCAATGTCATCCTGCACTACACGGTCGGCACGGCGACGGTCCTGGAGCTGCCGGGAGCGGAGACTCAAAATGGGGCCCTGGTCCTGACGCGGACTTTCACCATCGGCGCCGGCCCGGCGGTGACGCTGCTGCTGGGCGAATCTGGCACGGATGGGATGACTTCGGTGGAAGGCGCGCCGACCGCGAAGATGGAAACGACGGCGACCGGGCAGGCTGTGCTCCGCATCCCGGCGCGCCGGCAGACCACGACTTTTCGGGTGGCTTTGCTCACCGGAAAATCCGAAACGCCGCAGCGGCCCGAAGCCAGCAAGTCGCCTTTGCCCGATCTTCTCGCGATGACCCGAGGTGGGCCGGCGCAGTGGGGCGCGGCGATCGAGACGCAGGGAAAGCTCGGCACCGGCGAGGGACCGTATCTCGTGGATGAAATCACCGCGCCGGACGACAACCCGTACAACTCCTGGCTGCGCTTCGGCGGACACGACTTTTTTCCCAATGGCGACGCTGCCGTGGTTAACCTTAGCGGCGATGTGTGGCTGGTCAGCGGGCTCGACGCGAAGCTCGAAAAGGTGGTGTGGAAGCGCATTGCGACCGGCCTTTTCCAGCCGCTCGGCTGCAAGGTCGTGGAGGGTAAAATCTACGTCACTGGCCGGGACCAGATCACTCGCCTCCACGACTTGAATGGCGACGGCGAAACGGACTACTACGAATGCTTCAACAACGACTGCGTGGTGACCGAAAACTACCACGAGTTTGCGCTCGATTTGCAGACGGACTCGAAGGGCAATTTCTACTACGCGAAGGGTTCGCCGTGGGAGCCGACGAACACCAGCCCGCATCAGGGCACGATGCTCCGGGTATCGCGCGATGGCTCGAAGATGGAGGTCATCGCCACCGGTCTGCGAGCGCCGAACGGCCTCGGCATGGGGCCCAAAGACCTCCTCTCGTGCAGCGACAATCAGGGCCACTGGATGCCGGCGAACCGGCTGAACCTCGTCAAGCCCGGCGGTTTTTACGGGATGACGCCCGCAGCGCATAAAACCCTCCACTTCAAGGCGGCGGACGGCACCGAGTTCGACGCCAACCCGAGCAGCGCAGACGATCGCGCGAAATACAAAACCAACTTCTGGGGCAAAGGGGATTCGCCCATGCCGACGGCCGGCTACGACCTGCCGCTCGTCTGGTTGCCCCAGGCAGTGGACAATTCGCCCGGCGGCGAAGTCTGGGTGAGCGGCGGGAAATGGGGTCCGTGGGAGGGGCGCATGCTGCACCTCAGCTACGGTCACTGCCTGCTCTACGGCGTGACGATGGAGACGGTCGATGGCGTCGCGCAGGGCTCGGTGGTGAAGTTCCCGTTCAAGTTTCCCAGCGGCATCATGCGTGGCCGCTTTCATCCGAATGACGGTCAGCTTTACGTCACCGGGCTGAACGTCTGGCAGAGCGACGCGGCGAAGTTCGGGTGCTTTTCCCGCGTCCGCTACACCGGCGCACCGGTCACGATGCCGGTCGAACTCCACGCGCTGAAGGACGGCGTGGCACTACACTTTACCAACGCGCTGGACGCGGTGGCCGCCGCCGATGTGCAGAACTACGAAATCACCCGCTGGAACTACAAATGGTCCGGCGCTTACGGCTCGGACAACTATTCGGTGACTGATCCGACCAAGCGTGGCAAAGCCCTCACGGACCCAGTCAACATCGAGAAAATAACCCTCTCGCCCGATAAGAAAATCCTCACCCTGACCCTCGCCGACATGCAGCCCGCCATGACCCTGCGGCTGAAATTCAAAATTCAGTCCGCCGACGGCAAGCCGGTCGAGCAGGAAATCCACAGCACCATTCACCGCTTGCCTGGCACGGCCGCAAAGTAGGCCGACATCTCCGCCGCGCAGGCGCTTCCGTCCCTGCGCACCCGCAAAAAAAGGCCGTCATTGATCCGGAGGCTTTGGGCGTCTTCCCCCTTCCAGCTCACGGTTTTCCATTTGCACGCGACCTGCTTTGCCCCTATAGCTCCGCGCCTTTCACCCCGCCTCCGAACCACCCAAACATGTTCAAGAACATTCCTTTTCCCCGAGTCAACTGGGTCACCAGCTCTTTCCTCATCGGCACGCTTTTCCTCTCGCTCACGGCGGTACCCCTCTACTTGTGGAAGTTCGGGATCGATTGGTTTCAGATCGCGCTCTTCTTCGTGATGCTCTGCGCCTGCGGGTTCTCGATCACGCTGGGGTATCACCGGATGTTTTCGCACCTCGCGTTTCGCGGGCACTGGTCGGTGAAGTTGTTCACCCTCCTCTTTGGCGCGGGCGCGTTTGAAAATTCTGCCCTCATGTGGTCGTGCGAGCACCGCACGCATCACAAGCACGTCGATCACGACGACGATCCGTACGACATCAGCAAGGGGCTTTTCCACGCGCACGTCGGCTGGCTCATGTTCAAGCTTCGCCCGGCGCTGACCTATGAAAACGTGGCCGATCTTCAGAAGGACAAGCTCGTCATGTGGCAGCATCGCCACACGCAGACCATCGCGGTCATCGTCGCCTTTATTCTGCCGGCGGCCATCGGCTATGCGTGGGGCGGTTGGTCGGCGGCGCTCGGGGCTTTCCTGATCGCCGGGGTGGCGCGGGTGGTTTTTCTCCAGCACTGCACGTTCTGCATCAATTCGCTCTGCCACTGGATCGGCAAGCGCCCCTACTCCTCGCGGTGCAGTGCGCGGGATTCTTGGATCACGGCCATCGTCACCTTTGGCGAGGGCTACCACAACTATCACCACGAGTTTCAGCACGACTATCGGAACGGGGTGAAGCCATGGCAGTTCGACCCCACGAAGTGGATCATCTGGACGCTGAACCGGGTCGGCCTCGCCGACAATCTGCGTCGCGTGCCTTCGGAAAAAATCCTCCTCGCAGAATTGGCGGAAGCGCAGCGGTGCATGGAGACAAAGCTCGAAAACCCGAATCTCACGGATGGTGCACGGGCTTACCTCACCCGGACTTATGAGCGCTTGCAGGCGACGGCCCAAGAGTGGGCTCACCTCAAAACGGAACAGATGGAGATCACGCGTGAGATGCTGGCGGAACTGCGAGCGGAGACGCGCCGGGCGATTTCCAGCCTGAAGTTGCGGGATCACGAACTGGCAAACGCCGGGACCGCGAGCTGATCCGGCGGCGGCAGAGCCGCGAACGTCCGACGCTGCGCTCGGAACGTCGATTTCCCATGGCCTCCCGCACTTCCACTTTGGGCCGCTGGCTGGAGCCGTTCGTCTCCGGGCTCTGGATCTTCTTTCTGATCTGGACCGCGTGGATTGCGTGCGTGTGGACCTTTGGCGTCGGCGACGCCTCGCTCGCGCGCTGGATTGGCAACCGCGATCTACGCGCGGTGCTCGAATGGGTCATCGGGTTCGGTGACATCGCGTGGATCATTCTGGCCGCCGCGAATGTCCATCTCTGGCTCGCGGAGACGGAAGGACTGTCCACGGCGCGGCGGTGGGCGCTGATCGTTGTCGGCGGTTCGGCGGTGCTCGGGGTGACGAGCGCGCTTACGGGTTGGCCGCTGGGTGCGATTCAGTATTCGCGTCAGCTCGGGATGAAGCTGGGGCCGCTGCCCATCGGACTGCCGCTCCTGTGGTTTGCGCTCATCATCGGTGCGCGGCAGGCCGTGCTGTGGTGCTGGCCGGGTGTGGGGCAGGGGAGACTCGCACTGGGAACGGGCGCACTCGCACTGCTGGCGGATGTGAATCTCGAGCCCGTCGCCGCGAAGCTGCGCGGCTTTTGGTTTTGGCGCGCGCAGTCGCCGGATCAGCCGCCGCTTTTCATGCCAGCGTGGACGAACTACGCCGCCTGGTTTCTGGCGGCCACGATCCTTACATTTGCCTTGCGTGAGGAACGTGTGGCCGTAGGTGCGCGACGTAATTCCCTCCGGCCGATCTGGATTTACCTCCTTCTGAACGCCGTCTTCCTCGCCGCCAATATCGGGCGATTTCTCCGCAGTTGAGTGCGACAGGGGCGCCGGCTAATTGACCTGAAATCTGCGGGATGCCGGGATTGTCAGCGGCGCCATGTCAGGGCACCTTGCCGCACGCGATCGAATGAAATCTCTGCATCTCCCCACTATCGGACTGCTTACCGTCTGGGCGGCGAAGTTTCTAGCGCCGCTGGTGGGCGCGGCGCCCGCAGCTTTGGAGGCGCCGAAGGTCAACAAAGATGAAAAGCATCGCCGGGCGGCGGATGAATTTTTCGCCGGGCAGATCCCACGGCTGAAGGTGGAGGTGCCACCGGAGCAGTGGCAGCGGCTGGCCAAGGACGAGCGTAATTACGCGGAGGCGATGGTGACCGAGACGACAGCGGCGGGGCCGCAGATTTACCAGAATGTGGCGGTGAAACTCAAAGGCTCAGCAGGCAGTTTCCAACATCTCGATGCGAAGCCTGGGATGACGCTGAGCTTTGATAAAAAGGGGACCGACCGCTTTCACGGGATGAAGAAGATTCACCTCAATAACTGCGCGCAGGACGGGACGTATTTGCAGGAGCTTATCGCGGGAGAGATGTCGCGGATGGCCGGAGTACCGGCTTCGCGCTGCTCGCATGCCTTTGTGGAGCTGAACGGTCGCGATCTGGGGCTGTTCGTGGTGAAAGAGTCATTCACGAAGGATTTCCTCGCGACATTTTTCAAGAACACGGACGGCGATCTTTACGACGGCGGTTTTTGCGCCGAGGTGAATGAGAATACGGAGAAGGACATGGGTGACCCGCAGGATAAGACGGCGCTAAGGGAGCTGATCGCGGCCTGCCAGGAGGGCGATGCGGCGAAACGCTGGGAGCGGCTGGGCAAGATTCTGGACATCGAAAAGTTCATCACCCACTGCGGGATGGAAGCGATCCTGTGTCATTGGGACGGCTACAGTTTTAACCGGAACAACTACCGCTTTTACAGGGATCCCGAATCGGGGAAGTTCATCTTTTTCCTGCATGGGATGGATCAGACGTTCGGGGACGAAAATTTCCCCATGATGCGCGATTTCGGGGCGATGGTTGGGAGCGCTGTGATGCGCTGTCCGCAGGGGGCGGCGATGTACAAGGAGCGGGTGGCGGCGCTGCATGAAAACGTGCTGCTGAAGGAGGATTGGGGGGCTCGGGTGACGGCAGAGGGGAAGCGGGTGCAGAACGCGATTGCGGCGAAGGACGGGCGATGGGCGAAGGAATTTGAGGGGAGAATCGATGAGGCGAAAGGTCGGGTGACCCGGCGGATCGCAGCAGTGGGCCGGCAGATTGGGGCGCTGCCGAAGCCGGCGGTATTCGACCTCACGGGGGTCGTGAAAATCGCGAAGGGTTGGACTTTTGAGCCCAGCGGCGGCGGGCAGGGAGCCTTGGTAAAAATGGAAGGCCGCGACTGCCTTCACCTGATGGCACCGGAGGGCGGCTCGCCGTCGTGGCGGGCGGTGCAGAATCTGCCTGCGGGGAAGTATCGCTTCGAGGCGCTCGCGCGGACGCGGGGGGTGGTGGCCGTGGACGACGAGAAAGGAAAGGGCGCGGGTCTGCGCGTCTCGGGTGGGGTGAAGCGCATCAACAGCGTGGAGGGAGATTCCGCGTGGAAGCCGTTGATCTACGAATTCGATTCGCCGGGCGGCGACATCCCTCTCGTCGCAGAGCTGCGGGCGGCGAAGGGCGAGGTGTGGTTTGCGCTCGATTCGCTGAGACTCGTGAAGGGACGGTAATCGCGCGGAGCGACGGGACCAGGCGACCGGTTCTTTCCACTCGGGAAACCGGAAGCGCGTCGAGAGTTTTGAGTCTGGGGCAAATCAACTTGCGGCGTTGTCGGAACACGGATTAGTAGGGGCCGGTAAAAGGCGGGAGAAGCAGACGCGTGACACGTTTGTGATCGTCAGTCGAAAGGGCAGTTAGCTCAGCGGTAGAGCGGCTCGTTTACACCGAGTTGGTCGGGGGTTCGATCCCCTCACTGCCCACGCTGGCGGAGCGGGACGCCTTTTGCCGGGGCGCAGATAGGTGCCCATCGGCGGGGCGTGATTCCGACTTGTGCAGGCGTGGGTTTGGGCCAAGGGTGCGCGCCCGTTTCTCCTTTCCTGTGACCCGTTTGACCCCAGAACAACTCGACGCCCTCCAGCAGTACCTCGACTCGCTGGACAAAGGTGCGCGGCACAGGGGCCTGAGGTATTTCGAGGAGGCGCGGGTGAAGGATCTCGAGAGCTATAAGCGGGGTGTGGGTTTCCGAGCGGAGGTCGAGGGCACGATTTTGTATCAGGTGAAGCTGCGGTTTGCGGAAGGCGACTGGGATGGGGAGTGCTCGTGTCCGGTGGGCTTTGATTGCAAGCACTGCTGCGCGGTCGCTTTGCAGGTCCTCGGAAATGCCATCGAGACCGCCGAAGTCGCTGAGGACGGACCGCGAGCACTCTCGCCCGCCGTGATGACGGGCGCGGAATTCGAGCGCGCTCCGGATGCGAAAGTTGCGCTCCTATTTACCGACCGGCTCGGTCGAAAATTGACCGCCGAGGAAAAGCGCGCGGCGGACGCGGTGGACCATCTCTTTGAATCGGACCGCGAGGCGGATCGCCTCGCCGAGTCAGTGCTGGAGCCGATCACGCGCTCGGGGGCGGCTCGGAGCTACAACCCCGTGCAGCTCTGGCCGAGGGAACCGCGCACGCCGTGGGAGGCGTGGCTCTACATCGCGTCGTATCTGCGGCGGAATCACAAGAGCTGCCCGCCCGCTTTGCTCGAAGCGACGGATTGGGCGGAAGTGGAGACATTAACCGAGTCGTGGGAAAGGGAGCAGCGGGTGGAGGAGTGGCGCGCCTGGCTGCAAAATGTCGCCGACCGCACCGAGACCGAGCAGGGGGAGATGGGGCAATTGCGGGTGCGGCTGACGGAGACAGGGGCGCAGCTCGATTGGCGCAAGGCGGGCGCGGCGGATTTCTCCGCGATCAAGGCGAGCGCGTTTGCGCTGCTGACCGGTGCCGCGCATCAGGGTCAGCTTCCGCTCGATGAGCCGTCGCTCGCGGTCTGGCGCGTGTTTTACACGGGGTTCGATTCCCAACCGTTTCGTGACTACACGGAACCGGACACCGCGCGGGTTCTGAACCAACTGCTGCGGCTCCCCGGTTTCGAGGAGCGCGTCTCCGGGCCGGATGGGGCTCCACTAGCGCGTGCTGCGGGGCGGTTGCAGTGGCGCATCGAGAGCGGCGGCGGGGAAAAGGTTGATTACCGGCTCGCGCTCGTGCTGCCGGATGGCAGCGCGCCACCACCGGCTCTGACGGTGATCGATGGGGCGCCGTCCCTTTATGTTGCGCGCGACACAATTTACGAAGGTCCGCCGCTGGGCCGGCTCGCGCTGAAGGAAGGCGGGATCAGGATTCCCGCCGAAGCGCTCGAAACGAGCGACGGTCTCACGCTCCTCGACCGCCTCGGCGTGGAGCCGCCACCCCGGATCGCCGGGCGCGTGCGGACTGCGCGGGTCGGTTTGGTTTTCCGCGGCGTGGTGAAAAAAGACATCTTCGGCGGCGGCGAGCGCCTGCTCATGGAAGTTCATGCCGAGGATGCCGGCGGGGCGGTCTTCGCGAAATTTCTCCGCGACGAATGGACGCCCATGGCCCTCCCGCCGGATGAACCGGACGTGCTGACGCGCTACGACCGGAGCGGCCTGCACCTCGCGCCAGGGCTGGTGGAAACGCTCCGCGTGACTTGGGACGCGCGCGACCGGAAATGGCATCGTCCGGTCGGGAAGAGTTTTGCGGTCCATTTCGCTGATTGGCTCGCGAGCGTGCCGGAGGGCGTGCAGGTGGTGCTCGATCCACTGCTCGACTCGCTCCGCCACGCGCCGGTCGAGGCGCTGGTGAAGCTCGAAGTCGAGGAGGCGGGTATCGACTGGTTCGATCTGCGCGTGGCGCTCGACGTCGTGGATACCACGCTCACGCCGCAGGAGATCAAGGCGCTGCTCGATGCCCGCGGCGGCTTCGTGCGGCTGGGCGAAAAAGGCTGGCGCCGCCTGCATTTCCAGCTCAGTGAGGAGGACGAAAAGCAGCTCGCCGATCTCGGCCTGAGCGCCCGCGAATTTTCCAGCGAACCGCAGCGCCTGCACGCTCTTCAGCTCGCGGGAAAAAAGGCCGCGCGTCGGCTGCTGCCCGAGCCGCAGGCCCTGGCGATCGAGCGCCGTGCCAGCGAAATCCAGACGCGCGTCGCGCCGGAACTGCCCGCCGGTCTGCGCGCCGATCTGCGCCCGTATCAGCGCGAGGGCTTTCACTTTCTCGCGTATCTCTCGACGAACCATTTCGGCGGCATCCTGGCCGATGACATGGGTCTCGGCAAAACCGTCCAGGCCCTCGCATGGCTGCTCTGGCTCCGCGAGCAGCCCGACTTCGCCGGCGGGGCGAGCCTCGTGGTCTGCCCGAAAAGCGTGACCGACAACTGGCTGGCGGAAGGCGCGAAGTTCGCCCCCGGTCTGCGCGTGCAGGTGCTCGCGAAAGGGCCGCTGGCCGAGGCCGCGCTGAAGTCCGCGCGCACGGAGGCGGATCTTGTGGTCATCAATTACGCGCAGCTTCGCGGGCTGGAGAAGGCGCTCTCCTCCGCGCCATGGCACGTCGCGATCCTCGACGAGGCGCAATACATCAAGAACCCCGATTCGCAGACCGCCAAGGCTGCGTGGGCGCTGCGCACCGGGCACCGTCTAGCCCTGAGCGGCACGCCGATCGAGAATCGCCTGCTCGACCTCTGGAGCATCATGGGCTTCGCCATGCCCGGCGTACTCGGCAAGCGTTCGGCCTTCGCCAAGTCCTTCGATCAGCGGGGTGATCCCTTTGCCCGCACGCGGCTGGCGGCGCGGGTGCGCCCGTTCGTCCTCCGGCGGACGAAAGGCGAGGTCGCCAAAGACCTGCCGGAGCGCAGCGAGGAGGATCTGCTCTGCGAACTCGAAGGCGAACAGGCGACGCTCTACCGCGCGGAATTGAAGCGGGCGCGCGCCGCTTTGCTGAATATCCAGACGACCCGGGAGCTGGACAAAAAACGCTTTAACATCCTCACCTCGCTCCTGCGCCTGCGCCAGATTTGCTGCCACCCGGCGCTGGTCAGCGAGAAGGCCGCGAACGCGGAAAGCGCCAAGCTCACCGCGCTCTTCGACCTGCTCGAACCGATCATCGAGGAAGGCCACAAGGTGCTCGTCTTCTCGCAGTTCATCCAGATGCTGGACATCATTCGGGCGGAGATCGAGCGCCGGAAGTGGCAGCATTTCATCCTGACCGGCGCCACCGAGGACCGCGGGGCGCTGGTCCAGAATTTCCAGTCGAGCGAAGGCGCGGCGGTATTCCTTATTTCGCTGCGCGCGGGTGGTTTCGGCCTGAACCTCACGGCCGCGAGTTACGTCGTGCTCTACGATCCGTGGTGGAATCCGGCGGTCGAAAACCAGGCGATCGACCGCACGCATCGCATCGGCCAGACGAGCCACGTTATCGCGTATCGGCTGTTGGTGAAGGAGAGCATCGAGGAGAAAATCCGGAA
>Ga0105048_10007692_pt1 | contig 17298 bp, 15 predicted proteins | sample MAT05_FD_78382 | JGI IMG/M metagenome (GOLD analysis project Ga0105048, IMG submission 78382) | Freshwater microbial communities from Lake Fryxell liftoff mats and glacier meltwater in Antarctica - MAT-05 | ecosystem: Environmental > Aquatic > Freshwater > Ice > Liftoff microbial mat | place...
GACGCGCACGGTGATCGGCTGCTCGATCGCAACATCCGCCGCTACCTCGGACTGCATGGCAATCGCGTGAACGAGGCGATTCGAGAGACGCTCTTGACGGCATCAGACCGTCCCAATTTCTTTTTCTACAATAACGGTGTCACTCTGATCTGCGAGCACTTCGACTTCAACTCGCTGCAAACCGAAAATCACAAGGTCCGCGTCGAAGGCCTTCAGATCATCAACGGCGGTCAGACGAGCAAGACAATACACGCCACGCTCTTTCCGGAACAGCGTTCGCTTTTTGCACAAGAGGATTTCGAGAGCACTCACGTCTTGGTGCGCCTGTACCAGGTACCCAAGGACGCTGGACCTTCCGTGCAAGTGATCACCTACGCAATCAACAGCCAAAATCCTGTCGATCTCAAGGATCTGCGCTCCGGCGATTCAAAACAGAAGCAGCTCGAACTTTCCATGAAAGATCTGGGGTATGAGTACCGTCGGCAACGTTCTGAGCGGGCTCTCACTCCGAAGGAGATCAGCGTCGGAACAGCTGCAGAAGCGGTCCTTTCTGTCTGGCGGAAACGTCCGCAGCAGGCAAAGTTCCGAAGCGGTGAGCACTTTGGCAAGCTCTACCACGATATTTTCACCGCCGATTTGACGGCCGCGCAGGTCGTCACGGCCGTACTTCTCTTTCGCATCGCGGAGAACAAGCGCAAGCGGCCGCCCGCGGGTGCGCCTGACCTTGTGCGTTACGCGTCGTGCTTCGCGTCCATGCTGATGGGGCAGTCTTTGCTCCAAGATCTGGAGGTCCCGTTGGAAAAAGTCGACCACATCACCTTCGACGCGGCACGGAAGCTCATCGAGACGAAGGGCGATCAGTACTTCGACAATGCCATCGCCACGTTGCAGGTAGCGCTGTCCAAGCTCTACGGCGGGCAGCCGGTAAGCCTACAACGCCTGTCGGCGACCTTCCGGCGCGGCGATCTCTTCCAGTACCTTGAGCCCACCACGATGAGCGGACAACCCAACGGTTAACGCCGACTGTCAACGCTGCTCCGCTTGCGTTGGTCGTTGGTCGTTGGTCGCGGTTCGCGGTTCGCGGCCGGGACGCAGCCCAATCACGAATGGACAATCCTGTTACAAACCGCGTCAGCCTCCGACGAGTTTGTCGCACGGGACCGGGAACGGACGGTGTCGGTGTTGTTTCGAACTTCGGAGACGGCGGGAAAATGGCTGTTTGCGTGCTGTCGCTGAGCGTTGGCCCATTGCTTGCGATATATCCCGTCAGGTCATGAAATACTTAGTCTCAACAGTTAAGAACGTTTCCGCCGCCACGTGCTTTGCAACCAGTGTCGCCCTGTGCGCCGCCTCTGTCAGCGCCGCTGAGCCGGAGATGGCAGCAACGACGCCCGTTGCCGCTACTTCGGATACCAAACCCAAACCTCCACCCTACTCACTTCCATTCCAGCTTCGGCCGGTGGTTTCCGCCACCGTTCTTCGTTCCGATACAGCGTTTTCGTTTTACGAGAATCCAACGACCACGCGTGGTGGTTCGATTGTCGCGTCCACGCTGCTTGGCAGCTACAAGCTCTCCGATCAGTTGGCTCCTCTTGTTCGTGTGGGATTCGTGGAAAACTCGCCCGCTAGTAGCGCGAAGGGAGCTACCAACTTTCTCAACCCCGTCTTAGGGGGCACGTTCGCGCTGAAGCTGACGCCAGAACTCAAGCTTGGGCTATTCTTGGGCGTCGCGGTTCCCGTGGGTTCCGGGGGCGGCAACTCTGCGAAGGCTGAGAGTCGAGCGGCGAACGCCGCGGGAATTGCAGCTAGGTCCGGCATGGACAACGCGATGTTTGCGGTGAACTACTTCACGGTGTTTCCGGGAGTGGGCATGGCCTACGTGGCGCACGGGCTGACGGTGCAGGGCGAAGTGACGGCGCTTCAGTTGACACGTGTGAAGGGCGAGAAGTTAGATACGGATTCGTCGCGCACCAACTTCACTACCGGGCTGCACGTGGGCTATTTCTTGATTCCGCAATTCTCCATTGCGGGAGAACTTCGACATCAACGTTGGCTCTCAACACCCGCCTCGGTCAAGAAGGACTCCACTGCTCGCGACATAAGCACGATTGCGATCGGCCCGCGCTTCCACTTCAAACTCGGCGAGCAGAGCTGGCTCCGCCCCGCTCTCGTCTTGGCTCTGCCGTTGGATGAGCCGCTCTCGAAATCCAACTACAAGACGATTCAGCTCGATATTCCTGTCAGTTTCTGAAGTTTTTCAAGAACGGAGCCACACCATGAAAGATACTTCTGTTCGATTTTTACGGCGTCCGCTGCTCGGTGGCGCCATGGCATCGCTCGCTTCGGCGGCGTTGAGTGCTTGCAGCAAGCCGGATGCGGCGGCAGCCACAGTCAATCCCACCAAGACCACGGCGCAGGATGTTTCCCCGAGCAAGCCGGAAACTCCCGATCTGCGTTTTGGTATGATCGCCCTCACAGATTGTTCGCCGATCGTGATTGCTCACGAAAAGGGATTGTTCAAAAAGTACGGTATCAACTCCACCGTCATCAAAGGTGCGAGCTGGGCCGCGATTCGTGACTCGCTTTCAAACGGGGATATTCAGGCCACGCACATGTTGATTGGGATGCCGATCGCGTCCACGATGGGTCTGTTAGGCTCCCCCAAGAAACCAATGATTGTGCCCTGGCTTCTGAATAGAAATGGACAGGCGATCACGCTGAAATCTGGCTTCAAAGGCAAGGTTTCAGGCGATCCGAAGGCGCTCCTGCCATTCGTGAATCAGGCTAAGCAGGCGGGGAAGCCGCTGACTTTCGCAGCAACGTTTCCCCCTGGAACGCATGCCATGTGGCTGAGGTATTTCCTGGCCTCAGGTGGCATCCATCCCGACAAGGACATTGCCTTGGTGACCGTCCCGCCGCCACAGATGGTGGCGAACATGAAGGTCGATCAGATGGACGGCTTTTGCGTGGGGGAACCCTGGAATGCTCGAGCCGTTGCAGATGGGATCGGATACACCGCCATCACCAGTCAGGAAATTTGGAAGGATCATCCTGAAAAAGTATGCGCGTTCACTGAAGAATTCGCGCAGAAGAACCCGAAAACTGTGAAGGCCGTGTTGAAGGCGCTGCACGAAGCCAGCGTGTGGCTCGACAAGCTGGAGAATCGTCCCGAGCAAGCTGCAATCGTCTCAAAGGCGACCTATATCAACTGCCCGCCAGAGGCAATTTTGGGCCGATTGCAGGGCAATTACGACTATGGCGATGGCAGAAAGAAGCAAGATCCGAACTATATGATCTTTAGCTCTCGCGGCTGCAACTACCCCGAGCCCAAGTTTGCCAAGTGGTGGCTCACGCAGTTTCGGCGCTGGGGAATGGTGGCAGGTGCACCTGATTACGCGGGCGTTGCCAAGCAGGTGATGCGTCAGGACATTTATGAAGAAGCAATGAAGGAGCTTGGGGTTTCCGTCGCGAGCAACGAGGGCTCGGAGAGCTTCTTTGATGGCGGTGTTTTCGATCCGGCCAAGCCGGAGGAATACGCGACGGGCTTTAAGATCCACAACCTCAAGGGTTAAAAGGTTGAGTAAAGTGTTTGTCTGGTGCGTGTTTGTTACGTTCGCGAAACACACACCCGACTAACACACAATGCTAGGTGAGACTATGCTAGGCACAACTCAAAGCTGGAAGAGTAAATTGCTCGGGCTACTGCTGCCTCTCTTCGGCGTGGCCGTCATCGTGGGGCTCTGGGCGTTAACCAGTCAGACATGGGCCAAAGCTCTCCCTTCTCCTTTGAAAACATGGGAGGTGAGTCTGCCGTATCTGGTTGAGCCCTTTGCAAAGCGCGGTGAGCTCGACCAGGGAATTCTGCGTTTTACGTGGTATTCACTGGAGCGAGTGGCCCAGGGCTACACGCTCGCCCTGCTGATCGGAACGCCGCTCGGCTTTCTGCTTGGCATGTCCCGCGTTTTTCAGACGGTGTTCGATCCGATTGTGCAAATCCTACGTCCCGTCTCGCCATTGGCATGGCTGCCGCTCGGGCTGGTCATTTTTCAGCACCCAGGGCCGGCGGGTCTCTTCACGATCGCGATGTGTTCGATGTGGCCAACGGTCTTAAATACCGCTCTCGGGGTGAGAGCTGTCCCGCAAGACTACTTGAACGTTGCCAAGGTGTTGCGGCTGAGTCGAACGAAGACGCTCTTCAAGGTGATGCTTCCGGCGGCGTTGCCCTATATGTTCACAGGGTTCCGCCTAAGCCTCGGGATTGCCTGGTTGGTCATTGTAGCGGCTGAAATGCTCACCGGTGCCCCAGGGGTTGGTGGCTTTCTTTGGCAGGAATACAACGCGCTCATCTACGAGCACATCATTCTCTGCATCATCACGATTGGCCTGGTTGGCTTCATTTTGGATCGCATCATGGGTGCGATCGAGCAACGCCTGAAGGTGGACTAGAAGCGATGGCTCTTTTAGAGTTGAGAGAGGTTGAGAAATCGCAGGGGCAGACGCACGTCCTCGCGCGGGCGTCGCTCGGTATCGAAAAGGGCGAGTTTGTCGCCATTGTTGGATTTTCTGGGGCAGGGAAGTCCACGCTGATCTCGCTCTTGGCGGGCCTCACCAAGCCAGATGCGGGCGAGGTTCTTTGGCAGGGGAAAAGCGTTACTGCACCGGGCCCGGAGCGAGGGGTGGTGTTCCAGAACTACTCACTGTTACCCTGGTTAACGGCGTTCGACAATGTCTACTTAGCGATTGATTGTGTGCTTTCTGACTTGCCGAAGCTGGAGAAAGTTCGCCGTACTGAGCGTTATCTGGCAATGGTGGGGCTCAGCCACGCGCAGGACCGCAAGCCCGCGCAGCTCTCCGGTGGAATGCGCCAGCGCGTTGCGCTAGCCCGGGCACTTGCAGCCGATCCTGAGGTGCTGCTCATGGATGAGCCGCTGAGCGCTCTCGACGCGCTCACACGCGCTTCGCTTCAAGATGAAATAGAACGTATTGGCCGAGTGTCAGGTAAAACGATCGTGCTTGTTACCAACGACGTCGATGAGGCCATTCTGCTGGCGGATCGGATCGTACCGCTCAGCGCTGGCCCCTCCGCTACTTTTGGTCCGAGCTACGACGTGGAGATCCCAAGACCCCGGGACCGCCGCGCACTGAATCACGATCCAAAGTTTCGCCTACTTCGCAGCCAAATTACGCAATTTTTGCTGGATAGTCGGCAAACTCGACGGAGCTCAACTCTGCCTTCCTCGCTTCCAGTTGGCGAGCTCGTCGGGGCGATGTCATGAACAAGCGCTATCTAGAAATCTTCAATGTCAGCAAGAGTTACCCTACGCCTACTGGGGAGACGGTCATCGTTCAAGACTTCACGGTAACGGTGAGCGAAGGCGAGTTCGTTAGCATTATTGGGCACTCAGGTTGTGGGAAGTCGACGGTTCTCTCCATTGTGGCCGGGCTCAATCAAGCAAGTAACGGGGACGTAGTGCTCGCAGGAAAGGTGATCCGTGATGCTGGGCCCGATCGGGGAGTCGTGTTCCAATCGCCGTGTTTGCTCGAGTGGCTGAGCGCCTTGGACAACGTGAAGCTCGGGGTCGATGAGGTGTGTCCCACCAAAACTAAGAAGGAGCGTCAAGACATCGCCGCCCACTACCTCACGTTGGTGGGGCTAGGGGAGGCCCTGCACAAGAAGCCTCGCGAGCTTTCGTCGGGTATGCGCCAACGGGTGGGCTTGGCGCGAGCCTTTGCTCTTTCTCCGAAGATGTTTCTGCTCGATGAGCCGTTCGGGATGCTGGATTCGCTCACACGGTTGGAGCTTCAAGAAACGCTTCTGGAGCTATGGGCGCAGGATCAAAAGACCGCCCTCATGGTCACGCACGACGTGGACGAAGCCCTGTTCTGCTCCGATCGGATCATCATGATGACCAGTGGGCCGAATGCCCGAGTGGGTGAGATCCTCGACGTTCCCTTCGCGCGCCCACGGCGCCGCGCCGAGCTGTTGGCATCGCCGGACTATTATGCGCTCCGAGAGCGCTTGATCGGATTTCTCGAAGAGCAAGGCCATGCTCCGGCGGATGTTCCGAATTCGGCTTCAAAGCGGGGAGCAGCTAGCCCTCAGCCCAGTCCAGCCATCGGACCAGAACCTGTATCCGTAGTCCCGTACTTCTGCACCGAGTTCAGCCCAAATAGATTGGCCACTGAAACCAGGAGCCGTGCGTGGCGCGTGTTGTCCGTGAATTGGAGGAAGCGACCACCTTTGAGCTTGGAGGTGGCGCCGGCCAAGATGAAAGGAACTCCTTGCTCAGAGTGTGTGCTGCCAACCGCCACTTCGGTGCCCCAGAGCACCAACGTGTTGTCGAGCAGAGTGCCGTTGCCCTCTGGGATTGCAGCTAGTCGATCGAGAAAATAGGCGAGCTGAGTGGCGTACCATTTTTGGATTGCCGCCAATCTCATCACACCGTCGGGGCCATCGCCTTCGTCAAGATGGCTGATTTCGTGATGACCACGCGTCTCGCCTGGCAGCACCCACGTGAAGCGCGTGGGGCTATTTTCGTTTCTGTCGAATTGAATGCTGGCTACGTTGGTGGAACCACACGCTAACGCTTGCGCCAAAACGTCGAGTTGAAGCTTGGTGACCATTGGCATGCTGTCGTTGGCTTGGGGATCGGTGACTCCCGGGGGGGCCACCGGAGCGCAACTCAAGCCGAACCCGTTGAGCCGTCGTTCTATGGCTCGCAAAGCCTCCAAGTGTGCCTGGACTTTCTGCCGATCCTCCACTGCCACCGTCCCTTGTAGGCGCGTGAGATCTTTGGCGACGCTATCCAAGACGCTCTTTCGCTGCGCGGCGAGCTTGTCCATCGTAGCGGGAGCGCTGGGCATGAAACCCGCGAAGATCCGATCAAACAAAGCCTTTGGATTGTCCTCGGGCGATAGGGGCTCGCCGGGGGCTTTGTAAATCATGCGGTTCATCGGGCGACTGCCGCTCCCAGTGCGCACTCCGGCTTCGATCGAACGGAAGGGTGTGGTAAGGCCCACTTGAGCCGCAATGGTTTGGTCAATGGACGTACCCAGGCTCCAACCAAAGTAACGCTGCCCTCCGCCCTGTTCGCGGGAGAACAACTTGCTGTTCTCGTCGAGCGGAGAACCCGACCAAAGGTGCGACGTGTTGCGGGTGTGCGGGCCCTCTTCGGGCGCTCCGTACGCACCACCCGTCATGTCGAGGCCATCGATCACGGTGAGGCGACTCTTGTGCGCTTCGAGCGGGGACAGCGTATCGCTCAACGTGAGCGAATTGGCGTCGCCCTTGGGCAGCCAGGAATAGGCTTCGTACGGCGTTGCACCGCGTATAACACCGTGGGGTTGGTACATCAGCACTAGGCGCAAACGGGGACCGCTCGCACTCTGGGCCCGAGCGAGCAGGGGTAAAAGCGGCGCCAACGCCAGACTGCTTGCGGCGGTGCCCAATAGGGCTCTCCGAGTGAGTACGCTCTTTTCAAGGCGCTGTTTCATTGGACACCTCCTACGCCGCGAAGCCGGAACGAATCGGATTGGATGATCGAAAGCAGAAGGTCCTGCACGTTATAGTCACTCTTGGCGAAGGCGTCGCGCGCCGCTGCCACCGAGCAACCGTCGGCTTGTGCATCCAGGTTTCGACCGAGTGCGAACAGGAACCACTGCCCCATCACGCATTCGCGAACCTGCGCTGACGTTGCAAGCTTCTGGCTGAGCTCCACAGCGCCATTGAAGGGGCCATCAAGGTCTAAGCTGCCGACAATTCGGCCATTTGCATCAACGGCCACTCCAGCATCCATCGTGACGTAATGGCCTAGGGCGTCGTAATGCGAAAATCCGTAGCCGATCGGGTCCATGAGCTGATGGCAATTGGCGCAGCTCGGATCCGTTCTATGGCGATCAAAGCGTTGACGTGTAGTTTCCCCCGGTTTCGCAGCAGGTGGCTGCGTCATCACGGTAGGAGGCGGCGGTGGGGGTGCCTGGCACATGATCGTGGCGCGCACGAATACTCCCGTGAGAACCGGCGAGACATCAGCGAAGTGTGAATGGGCACCTAGCACGCCGGCTTGCGTGAGCAGGCCCGCGCGTTCTGTCGGATTCAGGGCGATGAGTTGGCCCGGTGTGGCATTAGCCGGAGCTTGCACTCCGTAAAACGAGAGCAGCGAGCTTGGCACCGGAGATTGAGCTAGCGTGAACAGCGTTGCGAGCTTTCCGTCACCTTTACGAATCACGCTATCGGCGAAACCTGTAGTTTCGGTGGGCATCGCTTGCCCCAACTCGGGTGTGTACTCGGGAAAGGTCTTGGTATCCTTGCCGGCACTCAAGAGCCGATCAATCCCGAGCCACTGCTTGTGAAAGCTCGCCAGCGTTGCTGTAGCTTTGTCGCTCTCCAACATGCGCTTGGCTTGAGCTAAGAGCGCATCTGGTGTGCCCAATTGATTGGCTGCGGCCGCCGCAAACAGCGTGTCGTCAGGCATGCTGTTCCAGAGAAAGTACGATAGCCGCGAGGCCACTTCGTAGGGAGAAACAGCCGTAGCCGCGGCACCCGCGGGTGGCGCCTCCACGAGGTATAAGAAGTACGGCGACTGCAAAAAGGAGCGCACCACTTGCTCGATGCCCTCGGCGAAAGTGCCTCCACTGGTGCGCGAGTCCGTATAGACCCCGAGATACTGCGTGCGCTCATCTGGTGAAAGCGGCCGTCGGAAAGCCTTGGGGCCCAGGGTGTCGATCACGGTCCCTGCACACGCTGCCTCGCCAACCGCAACAGGATCACAAGGCAAGAGCGTTGTGACGTTGAGGAGCGCTGAGTCTGTGGCAGCCTCCGCAGCTTTCAGATAGCGATCAACGTGCAGTTCGCCCACAGGCGCCAAAAGATTGCTGTCGAAGGCCCCGACCTTTTCGTCCTCCGCGACGAGGGGAGCGCTATCGAGTTTGAGCTTCAACAGATCGTTCACACTATTGGCGTATTGGAGGCGCGTCAGTCGCCGCATCGGCGACGGGCCAGCTTGGTGCGCGGCCGGATCGGCACAGCTAAACACCGTTGGGGGAGCCGTCGTCGGTGGCGGCATGGACGGACCAGGCGTCGTTGGAACAGGCGTGATCATCGTCGACGTGGGGGCTCCCACACTCGAACTCGCGCCAGGTGCGGTAGCTCCTTCGCCATTTCCGCCCGAGCAGCCGAGCGTCGAAATTACAAGCACAAAGATGGTATTTCTTGGTGCGCTTGCGAAATTTCTCATGTGTTGGATCTCCTGAATTGCTGGCTCGCTAATGAGAAGACGACCGGCCGGATGCGAAGAGAGTCTCAGAACTCGAATAAATCGTCCTAAATACCTAGCAGGATCGCCTAGCACTTTGCAGTCAAATGCAGGCTCATTCTGAGTAGGATCGCGCCACACCTCGGCGGGCGCAATACCTAACTTGAGGCACTCATATCCGTTTTTGCGACAGGCCAGTCAGCGAGCAACACGCCTATTTACGATAGCAGTTGAACGACTCGTTTCGACCATTTGCGCATTCGGGCTTTCCGTCACACACAAGACCCAGGAACATACTCGTGCCGTCACCACAGGGATCGATCGACACGCAAGCTACCTTCTTCCTATCAGCTCACAATTCCGCGCCCCAGAGGCGTTCCTGGCCTCCGGGCGGCGTTGCGAAGAGCTGCAGCCCTATCTCTGGATCCGGACCCTGGAAGTAGAAGGCACGGATCTTGTGGCTTCCCTCATCGAGATGAATCGCTCCCACTTTGCTTTGAGTGGAAAGACTCCACCGGTGACAGATGCTGAGGCGCATGTCGCGAGTCTTAGCGAACCTGGCGGTTCCTACGCGTTCATCAAGGCGTACCTGGCGGCGGCGAATGACGACGCGAGCCCGCTCCCGGTTTCTTCCTATCAGCGTTACGATGAGTACTTCCAAACTGGCGCTATCTTCTGGGACGGAGCTGCTTCTACGACGCCGCGCAAATGTGCGAATGGCGCCGCACCGCCACCAAGGCTCGATCAATGGTTCAAGCTTCACCAGACGTCTTCACTGATGTCATCAGAGGTTTGGCCATGCGACAGGTTCAGCATTTTCTACCAGCTCCATTTTGATGGCGGCCCACGCTGTTCGCCGCATCGAATCGCAGTCGATGAGGGAACGGCGCGCTGTCGGGTCACGATGGAGGCCTATGCTTCCTGCCCCGTCATGCAGCTTGAAGGAAGCGCTCTTGAAAGCTGTCGCCACGATCTGAATTGCAAGGATTGTGTGCCTGGTTGGTGTTGGACAGAAGTGCCAGAACTTGTGGGAAGATGCAGCACCGGGTTTCAGTCTTATCGTTTTCGTTTTGTTTATGGCGCTGACCATGCGGAGGTGGGTGGCATGCAGATCACGTGCTTCACGGAGACTCCCCCCAGCGGCGGCGCAGCCGGCGCTTTGGGGGGAGTCGCGCCGCGCTGAGCGGCGCGAAGGGGGGCAGTTGCGGGAGTTAACGCTTTAAGGGTGAAGCGAAATCGTCGCCATTGCTGTGTCTGGGGTGCTTAACGGCTCTGGCGCATGCTGTCGCACCTTCGCCATTCTCACTTGAGTTGAATGGTGGGGGTGGTGCCCCAACCCTCCCCGGGAGGAACACGCTGTTAACAAATTCGCTATCCTGTGGCGAAAATTTCGCTATCTCGTGGCGAAAATTTCGCCATTCCGTGGCGAATTTGCGAGCTAATCTTGCGCTTTTTAGGCCACATTCCAGCTCAGTTTTGCCCGTCTGCGACCCGCGCAATTGAAATAAAAGACCAAAGAACGGAGAGCGAGCGTTCATGGCTTGCACAAACTCCGAATTCTTCTTGGCGGGGATGCCCTCAGCCGTCATCGGGCCGAACCGCGAGCCTATAAGCTTCCGGCGCTTCCGGCGCTTCCGGCGGCCTCAACCAGCGAGCACAATAGCTCAAAGGGATCAGCTTGCCGCATGAGCGCCTCACCGATCAAAACGGCATCGGCCGGACCCTGGCAGAACGCGGCTACCTCTTCAGCCGTAGCCACGCCAGAAAGATGGATGCGCACCCGCTCTTCGGGCAATCCAGCCAAGATCTTCCGCGCGCGTTCAGGATTCATCTGCAAGGTGTCGAGGTCGCGCGCATTCACGCCGATCAGTTGGGCTCCCGAAGCGAGTGCGAGCGCCGCTTCAGGTTCTGTGCACACCTCGACAAGGGGCTCAAGCCCTAAAGCCCGGGCAGCCTGCACGAGGGGCTGCAAGTGCGCTTCCGGGATGCAGCGCACAATGAGCAATACCGCGTCGGCCCCGAACGCGCGGGCCACTTTCAACTGGATTTCATCAATGATGAATTCTTTGCACAAAAGGGGGAGGGAACACGCGCGCCGTGCTTCCGCTAAGTGCTCGAAGCTTCCGTCGAAAAAGGCTCCATCGCACAGCACGCTCACCATGCTCGCTCCAGCTTTTTCGTAGCAGGTGGCGCGTTCGCCAATCGAGAGTGCCGTGGATAGCTGGCCAGCTGAGGGCGAGCGACGCTTGATCTCAGCGATCAGACTGAGTGGGGAGCTATTAGCGCGCTTGAGTGCGATCGGTCGGCGTGGGGGTGGCTCCGGGAGTGCCAACGTGTGGAGCGCAGCCAACTCGCGCTCTTTTGCTTCAAGGATCTGCTCTAGCACGCCCATCGAGAATCCTTTGGCTTAGGCTGGGTTAGCGGCAGCTGCGGCCGCAGCGGCTTCCGTTTGCCACAGCTCAAGCTTGCGGAGAGCCGCCCCAGATTGAATAGCGGCACGAGCCAATTCGGCTGCTTGCTTGGGTCCCAAATCCTTGGCGACGACCAACGCCGCCGCAGCATTCAGCAAGAAGGCGGGGGCAGCCGGATGCGGTTCACCCCGAAGCACACTCCTGATCGCCGCAGCATTCTCGGTGGCATCGCCGCCAGCTATCGCCGAAAGCGGGATGCGTGGAATGCCGAAATCTTCGGGGGTTACTTCGAATTCGCGCAACATGCCCGAGGCAAGCTCGGTAATACGCGTGGGGCCTGATGGGCTGATCTCGTCCAAGCCATCCACACCGCGCACTACCCAAGCGCGCACCGAACCCAGCTCCGCGAGCGCCTGAGCCATCAGCGGCCGGATGCGATCTTCGTAGGCGCCAATCAACTGATGGGTGGCTCCTGCGGGGTTAGCCAGCGGCCCCAGACAATTGAAAATAGTGCGCACTCCAAGCTCTCTTCGCACTGGCCCGGCAAAGCGCATGGCGGGGTGGTGAACAGGAGCCATCAAGAACGCGATTTCGGCGGCTGCCAAAACTCGGGACGAAGCTTCTGGCTTGAGATCGATGGGTAGCCCAAGCTCCAAGAGCACATCGGCGGTCCCACACTTGCTGGAGGCGGCACGATTGCCGTGCTTGGCGACCACCACCCCGCAGGCGCTCGCAATGATGGCGGCGCCGGTCGAGATGTTGACCGTATTGTGGCCGTCGCCACCCGTCCCACAGGTATCCAAAACTGCCGAGAATCTGTGAGGAACACGCGACATGGCGCTGCGCATCGCCTCGGCGGCGCTTCGGATCGTTCCTGCTGATTCGCCTTTCAGGCGCAACGCGATGAGGAGGCCGGCAATCTTTTCTGGGGACCATGCGCCCGCCAAAATACTATCGAAAACGCGGCGAACGGTGGCCGGACCGATCCCCTCTGGCTGCTCGATTTCAGCCAAAATCTGGGCAAATGACAGTCCCGCTCCCGCGTCTGTCATAGTGAGCCGAGCCAATTCTGAAGCAGTTGCATGCCTTGTTCGGTGAGGATGCTCTCGGGGTGGAACTGAACGCCTTCCACGCGGAGTTCACGATGTCGGAGCCCCATGATCTCGCCCTCGGCTGTTTCTGCGGAGATTTCCAAACAGGCTGGCAGCGTCGCGCGGTCGACGATCAACGAATGATAACGTGTCGCCGTGAAGGGATTGGGCAACCCCTGAAACACGCCTTTGCCATCGTGCAAAATTGGCGAGGTCTTGCCGTGCATCAGACGCGGCGCGCGCACCACGTTGCCGCCATAGGCTTGGCCAATCGACTGATGCCCGAGACAGACCCCGAAGATCGGCACTTTGCCTGCGAAGTGCTGGATCACCCCCAAGGTGATGCCGGCGTCGTTCGGATCTCCAGGGCCAGGCGACAAGACGATTCCAGCTGGGGCGCGAAGTTCCAGATCTTCAACGCTGATCTTATCGTTGAGCCAGACTTCGCACACGCCACCGAGAGTTTCGATGTACTGCACGAGGTTATAGGTGAACGAATCGTAGTTATCGACGACAGCGACTTTGGCAGCCACGCGGGCCAGACTGGCATCGGCCATCCTGTCGGTCAACGCGAGCTTTGCTTGGGTTGACACTTGATGCGTTTGATATTGCGAATGGAGCCGATGTGGGTCCGCTTTTGAAGCTTGCTCGGCGCAAGCGAGACCGCTAGTGTCCCGGCGCCGCGGCTCCTGTCCTTTGAGCCCTAAAACCCGAACAAGGAACAATGTCTGACGAACTGAAGCCCAAGATCGACCTAAAAGCCAGACTCGGAAAACGTGGCGTGCAGACCCAAGCAGGAGCAGCCTCGATTCCACCCCCGATTGGGATGGCGCGCCCCGGAGCGGGACCGGCGCTCGGCTCCGCGCCGGGTCAGTCCTCGCCCGCTGCGGGTTCCGTGCCCTATTCGCAGGCGCCCTCAGCGATGGGCTCCAGGCCGTTCGGCTCCGCACCTATGCAGCAGCCCGTGATGGCGGCACCGCCTGCTCCGATGCGGATTGAGATCGACGAAGAAGAGGTCCAAGCCGGGCGTAAGCAAACGGCGCGTAAGATGCTCGTCTTCGTTGCGATCGCTGGGGTGGCCGGAATTGGGTTCGGTTTTGTCGTCGGGGGGCGCGTCACCAACAGCGGTCTTTCGAATGCAGCGCTCGGTGACGCCCAAGTGCTCATCGTGAAGTTAAAGAAAGCTGCTTCGACCGTCGAGAAGCTTGGCGCGGTCGTGGATTCCGCCCGCACCAGCTTCAAGAGTCAGAAATTCCCTGCCGATGACGTGGGCAAGTTGGGCGAGCTGAACATTGCCTTCTCGGCGGACGATATTCCGCTGGGAATTGGCCGGTTTAAGGGCGATTTGCGCAAATCGGTGCTGGCCTACGTGAAGCAAGCGGAGGAGGCCAATGAGCGCAAGGAGGCCCTTCAGTCCATCCTTTCTGCGCAGAAAGGTCCGTTTGAGCAGTTGCTCGCGGATCGCGAGAACCCCAAGGTTCGCTGGGGCGCAGTTGTGGCGAGTGGGTCCGATGGGCCGTGGATTGAGTTGGCTCCGATCACGGAGCCCTTTCTCGTGAAAGAAGCGGGTAAGTCCTGGCCTGAGCAAATGAGCGTGCGCCGCGTGGACGGGCAGGGGCGAGCGTCTGACGCCAAGGTAGATAGGATCTCGAAAACAGAACTGAAGATGCAGTCTGTGCTGCCGATCAACCCCGCTACACAAAGCCTGGTATGCCCCTCGGATGTCATCGGCAAGGTACAGTCGGAGCTCTACAAGCTTCAGCTCAGCCTGAACGGCGATGAAACCCCTGGCGCTGAAAAGGTCGGCTTGAAGCAGCTCGGAGAGAACCTCGTGAAGTCGCTGTCTGCTCTCGGCGGCGGCTGAACTAAGCGGCCGTCATTCTGGACGGTTTAGACGAGGGGGGGTTGGACATGGCCACAGCCAGTGGGCGCACGATTTCAACCTGTGAAATGCGCCGTTCGTCTGCTTCTCGCACCAGAAAATCCATCCCGTGTGCCGTCGTTTTGGCGTCCACACGTGGCACGCGTCCAAAAGCAGCAATCAGAAAGCCGCCCAGCGAATTGTAATCACCGTCGTAGGGGAATTCGACGCCCAGGTAGCGGCTCAGCTCGGCTATCGAGATGCTCGCATCCACCATCAAACGCCCTTCGCCCAGATCAACGATCGGGGGCTCTTCAGAATCGTGCTCGTCGCGAATATCACCGACGATCTGCTCTAGCAGGTCTTCAAGCGTTACGATCCCGCTGGTGCCCCCAAATTCGTCAATCACGACCGCCATGTGATGCCCTTGGGCGCGCATGTCTCGGAGCACATCGGAGGCGAGCTGACCTTCTGGGATGAAGCTTATCGGCGTCCGGACGATGTCTCGCAAGTTGAGCTGCTTCAGGTCTGCGACATTTTTCTGGATCGATTGGTTGAGCAGATCCTTGCTGTGCAGGACGCCAAACACCGAGTCGATACTGTTTCGGTAGATCGGGTAGCGCGAGTGCTGAGTCTCTGCGATTTGCAGGAGCAAGCCTTCGATCGGCGAATCAATATCGAAGGCGGTCACTTGGGTGCGCGGCACCATAACTTCGCCGGCCGTAATGCTCCTAAAATCCAGGACATTTCGGAGCATTTGAGACTGATCATGGGCTAAGGAGCCATCTTGTTCGCCCTCGGTGACGAGCATTTCCATCTCGGCTTCGGTCACGCTCGTATCGGGTGTGGGCTCGGCGTCGGGAGCTTGCCGGGCAACCAGATTCCCAATCAGCCGGATGGGCGCAGATACTGGAAGAGCAATTAGCTCAAAGGGGCGAAGGAAACGTAAGAGCCACGGGGCGACGAGATCGGCGCGCGGGAGAAAGATTGCCCGCAACGTGTGCGCCGGCAGAGCGAAGGCGAGGAGGGCAACAGACGTGGATGTCAGCTTTTGGATGGCCGGAGCCCAGCCGAGCGGCATGGCGGAATTCAACAAAAGAGCTGTCAGCGCGATGCCGCCCGCCCGCAACACCATCCAGCGCAGTTCGACTGCTGCTTGATGCTCGCTGTAGCGCTGGAGAGCGCCCCGCGCAGCGCCTTCAAGCCGTTCGATGAGGGCCGAGCGGCGCGCGCTGGACATTGAGGCCAGCGTGGAACTAGAAGCGGCAAGCAGGGCACCGCCTAGGGCCGGCAGCAGGGCGAGACTGATATCGATTAAGCGTTCTAATGGAGATGGATCCAACTCTAAGTGCCTTTGGCGGCCCAGCCGCCCCTCGTATCCCTTACGATTAGCCGCGAATGTCCCCTCTCCGCAAGGGGCATCACTGGATTCGGGGCGTTAAAGCCCCAATGTTAGCCAGCTAGTTCCGAAAAGTGCTCCAATTGAGGCACGCCGTCAGGTTGTCGAAACCCACGCAGCACCCGAAACACATCTTCGCCAACGTAAGATCCGATCGCGAGGAGTTGACCAGCGTTGCTAAACCAGGCGAACGGTTCACCCTGATTCGCAGCTTGAGGGAGCTGAACAAAGTGCGTTGCGAGCAGCGGCTTGCCATGCCCGGTGAAGGTAGTGCCTTCGTCGGAGAGCACCGCACTCGGCAAGCAGCATCTCGCAAGCTCGGGGAGCCCAATCAAGGGGGCCACCTCGGTGAGCGGCCAAGCGCTAGCCTGCGCCAAGTGGAATGGGCCACTCTGCGTTCTTCGGAGTGCACCGAGATGGCCTTCGATACCGAGACTGGTGCAGACATCGCGAGCGAAGCTACGTACGTAATAGCCCTTCGATACGCGCAATCGAACGCGCGCTTGGCTGTCGTTCACATCTAAGATCTCAAGTCCGTGCACAGTTACGGGGCGGGGCAGAAGTTCGGGTGCCTCACCGCGACGCGCCATGGCGTAGGCCTTCTGTCCCGCGAGCTTGATCGCACTGTACGCGGGGGGCACTTGTTCACTGCGTTGACGTTCAGCTTCCAACGCTCGTTCAAGCGCGGGAAGTGTTAACCACCCGGGGTGTAGCTCCGAACGTGCCGTTTCTGATCCATCCGCATCGAGGGTGGCTGTGGAGTAGCCGAAGTCCAGGGTTGCGTCGTAAACTTTGGTTGCGCCGGCGACATACGGGGAGAGTTTGGTGGCTTCACCGAGCAGCAGAATCAGCACCCCGCTCGCCATGGGATCGAGCGTTCCACCATGACCGATGCGCCGCTGGCCGTAAATTCCCCGTGCTTTAGCCACCACATCGTGGCTCGTCCAACTGAGCGGCTTATCTATGACCAAGGCCCCGTGCGCTCGGGCTACCCGAGCCATACGCTCTTGCGCTCACGGAGCCCCTGGGCAATCAATTCTTCGATGCTGCGCTGCACGTGATCGCTCAGGCGCCCCACGAGCACTGGATCGTCCGCGGCTTCGGGGCCATAGCCATCAAAGTTGAAGGGCTCACCGAACAGGATCGTCCAACGCGTGGGCGCAGGCACTAAGCCGAATGGGCCAAGCCAGGGAAAGGTGGCTGTGATCGGAAGATAGGGCAGGCCAAACAGCTTCGGCAGGTAATCCAAGCGGTGCAGCATCGGATTGCTTTCCTCAGCCCC
>Ga0105048_10007693_pt1 | contig 17296 bp, 13 predicted proteins | sample MAT05_FD_78382 | JGI IMG/M metagenome (GOLD analysis project Ga0105048, IMG submission 78382) | Freshwater microbial communities from Lake Fryxell liftoff mats and glacier meltwater in Antarctica - MAT-05 | ecosystem: Environmental > Aquatic > Freshwater > Ice > Liftoff microbial mat | place...
CAATTCATGAATTGCCCCTACAGCGCGGGTCTATTTACCATCAAAAAATGATTCATAAAAATCTGAAACGACGTATTTACGTTGATACACAACATGATTCTTTTGTCCAGTGCGTAAGTCCTAATAAAGATAGTATATAGCGGTTCCCGCATGAGTAAGGTACAGAAAAAATAATTAACCACCAATGAACACACATACTCATAAAGACCGGGCATTGCCGTGTCCCTACCCAGTATCCATTGAAACGAGATATTGCTACAGATTAAATAATATGTTGTTTGGTATCAAATTCAACAGGAAACACTTATCATTTAAGATAATTCGGTTTAAGGTGATTTCTGTTAATAAATCTACCGTCGAAACTCGTCAAACTGGGTATATTCTTTGTCAGAAATCACCTAAGTACCCCACTATATCAGTAAAGAGTTAACTGATAACTGTTGACTGTTCACTAGTTTAAGCTTTACCTATGAATTAATTTGATTGAGATAACAATGACAATCTGGTTTATCAATCAATGACTCCACCAAGGCATTCAGAGCAGTTGCAGCTAAAGCACCACCTCCCAAAGTGCCTGCAACTGTGATAAAAGGTATCTCTTGTTGCATCAGTTGTCGCTTGGCGGCGGGAGCATGGCTAAAGCCAATGGGCATTCCAATTACTAATGCAGGCTGAATTTTCTGGTTGGTAATCGCTTCACAAACTTCTACAAGTACTGAGGGAGCATAACCAACTACCAGGACACAACCCTTACTTGCTTGCTGCAATTTTTCTCGCCATTCTCGATGCTGCCAAAAGGCAACTTCTGCCTCTGTGGCGGTGGTAATATGGGGATTATCGATCAAGGTTTCAATGTCGCATCCCAAATGAAGTAATCGGGTTTGATCTAAAGCAGCAGCAACCGTTTGGGTATCGACAACAATTTGACACCTTGAAGATAAAGCTTCTCGACTAGCTGCGATCGCATCTCGACTCAATTTGATAAAAGACACCAAACTCACATCGCCACAAGCCAAAACCAACTGAGAAATTAAGTGTTGCTCAATTTCCGAACGGTGAGATAAATCAGGTAATAAGCGTTGTAACGATTCTGTAAAAGCTTCCGAGTGCGTATGAATTTGTGCATCTAAGCCACTCCAGAGGTTTTCCAATCCCCCCAATCCCGCTTGGGTTTCCACATCAAGTAACTTGAGTTGTGCCAAAACTTCCGCCTGGATAATTTGACAATGGCGATCGCGTCCCAATAATCCTTCTAATGCTGATGCAGTTTGTCGCAGTTGAGAAATTTGTTGCATCACCGCGCGATATTGCTGCTGGAGTTGTCCCATGAGATTAACAGTTGTCTCGGCTTCTGGTTCCACTTCCAAAATATTGCGGATATGGTTTAGCTGAAACCCTTGCTGCTTGAGTGCTACAATCCGTTGCAAGCGAAGGACATCTTTTTTGGTGTAGAGACGGTAATTGCTGTGCGATCGCACTGGTTGCGGTAGCAGACCCAATTGATGGTAATGTCTGACCATCCTCGGAGTTAAACCGCCGCCTACCAAGTGCGTTAACTGCTTAATTGTTAGATCGCTGCTTTTGATTTCCACGAATTAGGGTATTAAAGAGGTTAATTATTGCCGAGGGGATATTTAAGAATTGACCACCATGCTTTAAAAAGTTGCAGCCTGCTCTGTGATAACTGCATCAACGGCATTACGGAATTGCTCATCAGAATAGTAATGCTTCGCATTGGCAATCACACGCTCAAGAACATTCCACCCCTCAGAACTTATAGTGGTGAATTCGACTAATTGATTCAGGTTTTCTGCTGGAATATCTTTCAACAGATGACCGATCGCAAAGTTGAAAAAGGGAGACGCAAAGACCTGAACTTCAGTAAAATCTAATTCTACAGGGTTGCCAGAAAACAGAACTGGATGAATCTGGTCATATACTTTCTGCCCACTCTCAGCGCTGATGGCGTATTTCCCGACGAGATCAAAAATTTTGTATGCCATTCCTCTATCTCCCTCTTTAATTATAAACCTTGACATTAACATTAATGTCAAGGTTTACCCTGAGAGAGTCCCTGTTAATTCACCTCTCATGCTCTACCCCCAACGTTTTAACCAATTCACCAGAGAACACGCAGATACCTTAGCCGCCCTTTTGTGTGGCTTACTGCTATTTCTTGGATGGTTCGCCTTACATCTCGGTTGGTTGGGATTGGCGTTGCTACTGCTCCCTGCTGCTTATGTGATTGGTGGTTACGAAAGTGCGCGGGAGGGATTGACTACTCTCTTCAAAGAAAAAGAACTCGATGTAGATTTGCTGATGATTGTGGCGGCTATTGGTGCTGCTAGTCTCGGCTTATGGCGAAGAGAATATCATCTAATTATTGATGGGGCAATTTTGATTTTGATTTTTGCCATCAGTGGCGCATTAGAAGGCTATGCGATGGCGCGAACTGAGCGGAGTATCCGCAGTTTGATGAGTTTGACACCAGATACAGCAAGGGTTTTGCATCAGGGAAGGGAAGCGGAAGTTTCCATTAGTCAGCTAAAAGTGGGTGATGAAATTGTCGTCAAACCTGGAGAACTAATTCCTACTGATGGGATAATTTTATCTGGTTACAGTACCCTGAATCAAGCTGCGATTACAGGCGAGTCTTTACCTGTAGAGAAAACGGTGGGCGAAGAAGTATTTGCTGGCACACTCAACGGCTATGGTGCATTGCAAATTAAAGTACACAAACCAGCCCAAAGCAGTTTGATTCAGCGTGTGATTCGCTTGGTAGAACAAGCGCAGACAGAAGCACCTCCTTCGCAAGAGTTTATCGATCGCTTTGAGAAGGGATATGCCAAAGTCATTGTAGTAGCTGGGATATTGCTGGCAACTTTACCGCCATTTCTTTGGGGTTGGGATTGGGAAACGACAATTTATCGGGCGCTTACCTTCCTGGTGGTAGCTTCTCCCTGTGCGCTGATGGCTGCAATTATGCCCACGCTGCTTTCGGGAATCGCCAATGGTGCAAGACAGGGGATTTTGTTTAAAAATGGGGCGCAGTTGGAGAAGATTGGCAAAGTCCGAGCGATCGCATTTGATAAAACTGGTACTTTAACAACAGGACAGTTGCAGGTATTCAAGATAATTTCAGCTAGTGAATACACTAACGATGATGTATTAAAAACCGCAGCTAGTGTAGAATCTTCTTCCGAACATCCCATCGGTAAGGCAATTGTACAGGCGGCTGGTGATTTAAATTGGGTTGGTGCAATCCAAGTGCAAGCTATGCCTGGACAGGGAATTGTCGGAATTGCCCAAGAACAACAGGTAATTGTCGGGAATGCCCTTTTTGTGCAAAAGTATGTCACAAATTTACCTGAAGAATTGCGAGAAATGGCTCAAATTTTGGAGCAAGAAGGTAAAACTGTGGTTTGGGTAGCGAAGAACCCCACCCCCAACCCCTCCCCGCTTGCGAGGAGGGGAGCCGGAGATGTGATCGGTGTAATTGCGATCGCAGATGAAGTAAGATCGCAAGCAGCCGCAACGATTACCCGGTTAAAGAAACTGGGAGTTGAACAAATTGTCATGCTAACCGGGGATAATGAGGAAACTGCTCACAGTGTCGCCAAAGCAGTAGGAATTGATCGGGTGTATGCTCAACTTCTACCAGAAGATAAGCTTGATGTTATCCGCCGTCTACAGCAAGAATATCAAACAGTTGCAATGGTAGGCGATGGAATCAATGATGCACCAGCCCTAGCGCAAGCATCTGTGGGTATAGCAATGGGAGTATCTGGTAGTGACGTGGCATTGGAAACCGCAGATATAGTTTTGATGGCAGACAGGTTAGAAAAAATTGCTGTAGCGATACATTTGGGCAGGCGATCGCAATCTATAGTTAAACAGAATATAGTCGTAGCGTTGAGTTTTATTATGTTGCTTTTGGTGGGCAACTTTCTGGGAAATATCAACCTACCCATTGGTGTCATTGGGCATGAAGGCTCTACAGTATTAGTTACCCTCAGTGGTCTAAGATTGCTGAGATAAAGCACTCTTCTCTGTGTCCTCTGCGCCTCTGCGGTTCGTTATAGCAATAGTAGCGCCATAATTTGGGTTTCAGATGCTTCAGGAAGTTGGGTATTACCTTTATTACATGAAGCAATCACCAGCTTTACTAACCCAATTGAAAAAGCAAAGGCACAATTAAAACTTCATCTTACGATATGTAGCGACAGTTAAGAAGATCATGAACTGACGCTACAATTAGGTGAAATTAATTGCTAAATAAAGATATTCAATCCTCAGCGTTTGTTGAATACGCAGCAGTTTCTGCTTGAAGTTGTTGATGCCTATTTGGTTTGATAAAGCGCTCTGTTGTCGTCTTAATCATGATATACAAAATCGGTACTACAAACAAACTCAAGAAAGTAGCGATTAACATCCCACCAAATACTGTTGTTCCCAAAGATTGCCGACTACCAGCGCCAGCACCTGTAGCAATAGCCAAGGGAAAAATTCCTAAAAGGGTAGAAAAAGCAGTCATCAAAATTGGACGTAACCGCTCTTGTGAAGCCTCAATTACTGCTTTAGTAATCGAAAGCCCTTGCTCTCGCAATTGATTAGCAAATTCCACAATCAAAATCGCGTTCTTACTAGCTAAACCAATCAACATTACTAAACCAATTTGACAGTAAACATCATTAGCAAAACCGCGCAATGATTGAGCTACCAGCGCTCCAAAGATAGCTAAGGGAACTGATAACAGAATGATAAAAGGGTCAATGTAGTTCTCGTATTGAGCGGCTAGTACCAAAAACACAAAGATTATTCCTAATCCAAAAATCAGGGGTGCTAAACCACCAGAATCTATTTCTTCTAATGCAGTCCCTGACCATTCGTAGCCATAACCTGCTGGTAAAACTTCTTTTGCAACTTGTTCCATTGCTTTAATTGCGTCTCCAGAACTAGAGCCAGGAGCGGCGGAACCATTAATTTCAATTGAGCGGAACAGATTGTAGTGATTTATTGTTTGCGCTCCCACAGTCGGAGTAACTGTGACTAAGTTACTCAAAGGAATCATTTGATTCTTTTGAGAACGAACGTACAGTTTACCAATATCTTTGGGGTTGGAACGAAACTGTTTATCTGCCTGGATATACACCCGGTAATTGCGCTGCTGGAGATTGAAATCATTCACATATTGCGATCCCAAAGCAGTTTGTAAAGTACTGAAGACATCATCTATAGAAACTTGCAATGATTTGGCTTTATTGCGGTCTACTTCCACAAGCAATTGTGGTGTATCTGCGGCAAAGGTGCTAAATACAGCTTGTAATCCTGGTGTTTGATTAGCTTTACCTAGCAACTGACCCATCGACTGGACTAGATTTTGTAAGCCACTGTTACCTCTGCGGTCTTGTAGTTGAAAGACGAAGCCCCCAAAGTTACCTAAACCCTGAATTGGTGGTGGGTTCACAGGAAAGACTCTGGCTTCTGGGATTGACAACAATTTTCCTTGCAATTTGCCAATAATCGCTTGTACTGATTGGTCGGGTCTTGAGCGTTCTGCCCAAGGTTTTAAAGTTGTAAAGATGATGCCGCTATTGGCGGTGCTACCACTAAAACCAAATCCTCCCACGGCGAAAGTCCCTAGCACTTCTGGAAGTGGCAGGATTTCTTTTTCTACTTGTGCCATAACATCGCTGGTATATTGCAGCGAAACGCCTTGGGGGCCTTGGATGATGGTGATGAAGTAGCCTTCGTCTTCATCGGGGAGAAAGGCTGTCGGTACTGTGGTGTACAGCCAAGCAGTCATACCCAAAGAAACGATAAACAGTCCAATGACGATGCTTTTGAATCGTACCATCCAGGTAAGCGATCGCTTATAACCATTCTGCACCCAGTCGAGAAACCGATTAATCAGGTCAAAAAACCAACCAATCCACCTGGGAGCTTCTTGTCCTTGACGCAGTAGCACGCCACACAAAGAAGGTGTTAAAGTCAAAGCCAAAAAAGTCGAAATCGCAATGGAAAATGCGATCGTTAGCGCAAATTGCCGATAAAGTGCGCCTGTGGTTCCCGGAAAAAACGCCACTGGCACAAACACCGCCATCAACACTAGTGAAGTGGCAATAACTGCGCTAGAAAGTTCCGCCATTGATTCACTAGCGGCTCGGCGAGGACTAATTCCTTTATCCTGAATAAAACGGCTGATTTGCTCCACCACAACGATCGCATCGTCTACCACCATCCCCGATGCTAAGGTCAGACCAAACAAAGTCAAACTATTAATAGAAAAATTAAAAATTTTGATGAAGGCAAATGTCCCAATTAGTGCTAGAGGAATAGTCAGTGCTGGAATTAAAGTGGTTCGCCAATCCTGCAAGAACACAAAAATTACAATCACAACTAACACTACCGCTGTAATCAGAGTCTTGATAACTTCTGCCATCGACTCTTCTACAAACGATGTTGTGTCAAAAGCTACCTGATATTGCATTCCTGGTGGAAAGCTCGGAGCCAATCGCTTCATTTCGGCTTTGACTCCTTTCGCTACATCCAAGGCATTACTGCCAGGAACCTGATAAATCCCTAAACCTACAGCATCATTACCCCGAAATCGCAGAAATGTGTTGTAATTTTCTGCCCCCAGTTCTGCTCTACCGACATCCTTGAGCTTGACTAATGTGCCATCATCTCCAGTTTTGAGGACAATTTCTTCAAATTCTGATGGTTCCTCTAATCGACTAGCAGCACGCACATCAAGTTGATACCTTTGTCCTTTAGGAGCCGGTTCTTGTCCAATTCTCCCTGCACCAACTTGCAAATTTTGTTCTGATAAAGCATTCGCTACATCCTTGGTTGTTAGCCCCCGACTAGCAAGGCGACTCGGATCTAGCCACAGGCGCATTGCGTAGCGACGTTCGCCAAAAATTTGAGCGTTACTCACCCCTTTGACTCTTTTTAAAGCATCTGCTATGTAAAGGTCGGCATAGTTGCTTAAGAATATATTGTCGTACTGATTATTTTCAGCGAATAAACCAATTGCTAAGAGAATGTTGCTGGATTCTTTAGATACCCGTACTCCCGTGCGTTGCACAGAATCTGGTAGTTGTGGTTGAGCAACAGAAACCCGATTTTGCACATCCACAGCCGCAATATCTTTATCCCGCGATGAATCAAAGGTAGCTGTAATGGTACTAGTACCATCGTTACTGCTGCTGGAAGTGAGATATCTTAGCCCTTCAATCCCGTTGATTTGCCTTTCTAAGATATTTGTCACTCCGCTTTCTACAACTTCAGCACTAGCTCCGCTATAGTTGGAAGTTACACTAATTTGGGTGGGACTAATTTCTGGGAATCTTGCGATCGGTAGTGTGGGAATGCTGATTAATCCTATTAAAAGGATAACGATCGCACAGACCGATGCAAAGATTGGCCGCTTAATAAAGAAGTCAACAAACATAGTTTAAAAAATTGTGTATTGGGCATTGGGCATGGGGCATTGGGCATTGGGCATTGGGCATTGGGCATTGGGCATTGGGCATGGGGCATGGGGCATGGGGCATAGTTATTCTCCTTGTCTCCCTCATCTCCGGTCTTCAGCCAATTCATTAATTCGTAGCGAATTCTCTGCGTGCCTCTGCGCTTACCTCTGCGCCCTTACCCTGCGGGAAGGCGTACCCCTCCGGGGAAGCAAGCGTCTCGTAGAGAAGCGCCTATGCGTTTAAAATTTAACCCTCAATTTGCCACGATTTTACGCAAAGCTGTACTAAGGCTTCTGACTACCCACTTCTTGCGGTGCAGGAGTGATGGGAGCGCCATTAGTTAGGTTGAGAATACCGGAAACAACAATTTTGTCCCCAGCTTTTAGTCCTTCGATAACTTGATAATTATTCCCCTCAATAACTCCCAATTTCACAGGTTTTTGTTGAGCTACTAGGTTAGGCGCTCCAGGTTTAGACTTTTCTGTTGGCGCTTGAGCCACAAACACAAAAGTCTCCCCACCCAGGCGAGATATTGCTGTAACTGGAATTAAAATTCCTGGACGTTGGTTCCAGATCACTTTGGTTTGCACTGACTGGCGATTGATCAGTTGACTTCTAGAATTACCAAAGTTGGCTTTTACCAAAACTGTTTGCGAATCTGAACTGGCATTTGGAGAGATGAAACTCACCTTACCCCTTGCTGTAGGTTGACCTTGGGCGTTCAGCATTTGCACTGGTAATCCCAAGCGCAGCTTTTTGGCTTCTTCTAAGGGAACAGAAATATTCAATTCTAAAGAGTCATTTCTAGTTAATGTAGTAAGTTGATCTGCTTTTTCCACATAATCTCCCACCTTTGCTGGAATATCACCAACAATGCCAGTGAAAGGTGCAAGGACTTTTGTGTATTGCACTTGGACTTGGGCAGCTTGGACTTGGGCAGCTGCTTGACTTACTTGCGATCGCGCTTGGGCAATTTCTTCTGGGCGGGAACCATTTTTTAGTTGCCTTAAGTTTTGTTTCTGTTGTTCCAGGGCACCACCTAGCTCATTGATACTAGAATTTCTGCTTTTGCGAACTTGGTCTAGGCGTTTCTGGGCTACAACAAGGGCAGCTTCTGCACTTTGCTGTTCTTTGACATATCCTTCTAAGGTATCTTGAGAAACTGCACCCTCTTTTCTCAATTGTGCGTATCGCTTGGCTCGTGACTGTGCTAGTTCCACATCAGATTTAGCTGACTGAATTTGAGCCTCAGCCTGAGCAATTTCTTCTGGTTGCGATCCCGATTGGGCATCTCTAAAGCGAGCTTGGGCTTGGGTTAACTGCGCTCTAGCTTGGGCAATTTCTTCTTCTCGCGTACCCGCTTTGAGTTCAGCAAGACGTGCTTGAGCTTGTTCTAGTCCGGCTTTTGCTTGTGATAATTGAGCTTGGACATCATCACTTTGCAGGCTAAGAATAACTTGCCCTTGTTGAACACGGTTGCCCTCTTTGATAAAAATTTGGGTTATTCGTCCTTCAACCTGTGGCTTGATGATTACCGAACGTGCAGCCTCTAAGGAGCCAATAAATTCTGAGCTTTCCTGCACGGTTTCAGTTTGCACAGTTGCTAGCTTGACGGGAATTGCCATAGGTTGACCGGCAGCAGGCCCGCCCGGTGGTGCATTGCTAGCATTACTAGTTTGCCACCAGCGCCAACCAATACCAACACCTGCAATTAATAGGACGATTCCCAACAGGAGTGGCCAACGCCGCTTTTGAGGTGGCTTTGGCGATCGCTCTGGCAATGGTTGCGACTCTTGACTAGAATCATTAACAGAAGCCTGTTCTGTTTCAATGGGTAGGGGAGAATCAGGGAACTCAGAATGGGACATATTCGGTTTCTCGTCTTGTGGATTTAGACTTGGGCAATCTACTTTTCGCTAAAAAAGCATTGTTGTGATTTTGGTGATAAATATATATTTGGGTATTTGGGCGATCGCTCACGTTGTCTAGCACCTGAAATAAATATCCTTTAGCACATGATAGTTATTTTGTACATTACTTAGCTAAAATAATTTTAAAAGTGTAATTTATTAGGACTTACGCACGGATAACGGAAAACGTAGACGCAAACGCGAGAGCGTCTCGTAGAGAAGCGGCTTGCCGCAGGCTACCACAGAGGGCGCAGAGGTCACGGAGGAATGAGAGTTTGAGAGGGTTTTTGCGTAAGTCCTAATTTATAAAACTTGTTTTAGGTAGTATAAACCCAGTGCCTTAGCTGAAAGAGAAAAGAGAGTTTATCTTGTTGCAGAAGAATCAACTGAACCTCCTACCTCCTGCAACGGCAAAGTGCTAATACCGCGCACAAATAAATTCACACAAGTTTCCACGTAGCATTCACGACTGTAGTCTAGTAGTCTGTCAAGAAATAATTGACGGATAGATTCCCTGTAGAGACGGCGATTTATCGCGTCTCCTTAACCGTCAAAATGAATTTGACAGACCACTAGTGCGGTGGGGATATCGCTAAAACGCAGGATACCGTGAAGTTGCAAACACCTGAGTTGCTGCCTTGATCAAGCGTGCATGAGTTTGTGCCGTCCTTGATGCTAAGTTTTTCATGAGCGTTTGCAAGTGCTTGCTTGCATTATAACCAGATAAAAAATGAGATGAATATAAGTTACAGATGATTTTATCGCTCTTAAGTAGTAGTGAATACTGATCTTAGGGAAGAGAAAAGTATGGAGCAATGCCAACTCTTGGAGAAGCTTGTCTGCGACACGCTGCGAGTAGCTTGCTTCGACCTAGTAGTAAGCAAACGGCGGGGTACGCTTACGCTATTAACTCAGCTTTATTTTGTTGGTTGCAAGTTTCATCGAGTTATCCTCATCAAGAACGACGTGCAATTTAACCAGTGTTCTCTAGATTCCTATTTTTGAGCAGTCTCAACTTCCTACACTTAGGTCACCCGATCGGTTGATTTTCAACTCACCCGAATGGGTGATTTAATTTTTCCTAATTACGGTTTTGTCCTCCCAGGCGCTTAATGTTCGCTAATTAAGAAAGCATCCCATTTTTGGAAAAAATACTCAGTATTCAGCCATATCAACCATCCACAACTGATTTCTTGGAATTTAATTTCGGCAAGTTACCTATAGTTGATTTTCGGTTAGCAACAATATGAGAAAGTAGCCCTTCATACCGATTAAGTGCTTGCTCAAAGGAATAGTTTTCTTCGGCAAACTGTCTTCCTGCATTACCTAGCCTTGCCCCTAGAGTAGGATTAGCATATAAATCATGCACCGCAGCAGCCATTGCATCGGGTGATTCTGGCTCAACAATTATCCCGCCACCACTGAGTTTGATTGCTTTTGCAGCAGTACCAGTGGCGGGAACTGAACCCACAATCGGGCGACCACTTGCCAATAGGAGTGGTATTTTTGAGGGCATATTGAACGAAATCACATTGCGCTTTTGCACAATCAACCCAACATCAGATGCTGCTAGCATTTCGGGTAGTTTTTCTCGCGGTTGCAACGGTAGCAGCAAAACATTATCTGCTCCATTTAAAAGACAATATTTCTGCAACCTTTGCAATGCTATTGATTCGCCAACAATGACAAAGACAATCTCTCTGATATGACGTAAGCAAACTGCTGCTTCTATTACTGTTTCTAAACCTTGCGTTAGAGCAATATTACCAGAATAAAGTACTACAAATTTTCCATCAATTTGATGGCTAGATATCCAAGTGTTGTTGTGTTTTGGTAAGGGGCAGATGAAATTTACATTCACCCAATTGGGAATACAAACGATTTTATTAACAGGTACTCCCTTATTTACTAAATTCTCACGAAACCCATCGGCAATAACACTAATAGTGTGTGCAGACCGATATGCAAATTTTTCTAGGGCTGCAAGAGTTCGGATCATCCACTTGTTCTTCAATAGCCCGATACGTACCGCAGCATCTGGTAGAATATCTTGCACATTCAGAACTACTGGGCAGTTGTATAACCAACCTAATATTGTTACTGGTAAAGTACCGAAAAGAGGCGGAACTGTTAAGATAATCACATCGGGGCGTCTGCCTTTAAAGGCTTGGGGTAAGCTCGTGAAAACAAAGCTCAACTCTAGTAATAGCCTATCTATAAGATTAGGTTTAGACTTAATTCGCAGGTAACTTCGTTGAATGGTAACGCCATTTATTTGTTCAGTAACGTACCACTTACCCCGATACTCATCGTAAATTTCGCGCTGAGGATAGTTCGGCATTCCCGTAATCACCCGCACTTGGTGACCTCGTTGTACTAGTCCTTCTGCTAATTCAGTCATTAACGGAGCAATACCAATCGGCTCTGGATGATAGTTGTAGGAATAAATCAGAATGTGCATGAGCTATTTATGAATTTTGTGAAGACAGCCGGATATAATCGGATTTATTCCTTTAATAGTCAGTATGGGCTGCTACTTTTATTAGTTATTTGAATTTATAAATTTACTTCATTAACATTGCCTTAAACATTGTTGATGAATTTTTTAGTGGTTTTTAACAAAGAATTTTTGTACTGCATAAATCACTTAAAAATCAAAATATCCCCTTGTGTAAATAACTTAGGTTATTAGAGGTCGTTTTAAAAGTTCCAGAAGGTATGATTTTCTGGTTCTGACTTGGATAAACTACAACGAAAATATAAGGTTTCAGCTATTTACTGAGATGTTTCGCTCTGTTCACCATTAGAGTAAAATACCCTTTTAAAACATCCTCTCCTAGACATAGTTTTTAGTTTCTGGTGAGCATGACAATATTTGGTCTGGTTGTTTCTGAACTAATGCCTAAATTTATACTTGAGGGATTCTACCATCATATTCAAGCTCGTGCATATAACCCGCATTACGCCCTTTAAACTGGCACATAGTGTTCACTCATCGCACAACTTTATAGCTTGGGCTGGGTTGTTAGCAGCAGCAACAGCACCACTAAAAGCAGCACTGGTTGCTGCGATCGCGGCGATTTTGCTAAAAATATTTTTCATAATCATAGCTCCAAAGTTGATTGAAATAATGCAAATATCAATGCATTAAACAAAACTAAGCTTACGATAGAAAAATATATACGTAAATACCGCATAAAACTACGGTAGCAAATGTAATGAATCAATGAAGTGAAACGCTTTTTTGTGAAGTTTTGGAGAAAATGCAAGTCTCTAACGATGTCTTACAACAAGCCGCTTTGTTTTATATGGAATACACTCTGACTTCCCCCGTACCCCTTTGGGGATCTTGCTACGCGCAGCGTCCCGTAGGGAAGGGGCTGACCGATTCAGCTAAAAATCACGAGCGATCGCCTGAGAATAACTGATAAAGTTGAGCTACGCAAAGTTGAAAACAGTGTTATATGCCTGCGTTTCTATTAGAAGTTGGTACAGAAGAACTACCTGCAAGTTTTCTCAGTGATGCTTTAGTGCAATGGCAGGAGCGCATTCCCCAAAGCCTGGAAGCAAACAGCCTTAAGGGCGAAAGTGTCCAGGTGTACGGTACTCCCCGGCGGCTGGCGGTAGTGATTAAAGGTCTACCATCCCAGCAACCAGACCGAGAAGAAGAAATTAAAGGGCCCCCCGCCCAAGCGGCCTTTAAAGATGGTCAGCCTACTGCTGCTGCTATCGGCTTCGCCAAAAAGCAAGGTGTGGAACTGGATGCGCTGTTCCTTCGCCCCACTGACAAAGGGGAATTTGTCTTTTTACAAAAAAGAATTCCTGGCCGTCCTGTGGCGGAAATTTTGACAGAACTTATTCCCCAATGGATTTGGGGTTTGGAAGGTAAGCGATTAATGCGTTGGGGAAATGGAGATGCGAGGTTTTCTAGGCCAATTCGCTGGCTGGTAGCTTTGTTAGATGATACGGTGCTACCTTTAGAATTAGTGAATGGTTCTAAAACGGTTCAGAGCGATCGCATTTCTCAAGGTCATCGGGTCTTACATCCTGATACTGTGACAATTGCCCAAGCTACTGATTATGTTACCGCTCTCAAGTCTGCATCTGTCAACGTTGACCCAGAAGAACGGGCAAATCTGATCAAAGAACAGGTAAAGGCAGTAGCAGAGAAATTAGGCGGATATACGGTAATTTACCCCGATTTATTAGCGGAAGTAACCAACCTTGTAGAATATCCTTCTACAGTTGTTGGTAAATTTGAACCAGAATTTTTGGAATTACCAACTGAGGTAATTACTGAAGTCATGGTTACTCATCAGCGTTATTTCCCTGTATTCAAACCAGGTAGTTTTGAGCAAGAATTATTACCTAATTTCATTACTATTTCTAACGCTGATCCTAAAAAATCAGATATTGTTGCTGTCGGGAATGAAAGGGTAATTCGTGCCAGATTAGCTGATGGGAGATTTTTCTATGAAGCTGATTTAACTAAGCCTTTAGAAAGCTTTTTACCGCAGTTAGAAAAAGTCACCTTCCAAGAAGAATTGGGTTCGGTGCGTACTAAGATAGATAGAGTAGTCAAGATTGCCGAGCAAATTTCTACCCAATTAGAATTAGCAGATAATCAAAGCCAAAGAATCCAACGGGCTGCTTTGTTATGTAAAGCAGATTTGGTAACTCAAATGGTGTATGAATTCCCCGAATTGCAAGGCATTATGGGAGAAAAATATGCCTTAGCTAGTGGTGAAGATGCCGAAGTAGCAAAGGCAATTTATCAACATTATTTACCAACGGGAGCCGGTGATATTTTACCTGAAACACTCACAGGTCAAATTGTCGGTTTGGCAGATAGATTAGATACTTTGGTGAGTATCTTTGGTTTAGGTTTAATTCCCTCTGGTTCCTCTGATCCCTTTGCTTTGCGTCGGGCTGCTAATGCTGTAGTTAAAATTACTTGGTTTTATAATCTGCCGATAAATTTAGATAATTTATTGGCACAAATAGCAACAGACTTTGCAGCGAAATATCAGAAAGATCAGGTATCATTAACCGCCGCATTACAAGAGTTTTTCTTACAACGCATCCGCACTTTATTGCAAGAAGAAAAGCAAATTGATTACGACTTGGTAAATGCAGTTTTGGGAGACAATGATCCAGAATACACAGAACGGACGTTAAAGGATTTATTGGATGTCCGCGATCGCGCCTCATACTTACAACAAATCCGTAACGACAGTACCTTAGATAACATCTACGAAACCGTTAACCGTTCCACACGATTAGCCGCCCAAGGTGATTTGGATACAAAACAGCTAGAACCGACAACCGTAGTTCGTCAAGAATTATTTCAAAAACCTTCTGAGGCAGCTTTGTATAATGCTTTAATCGAATCAGTACCGCAAACTCAAACAGCACAGCAGACACGAAATTATCAACTGTTAGTAGCAGCACTAGCAAAAATTGCTCCGACAGTTAGTAACTTTTTTGACGGGCCAGATAGCGTTTTAGTTATGGATTCCGATCCAGAAATTAAGCGTAATCGATTGCACTTACTGGGATTAGTTCGCAATCATGCCCGTGTTTTAGCTGATTTTGGGGCGATCGTCAAAAATCTGTAGCATAGGTCAACAAAAAGTTGTGTAATTTTTGCCAATAGACGCTACTATAGGGAGTGCTTAACCAGGGACACTCTGCTGCAATCTATGTCCAGAGCTACTGTAATTGGATTGGGAAAGTCCGGTGTTGCTGCGGCGAGATTGTTGAAACGGGAAGGTTGGGAGGTAGAGCTAAGTGATAGCAACACCTCCGAAACCCTCCTACAACAACAACAAGAACTCGCCCCCGAGCAAATAACCGTGAAACTAGGCCAATCCCTAGAATTGAATGGTGCTAATTTACCCCAATTAATAGTCGTTAGTCCTGGCGTACCTTGGGATATTCCCGTATTAATCAAGGCACGCCAATTAGGTATTGAAACCATTGGCGAAATGGAACTTGCTTGGCGAAATTTGCAATCGCTACCTTGGGTAGGAATTACAGGCACTAACGGCAAAACTACTACCACAGCTTTAATTGCTGCCATTTTTCAAGCAGCAGGCTTAAATGCACCCGCCTGCGGTAATATTGGCTACGCCGCTTGTGATGTTGCCCTATCTGATAGGGGACAGGGGACAGAGGATAGGGGACAGAGGGATGAGGAAAGAGGTGGGGAAACTCCAATCCAAAATCCAAAATCTAAAATCCAAAATCATATTGATTGGGTGATTGCGGAAGTTAGCAGCTATCAAATAGAATCTTCGAGTTCTCTTGCACCCCGTATCGGTGTTTGGACGACTTTCACACCAGATCATCTTAGTCGCCATAAGATTTTAGAAAACTATTACAACATCAAAGCAAAGTTATTACGTCAGTCCGAGTTGCAAGTGTTCAATGGCGATGATGCCTACTTGAGGCAACAAGGTTTAAGCGCTTGGCCTAATGCCTATTGGACAAGTGTAAAAGGAAAAGATTTCCTGATTAGCGAAAAAGGCTTTTACATCGAGGACGACTGGGTTGTGGAAAAATTAACTGCAACCTCTGCACCAGAACCGATTGTGAAAGTATCTACTTTGCGGATGGTGGGAGAACATAACCAACAAAATCTCTTGATGGCAGTAGCAACGGCACGATTAGCGGGAATTAATCGTGATGCGATCGCACGTGCTATTGTTGAATTCCCCGGTGTTGCTCATCGTTTGGAGCATATCTGCACTTGGGAAGGTATTGATTTCATTAACGACAGCAAAGCCACTAACTACGATGCTGCCGAAGTTGGTTTAGCATCTGTGAAAAGTCCAGCGATTTTAATTGCAGGTGGAGAAGCTAAAGCAGGTGATGATACTGGCTGGCTAACACAAATTCAAACCAAAGCTGCTGCTGTGTTATTGATTGGCTCTGCTGCACCCGCATTTGCCCAACGCCTCCAAGAAGTGGGGTATTATTCTTACCACATTGTGGAAACTATGGAAAGGGCAGTTCCTAGAGCGGCGGAATTAGCTAAGGAGTATGAAGCGCCTGTGGTGTTACTATCTCCGGCTTGTGCGAGTTTCGACCAGTACCCGAATTTTGAGGTGCGGGGCGATCGTTTCCGTCAGTTGTGCCTTGCTTGGGCGGAAGCAGAGAAGCTTCAATACAATTCGATTCTTTCATCTTCTCTGCCTTAATTCATTCAGTGTGTGACTTGCGGCGACACACTGAATAAATTATGTAAAATCATTAACAATTTTTGTATTTGGTAGCAAATAACTGTAATGTATACAGCTATTAATAGTACTGTGTACCCAAGAGAGATTTATGAAATTAAAAATGGTCGCAGCTTGGCAATATGCAAAGAAAAATTTTGTTTTCCCAAAAAATATAATATTCTTTGGGTTAGCACTTTTACTGATTTTAGGTTTTAGTACAATTGTAAACTTCACACCATTGGCTCAACCTGCCACGGCTCAAAATGGTCCATTCCCAACCACTATTCTACGTTCTACCATAACTGCTGAATTTGGTAGAGATAGAACAGGTGGCGATTATACAGCTTTTCCGATTCCGCCATTCGCTTCAGCTTGCCAGGAGTTTTGTATTAATGATATCAAATGTAATTCTTATACTTATGTTCGACCAGGAGTACAACGTCCAGAAGCTGTTTGTTATTTAAAATCTGGAGTACCAATATTAAGAGCAAATGAGTGCTGTGTATCCGGTAGGAAATTGTAAGCTAAAAGTAGGGGCACGGCATGCCGTGCCCCTACACCTTGCCATATAATGTTGTACCGCATCTGAGTGGGAACCAGTATACCAACTTCCATGCAATTGAGAACCGCTATAGGAGGATTATTTAGTACTAATTTAGTGATTTCCTATAATTATATTTTGATG